>Ga0316190_10003780_pt1 | contig 10974 bp, 8 predicted proteins | sample Eddworburrow2_MG_FD_204929 | JGI IMG/M metagenome (GOLD analysis project Ga0316190, IMG submission 204929) | Coastal sediment microbial communities from Maine, United States - Eddy worm burrow 2 | ecosystem: Environmental > Aquatic > Marine > Coastal > Sediment | place: USA: Maine | collected... | reverse complement strand
AGAAAATCGCGCCCAGGCCCGCGAGGAAAGCCGTCACAATACCGGCTAGCAGGAATCCTCCCATGAAGCTGAAGTTCTTGCGCGTCGCCCGGACGTAAGTCGACAAGCCAAAGAATATGGCAGCGGTTCCGGCCATGGCCAGCATCACTGTCTGGCCGCCGTTCGGCAAAGCGAGATAGGCATTGAGAATCGGGCCAAGGGTGTAGCCCATAAATCCGGTTAGCGCGAAAACAAAGGCAATACCCAAGTCGCGAGTACGGAATTTGGTGGTCAGGAACAACAGACCAAAATAGCCGACCAAGGTGAGCATCAGGCCGGGATGCGGAAGGTTCAGGGCCATGGAAATGGCGGCGGTCACTGCGCTGAAGAACAGTGTCATCGACAACAGCAAGTACGTGTTGCGTAAAACCCTGTTCGTCGCGAGCTCGCGTGTCTGAGGTATAGCGTGGGTCGAAGAAGTGTTCATGACCTAACCGTATCTATGCACAGGGTCGAAGAAAATTCGTTATTTGTTTCATTAGTCGTTCGTATTTTCCGATGAACGACTTACTCACTTGCCGGGAGGCGATGAGTTGCAGCAAAGGGCCGTCTGCTAAGTTGCGAAAAGCTGTGTTCGCGCGGCTTCAATAATGCGCACCACGGACGGGTGCTTAATACGCCGCTCTGGCGAGATCGCGAAAAACTGCTCCGTAATTGCGTCCGTTCGACCGATCACGGCCATGCTGTACATCTTGCAGATTTCCTCATCAATAACGGACGGCCCCGCAAAGACGCCGTAGCCTGCCTCACCGAATGCCTTCAGCAATGCGCTATCGTCAATTTCGCCGACGATGTGCGGAATTATCGAGTTGTCGTCAAACCATTCGTCCAGCTGGCGGCGCAGCGCGGAGTGGGGGCTGGGCAACAGCATTGGCGCCCCGTTAAGAGACTGTGGAAAGGTCTTTTGGTAGCGCTTTGCTTTGCGCCGTTGTGAAAAGAATGTCAGACCACTTTCACCCAGACGGTGATTGAACGCCCGGAGACTCAATCCCTGAGGCATGGGTTGGTCCGACAGCACAATATCCAGCTTGTGGACTGACAATTCTCCCAGCAACTGCTCCAGCGAAGCTTCCTGGCAACGTATTCTGACGGCGTCCTCGTCGATCAGCGCCGGTGCGACGATGCGCTCTGCTATGAGTTTCGGGATCGAGTTAACAATGCCAACGCTAAGTTTTGCGGGACCCGCAGATCTTTGCTCCCGCACAACCTGGCTGAGTTCAGCACCGATTGAGAAGATTTCGTCGGCGTATTCCAGGACGACATGACCCATTTCCGACAGCACGAGACGCCGACCAACCCGATTGAACAGCGGCTGCCCCACGGCCTCCTCAAGAAGGCGTATCTGTCCGCTTATGGTCTGCGGCGTGATGTGCAGGCGCTCTGCAGCCTTCACGACGCTGCCTTCGTGTGCCACGGCCCAGAAATACTGGAGGTGACTGTAGTTAAGTTGTCGCATAGTGAGATAGAGGGTAGCGCATCTGTATAAATCGATAAAGATGAGTTATTTGTATGTTTAGATCGGATTTTACGATCTTTGACCAACTCGGCAATACCTTCGCAACTTGTCGGATAGTTCGACTGGAAGCAGCTTCGATGGAAACTATACTGATCCTGTTCTGATCAGGAGTTCCAATATGAATATCAATTTGCAAACGCAAGGCTTCGATATGACTGACGCGATCAGCGCCCACGTCTACAGGCAGATAAATTTCAACCTGGCCAATTTCGAAAGTCACGTCGTTTCGGTCGACGTGTTCCTGAGTGACATAAATGGTCCCAAGGGTGGTCCGGACAAAAAGGCGCTGGTCTGTGTCCGGCTGAATTCTCGCAGCACGGTTGCAGTCGAGCGAGTTCGCACAGACCTCTATGCCGCGATTACGCTGGTCTCCCGCCAGGCGAAGCGCACGGTCAGGCGCGCGCTCAACAAGCACCGCCGAATGGAAAAACTCGCACTACGCGAACTGCGACAATTCAGCCAGGTATGACATAGGAATATACAAACGCGACGATTAACAAAGCCCGAATCGCCGGGCCGTGGGCAAGCTCAGTTTCGCTACCGTTCCGCCGCCTTCTCGCGGCAGCAATTCGATCTTCCAGTCATATTTGAGCGCGATCTGGTGAGCGATGGCGAGACCCAGCCCGCTGCCGCCGACCCGGCTGGACCCGTTTACCTCAAGCCGGTGAAAAGGCTTGAACACGGCATCGACTTCTGAGGCAGGAATGCCCGGGCCGCGGTCGCAAATTTCGACCGCCACTTCGTCGTCGCTGCAATTCAGGTTGATGTCAATCGGCTTGCCACCACCATGCTGTGCGGCGTTCTTGAGGAGGTTTGTCATTACCCGTTCCAATGCTACGGCGTCGGTGAAGTAGACGCACGGCGGGTCTTTTCGATGCAGCAGCAGCTCGGAGCCGTCAATTTTTATGTCGGAAGCCAGTGACTCGATCATCTGCCACAGATCGAGCTGCACGGGAGTCTCCCCTTCCGCACCGTGTGAGAACTGCAGGAACTGCCCGATCAACTTGTTCATTGCTTCAAGGTTGCGGCGAATCCTGTCGATGAGTTCTGGGGTCGGATCCAGGTCAAGCAACTCGATGGCCAGGCCCAGGCGGGTCAGCGGCGTCCGCAAATCGTGCGAGATACCGGCAATCATCACCGTGCGATTCTCCGATAACTCATGCAGACTCGCTGACATCCGGTTGACTGCCCTTGCCAGGCCTGCAATTTCCTCCGGACCATCTTCAGGAATCGGCGACGGGTTTTGACCACGGCCGAGCAGCTTGACCGCCGAGGACAAGCGCCCAAGCGGCCGGACGACCCTGCGCACCTCTAAAAGGCTGGCGATCAGGGTTAGCAACGCACCCCCGCAAACGGCGAGAATCAAGACGACCGGCGGATTGATGCCCAGGCGCTTCTTGTCGAAACCGAGACGAAACAGTTTGCCGTGCGCCGGAACATCCACCCAAATGATCGGGTCGTCCGCCGACTCGATAATGACCAGCTCGACGCCCGCGCGCCGGTGCAAGGCCTCATGAAAAAACGGGTAGAAAGACAGATCGGACGAGGCGTGGGGAACATCCGTCGTTTCTTCAGCGACGGTCAGCCCATGGTCCTGGAGCAACTGTTGCTTGAGCTCCGCGTGCATCTCCTCGGGCAAGCTTTGCAACGAATGCGCGGCGGACACAATAATTGCGGCGAAATCGTCTGCGTGGCGCTTCGCCATCGGGTCGTACACGAAATAGACAGCGGCGCTGACAAAAATAAGCATGAACACGAGCAGGGTCAGCGCGATCGTTATCACCGTGCGTCCGAAAAGGGACCTTGCCCAGAGTGTCACTCCTCGGCCCCCCGGGGCGTGAACTGGTAGCCGACGCCCCACACGGTGCGGATGATGTGAGGGTTGGCGGGGTCTGCTTCGATCAGGTGTCTGAGTCTTGCCACGCGGACGTCGATACTTCGGTCGAGAGGGTCACGATAGCGGCCGCCGCAACTGTCCATGATGAAGTCACGGCTGAGCACGCGGTTGGGGTGGCGCACGAAAACGTCGAGGAGATCGAATTCAGCTCGGGGCAAATCGATTTCGGCCGATTCCCGATAAAGCAGGCGCTGATCCGGATCAAATCGAAACTGTCCAAATTCGAAGTTGCCGCCCGAATCTGCCTCTTGTTTGTTGCCTTGTGTGCTTCGTCGCAGCACCGCGCGAACCCTCGCCAGTAGTTCGCGTGGATTAAAGGGCTTGGGCAGGTAGTCGTCGGCACCGACCTCCAGGCCGACGATTCGATCGAGTTCTTCTCCCCGCGCGGAGATCATCACGATCGGCAGTTTGTATTCGATTCCCAGGCGCCGGGCGATCGACAGCCCGTCCTCGCCCGGCAGCATGAGGTCGAGAATGACCAGGTCCGCCGAATGCCTGGCCAGCCATGCATCCATGGCGGGGCCGTCTTCGACCGCGGAAACCCCGAAGCCCTGCTTGCCGAAGTAGCAGCACAACAGTTCTCGGGTCTCCCGGTCGTCATCCACGACAAGCAGGTGTGATCTGCTTGCGCAATCCGTGGGCCGCGTGGCGTCCATAGTTACACTTTGTCGCAAATTGACACGGTAAGGAAATACGTAGGACACACATCATCTGCATCTTTGCTGTAGCGCCGGGGTTTAGCGTCATCAGCTCCTGATGACGAATAGCGAGGAGGATGAAGTAATGAAGAACAGACTATCTACAACTTTACTCGCCGCATTGTTGATCGGCATTGTCGGCCTGACCGGCAACGCCCTTGCCCAGGGCCGCGGTGGTGGCGGCGGGGGTGGCGGTGGCGGCGGCGGCGCGGTGCCGCCGGACTACGGTGACCTGATCATCCTTTACAGGGATGAGATCGGCGTACCGATTCTCGACGAGAATGCCTGTCAACAACCGATCGGCTTCCCCGAGAACGTGGGTTGTGCGCTGGTATGCGCGGAAGAGCCCTGCCTGATCCCAATCGCCGATCCGGACACCTGCGCAATCGCCTCGATTAATGCGAGCTGTACTAGCGAAGCGGACTTTGGCCGCGTCAACCTGTCACGCGCATCAGACAGAGTACTGGCCTCGCAGCTGCAGGACGTGTTGGTGAACCTGGCAATTGCTGACTGCACGACGCTGGACCCGGCAGGCCGGATGGTCTATAGCCGCGTCATAGGCACTGAGTTGGCGACCGGTACCATCGACTCACCGCTGCAGAACCTGGCGGTGTACAAGTACCTGATGCGGGATGGCGACATCGGCGTGCCGCTGCCGCAGGGTGCGACCGTGCTCGAGACCGCGGCCAGGGGTCTTGGCGTTGCCATGGACAAGGCGGGCGAGGTGAACGTCGACCTGCTCGTCTATCTCAACGAGATCATGGGTCTGACCGAGGGCACTACCGAACTCGGCGAGCCCATCTGCATACAGGTCTGGGAAGAGGTGGCGGGCAACATGCAGTTTGTTGAGAAATGCTTCCTGAATTATGGCGGCCTCACCTACGACCGTGCGACAAACTTCGAGGCATTGCCTTCACCGGCCTACATCCCCGAAGGCGACCCGACAGCCGGCTGGTTTGAGTTCCTTATGGATATGGGTGGCGGGAATTTCGCGATCACGGAGGGATCGATATTTGCCACCGTATTCAATAGTCAGGGCGGATTCATGGACGGCAATATCGGCGGATTTGTACAGGCGGCTGACGACACGCGTGCGGTGATCAACTACATGCACACCTTTGCAGTCCCGGCAGACAGCGGGACCGAAGTGCCCTGCACGCCATTGCCGGATCCGACCCTGCAATATGACCTCTCGATCAGCGAGAAGTCGGGGTTGAAGGTACCGAAACAGGTTGTGGCGACAACCGAAGGCCGCGAGCTTGTTGTAACGATCGGCAACGCCGGTCCGAGCACAGCGGCCGGCACAATTACCGTGACCGCCAATACGGATGCCGGTGGGGATGTTCTCATTGACGGTGCGCCGGGTCCGTTCGTGTTCGAGTTCAGCAACGTGCTGCCCGGGGCGAGTTATACAACACCTACGTACATGTTCACGATCGCGGAGCCGCATTTTTCCGCCAAGATCACGTGGACGGCGGTGGTCGAGCCTGCGGCTGGGGATGAAGATCCCTACATGGGAAACAACGCAGTCACGGCGACGAGCAACGTCAGAGTCAGCGGAGGCGGGGGCCACTAGACCGGCAATCTACAACCACGCCAGCTGGAGATAATCCGAAGAAAATCCCCGGGCCGCAAAGGCCCGGGGAACCAGGAGCGCAGCTATGAAATCCCGATACCTGAAACCTTTGTATCTGTTGGTGGTGGCAGCGGTCGTGACAGGCACCGCAGTCGCGGACGACAAGGACAGCGTCTTCCAATGGAACACCGTTGTGAACAACAACGACACGATGCCGCCACTTGCGGCAAGAAACTTCAACAGCTACAACCAGCCGTCGGTAAACACTCACGGCCTGGTCGTCATTCGTGCGCGCAGCCGCGGCGGACCGCCGCTTGGGCCGCCGACGCACGGCATCTATACGCGTGACATGTCCGATGCCAATAGCGAGATCGTGATGGTGCTCGACAAGACGACACCCGTGCCGGGACCGAACAACCTGGGCACGACGTTCGTCGAGACGCCATCGTTTCCGCGCATCGACATGCGATCGGACACGATAGCGACGCGCGGCAATCATCAGCCCGTGCAGCGCTACTATGAGGGCGACGGGACGGAGACGCGGGCCGGTACGACGGGCATCTACACCAACCCGTATGGCGACCTGATCACGGGTGCCGCCAAGCTCGGCCACGTTCCTGGCTTTGGTTTCTTCGGCGTACCCGACTACAACGCAGTTCCGTTCGAAGTGTTCCCCGGTGCGCCTTCGGTGACGAGCGGAAACACGATCGTATTCAAGGGCAATTACACGCATTACGACATGGCGAAAACCGGTGTTTATTTCCGTCACCTGCGGCCGGAGCAAGCCGGCGGTGATTCGCAAGCGTTTACGATCGCCGACACCGACACCAAGATACCGGGCACTAGGACGTATTTCGGTTCGACGGCCCCGCCCAATGCGGCGGCCCACAAAGCCGTATTCGCCGGCTTCGACAACGAGGAAGATCCAAAAAGGGGCGGCATCTACCTGGCGCCGCTGACGTCGCATATGCCAGCCCTCACCACGCTGGTCAGCATCGACGAACGAGTGCCCGGCGACACGAGCAAGGGACGCTTCAATGCACTCGGCGAGGGCGTCGCATTCGACGGCCGCTATGTCGGCTTCTGGGGTGCCTGGGGCAATGACACCCGGACCCTGCGCCTGTATTGCCAGGAAGAAGGCAACAAGGACCGCATCGCCTACTGCAACCAGGAGCTGGTCTGCAGGGATACTGGCGCGAAGATGGGCGACCCGACCAGCGTCTGCGATGACGAAACGGATCCCAACTACGGCAAGCACTGTTACCAGGAAAGAGAGGTTCCGGTTCAACAGGGCATATTCGTCCACGACACCCGGACGAAGAAGACGCACCTGGTGGCGAGAGCCGGCGACGAGTTCGACGACTTCCTGTTCTGGAACTACTCGGGCAAGGCCCCGTGTACGGGGAAGGGGCATTCGGAAGAAGGTGGCGAAGACGACGGTGAATCCGTGCGTTGGCGCTCGTCGGCATTTGTCGCGGTATCGGCCGGCCATGGAGCAACCTTCAGGAGCGCCTTCAAGGCCCGGACAGCCGATTCGTTCGATCGCATTTATATCGATCCGGTTGACGGCATCTATCTGAGCGAAGGACCGGGCCGACAGCCGATCACGACGGTTGCGGACACCACCATGTTGGGGCAGGTGCTCGATCCCGAGGCGCCGCCGGACTCGACGATCGTCAAGTTGGGACTGGAGCGCGAAGGACTACGTGGCCGCTGGCTTACGATCAGTGCCAGCATGGAAGTTGAAGGAGGTGAGGAAGAAGACGGTATGGCCGGCGTTTACATCACGCAGGTTGATTAAGCACTTTCCGTCATTGCAGGACAAAAGAGAGGCCCGCATATGGGCAGTATGAATAGCTACTTACGGTTCTCAAGCTGCGGTTTGCTTGTTCTTCTTCTTCTTCCTGCGCCACAAGCGCAGGCAGCATGCCCGGCCGGCAGGATCTGGGAGCCATACTCGGAAGTATGCGCGGTTGTCAGGGATATCCGGGGCGAGTTTCAGTCCTCGCTTCAGATATCCCTGGCTGTTCATAGCAACGCACCGGTACCCGGGACTATGACAACCGGAACCGCTTATGCGCCGGATCAGTTGCTTGCCAATGACAGCGGTCGATTGCACACGCGCATGTTCGTGTATCCGGATGGCCTCGAACGCGATGCCCCATTACCAAGCTGGCTCTACACGACGGCGACTTCTCGCGTCGACAACGGGCTCGAGGTGGTTGCCATGTACACCGAGAGTCAGGGTACGGGCTCGCTCGGACTTTTCGCCTGGACCTGCCTGCCCGACTATCCGTGCCCTGATGGTGCGAAGGGTCCGGCCTGGCAGTGGTCGCGACCACTGCCGCAGTTCACCTGCAATATCACACAGGTAGTGGACCAGGGTGGCCACGCGCAGAAACAACTCTATTACGCTAATCATTCAGATCGCATGGACGATGGATCGCCGCCCTTGTGGAAGAGCGCCGTTTACCTTTGGAACTACTGTGATGCGGCATGGGATCTCGCCTGGGAGCATGTGTACAGGCAGGACAAAGTCGATTGCTCGGTGCTGGGCGCGGCATGCGCCTGGTGGGGACCGTCTGTCGAGATCTTTGGCGACGCGGTGTATCCCCAAATTGGCGAATTAGGTTATGAAGATTCGCTGCTTTACCACGACGGAAGCTGGAGTCAGTTGCTGCCCCCGGAGGCGCAGTTCAGGGATCCTACTAACCCGAGCTGGGGCTCACTGACGCCCTGGCAACTATTTCACCTCGAGCCGAATCGCAGCTACGGCATCGGTAACTGGTTCAACGTGAATGATGCGCCGGTCATCGAGAGTCAGGAGGAGCTGACGACGTTGGAAGGTGAGCCGCTGACGATTGACACGAGCCTGTTGACGATCAGCGACGCAGATATCGACCCTGTGTATCACGTCGACTTCGAGTTGACGGTCTATGGCGGCAATAACTATACGTACTCGAACGGGACGCTGACACCCGACGCCGGTTTCACCGGTGCGCTCGTCGTGCCGATTTCGGTCAACGATGGAGCTGCCGAAAGCGCAACATTCGAACTACTGGTCAGCGTGGGCACGGACAAGGTTGCCCCCGAAATCCTGGGCCAGGTGCCCTTACAAACGCTGGAAGACCAGCCAATCGTCATCAGCCTTGACGACCTCGTCGTTGACTTCCTTGGCGGTGATCCAGCGAGCCTGGCAGTCATTGTCCACGCTGGCCAGTTTTACTCCCATACCGGCACAACTGTGACCCCGTTGGCCAATTTTTCCGGGGCGCTCGCCGTGCCGGTTACGGTCAGCGATGGTCTGCTGGAAAGCGAGGTCTTCGACCTTGTTATTACCGTTGTTGCCGTTAATGACGCGCCGTTAATCACCGGCCAGCACCCGCTACAGACTCTCGAGCGTACTCCGATCGAGATTACCGCGGCGGACCTGCTGCTTTCCGATCCTGACAATGAGTTGTCAGAACTGTCGCTCAGGGTTTTGGATGGCGCTGGCTATCAACGTGTCGGCAACACGGTTACACCCGAGGCGGACATCATCGGAGCGCTCGACGTCAAGGTCGTGGTGAGTGACGGCCAACTGGATAGTGACACTTTTGATCTGTCTATTCAGGTAATAGCGGACAGCGTATCACCAGAGATAAGCTTGATAGGTTCGGCAGCGATTTCTATTCGACTGGGAAGTCTCTATACGGATGCCGGTGCGTCGGCTATCGATAACGTCGATGGCGACATCAGCGACAGAATCGTTGTAGCTAACCCGGTCAACACGGACCGCGCCGGTACTTACACGATTAGTTACAGCGTTGAGGACATCGCAGGTAATACTGCTGTCGTGACTCGAACCGTAACAGTCGAGGCAGCAACGCCGGTTCAACGCAGCGGCGGAGGAGGTGCCGTATCAATCCTGGTTCTCGCGGTACTTGCGGCGTTTGCTTGTCATACCTGTATTAGAACGAGAATCTGAATCGGCGTCGCCCACGGAAGCAGAGTCTTTGTTGCAGGAAAGCCCTATGTCAACTCGTCCTGCACGACATTGACTAACTTGCCGAGACCCTCGACCTCGATCTCCACGGTGTCGCCGGGCTTCATCCAGACCGGCGGTTTGCGTGCATAGCCCACACCTGCCGGTGTGCCCGTCACGACGACGTCACCGGGTTCGAGCGTCATGCACTCACTTAGAATTGTGATGAGTGTGCGAACCGGAAAGACCAGGTTGTCAATCTGGCCATCCTGCATCAGCTCTCCATTGAGCTTCGTGGTTAGTGACAGGCCAGCCATACCATCGGGCAGTTCGTCAGAGGTCACGAGCTCCGGGCCAAATGCTCCGGTGCCGTCGAAATTCTTGCCCACCGTCCACTGCGACGAGAATCTTTGATAGTCACGAATCGTTGCATCATTAAACAGGGTGTAACCGGCGATGAAGTCGAGCGCATTGTCTTCGGTCGCGTGCCGACAGTTTTTGCCGATAACAAGTGCGAACTCACCTTCGAAGTCGAGCGTTTCCGAACAGTGCGGGCGAATAATGATTCCGTTGTGAGGAATCAAGGATGTGGCACCCCTGAAAAAGACCTCAGGAAACGTCGGCGTATCGGCACCGCCTTCAGCTGCATGCGCCGCATAGTTTCGGCCTATACAAATAATCTTGCCGGGCCTGGGAACAGGGGGAAGGTATTCGATGTCAGACAGTGGGATGGCGGAGCCATCGAAGCGTGAAACGTCGTCTCGTACTTTGCCAAGTCGCCCCTCTGCCAGGATTTGAACAATGCTGCCCGCAAGCGGAACTACGACATCATCCTGACGAACGCCAATTTGCTCACGACCATCAAAGAAAAAGGTGATCAGTCTCATGTCTCGTTTCTGTCCAGGTAAGGGGCGGAACATGGTAACAACGCAGTCGATCTCTTAACATACAGGATTCAATGAGAGGATTTGTAGCGTGAGAAACGGCGGGAATAACCGAAAGAGAATTGTTGTGGCTTCTGCCGCAGTGTTGCTGATAGCTATCGTAAGCTTGTCGGTAGTGTATCTCGGCGGGCAAAACGAGCCTTCACAATCTGAGGATGACGGGCGCCTGGCAGCTCTTGCGAGCGAGCATTCGCCGACGATGGGTAACCCCGCGGCCAAAGTGCACATCGTTGAATTCCTGGACCCGGCCTGTGGAACCTGTGCCATGTTCTATCCAATGGTCAAACAGTGGATGAGCGAAGCACCTGATGAGCTACGCTTATCAGTTCGCCATGTCGCA
>Ga0316190_10003779_pt1 | contig 10975 bp, 7 predicted proteins | sample Eddworburrow2_MG_FD_204929 | JGI IMG/M metagenome (GOLD analysis project Ga0316190, IMG submission 204929) | Coastal sediment microbial communities from Maine, United States - Eddy worm burrow 2 | ecosystem: Environmental > Aquatic > Marine > Coastal > Sediment | place: USA: Maine | collected... | reverse complement strand
TTCCTGATGGGTGAACGGAGATAGGATTCCAGGATCCGTCTAGCAATAGGTGCAGCGGATTCGCCTCCATGCCCAGCACCTTCGACTAAAACGACCACCGCAACCTCGGGTTTACGGTAGGGTGCAAAGCCTGCAAACCATGCATTTTGATATTTTTTCTCTTTCCTGTCATCATCGGTAATAAATGTAATCTTCTGAGCGGTACCAGTCTTCCCGCAAACATCAAATCCTGGTATATGAGCTCGTGAACCAGTCCCGAAATTCTCATTAATTGTTCGCCACATGGCATGCCTGATCAGTTTGAAATATGCAGGTGAAATGTTTTTGGTTTCAAAGACATCGGCCGAGTATTCAATCTCATTTTTTTCAGTCCTGTAGCGCTTCATTAAATGAGGGTTAATTGCTATTCCATCATTGGCAATCAAGGCCATAAACCTAAGCATCTGTATAGGTGTAATCTGAAGGTCACCTTGCCCAATTGAAAAACTAAGAGTTTCTCCAGGATACCACATTTTTTGATATTTTCTTTTTTTCCAGGCAGGTGTAGGGACGACACCCTCTACTTCCCCAGGTAGATCAATACCCGTTCTCACTCCGAATCCCAACTCTTTTGCCACGCTGGCAAGTTGTTCGGCTTTGATGTCTTTAGCAATCTGATACATATAAATATTACAACTGAGTTTGATCGAATCTGAAAGGCCTACCCAACCATGTCCAGCCTCTTTATGGCAGTGGAAGTCCCTTCCAAGATAGTTAATCACTCCTGCACAGTTTACTTTGGTCGAAGGGCTAATAACCCCTGTTTGTAAGCCGGCTAACACTGATACCAGTTTAAAAGTCGAGCCTGGCGCATAGGTTCCTTGAATAGGGCGATTAAAAAGTGGCTTAAGTTTTGATTTATTCAAATCGTCCCAGTCACTCCTCGATATTCCACCAGTAAAACAATTCAAATCAAAGGAGGGTGCAGAGTAATATGATAATATTTCACCTGTTCTTACGTCCATCAACAGAGCGACTCCAACTTGATCATCCATAATTTTCACAGTATCTTTCTGCAGGTCACTTGATAAGGTGAGCACAATTTCAGATCCTTGAATTGGCGGCTTTGTTAGATCTGTCTTGTGGAAAACACCCTTGGAATCAATATGGACTGTCTTCTCTCCAACCGTGCCCAACAGGAGTGAATCATACTTACTCTCAAGTCCCGTTCTTCCAACAATATCACCCGGCTCATATAGGGAGTTTTCCTTGAGTTGTTGGGGTGTTACCAAGCCAACATAACCAAGAAGATGACTGTAATAGAATGGCATTTTATGATTTCGCTGAGAAAGAACCTCGACTTCCAGAAATGGGAACCGGTTCTTCTGCCTTTTAATTTTTAATGCCTCGGAGAAACTAAGACCATGGATAAGAGGAATCGGGACACCAAGATATCGCCCCTTGTGGAGCTCGTAATTATTATGGACTTTATCAGGATCCAGATGAAAAAATTCTGTGATTTCATCTTTGACACTCTTCCATGGCCTGTTAAGCTCATCTCGATGTAAAACAAGTGAATAAGTAGGCCTGTTCTCAACCAGTAAATTGCCCTCTCGTGAAAAGAAGAGTCCCCTCTCTGCGTTAACAGGTAATTTCTTGATGCGATACTTCTCACTTAATTGTTCATAGTGGCTTCGATGAACAATCTGAACTCTGAAGAATCCATAAATGGTGAACAGAAAACATGCAACCATGATAAAGCGAAAGATTCTCACCCTTCCATGAAGCAGCTTTAAGTCTTTGGCAAATCTCACGTTCTTTTTCCTTTTATTCGGCCGAGCAGAATAAGTATGGCTCCGAAAATTGCGCAATGTACCAATAGTTGAAACCCAAGATACACTGGGGCTACTCTTGGAATTGTCTCACTGAACACGCCAAACAGCCACCTTGTTAGTAAGTAATTTACCAGAAAACCGAAAAAAAAGAAAATAAAGAGGGCCACATCAGAGAAAATCGGCAAAATGTAATCCTTGAGAAAGGTACCCAAATAGATAATAGGGAGTACTGCCATGGTTGTGATACCTTTAATATGGCTCCCCAAACACACCAGATCGATGATAAATGTGAAGATAAACACCATAATGAGTGTCCTTTTTGAGTAAGGACTTCTAAGAATCAAGAAACAGGCTATCAAGGTAGGGTCAATAAAAGAGTAACTTGGGAAAAACCGATCGATGGTGTACATGTAGATACAGCTCAGAAACAGAAGGATGAAAAACCAGGACCATCTCATGGGTCACCATCACTTTGTGCAGATGGAAACAAGACAGAAACTTCCTGAACATGAGATAAATCCACTAGGTAATTAATAGTGATTTGTTGAAACATCTGGCTGGTTTTTTGTTGTTCAGAAACAACACCCAATGGAAGTCCTTTAGGAAACAATGAGTCCATTCCACTGGTCAGAATTTTAACTCCAACTTGAATGTTCAAAAAATTTGGAACATTTTCAAGAGTTCCTGAAGTGAGGCCTTGTCCTGAGGAATACGCGTCCATGTACTCGGAATCTTCGGTCATTGCTGCAACTATGGCTCCCGGACTCTTCACAGTAATTACTTTTGAGCTAAATGGAGCTACTTCCCAGGTAATACCAACGACTCCATCGCTGCAGATGACTCCCATATCAACCTTTAACCCATCTTGACTTCCCTTGTTGATGAGGAATATGGAATCACCATATTTTTCTGACCTTCCCGTCACATCACAATGAATCAACTCCCAATCAGGAGGCGCTTTCATGTCCAGAAGATCTCTAAGCCGTTTATTATCTCTTTTAGTTTGATTTAGTTGGTACTCAATTAATTCTTTATTGATAATTTGCTGTTCCAGCATCTTGTTCCGGCTTTCCAGTTCAGCACGGGACCTCCTTTTCTGGAGCAGTGTGAACAGAATATCAGCACCTTTATCAGAGATGGCTTGAAATGGTGAAAAAACGGTTATTCCTGCCTTCTCAAGTAAACTAAGCCTGCCATCAACCCGAACTTGGTATGACACCAACAGGAGCGCAATACATTGCAAAGAAAGAAATAGCATTAATGGTGAGAGTGTAAAAAACTTCTTTACATCCACTGGCTTTCATCAATTATTTCTGCAAATTCTTCGCAGAAGATCTTTGTCAGAGAGCATCTGACCAACACCGAGGACAACACTTAACAACGGCTCTTCAGCCAGGAATACGGGAAGATCAGTCTCTTCCCTCAACCGTTTATCGAAGTTCTTAAGAAGGCTTCCACCGCCAGTCAAAACAATCCCTTTATCCACCAGGTCTGCTGCCAGTTCAGGCGGAGTACGTTCTAAAGCAATCTTAATTGTCTCAACGATTGTATTGACTGTTTCAGCCAGTGCTTCTCTTATTTCACTGTCTTTGATGAGGAGGGTTCTAGGAATTCCAGTTTCCAGGGATCGGCCTTTGATCTCCATCTCAATTTCCTCTTCGAGAGGGAAAGCACTGCCCAGTTTCTGTTTGATATTTTCTGCTGTTCTTTCACCGATCAAAAGACGATATTTTCTCTTAATATAGTGAATAATATTTTCATCCATAGCATTTCCGGCCACTTTAAGAGTTCTGGAGTAAACAACTCCGGCTAGAGAAATAACCGCGACGTCTGTACTCCCTCCCCCAATATCCACTATCATATTCCCCGTTGGCTCAGTAACGGGCAATCCCGCGCCTATCGCAGCTGCCATTGCTTCATCGATGAGATACACATTGGAGGCACCAGCTTTCTTGGCACTGTCTTTAACCGCACGTCGCTCAACCTGTGTGATTTCTGCCGGAACACCGATGACAACATCTGTTTGCAAGAAGTTAAACCACCCACCCTGTTTTTGGGCTTTTTTTATCAAGTGACTCAGCATTTGTTCAGTCACTTCAAAATCAGCGATCACACCATCTTTCATCGGACGAATGGCAACAATATTACTGGGTGTTCTTCCCAGCATACGTTTCGCTTCCGAACCAACTGCTTCGACTGTATTTGTATCCCTGTTAATAGCAACAATGGATGGCTCGCTGACCGTAATCCCAAGGCCTTTTGAGAAGACCAGAGTATTAGCCGTTCCAAGATCAATTGCTAGATCCCGGTTAAACATTGAAAATATGCCTCTAAAGCTGAAAGCCATCGTTTACACCTTATCCTTATCATTGCAAATTCAAACTAGAATTGTAACACTACAACCGCTGTGATTATACTTTTTTCCACAGAACAGCCAACTACTGCAAGGTCGCTATCATAAACCAAGTCGATACTAAAAATTAAGCCTTATTTTTAAAAATGTAACTTCTGACATCCAGATCACACCACATTTGGCCTTCAACTGCCAGTTTAACAGTACAAAAAGAGTGAAAGGCTATCTCTTTCCCATACGTTTCATAAAACACGAAACCCTCCAGACCTAATCGATCTGGAGGGTTATTTAAAAAACATTTAGAAGAAGTTATTTTCTTGAAATCATGGCATGCACGATGGCCTGTTTCTGATTTCCCGGATCCATCGTTTGTCTCTTGGCAAAGATATAATTTGCCATCATTTCCATGCCCTTATTCTGCTTTAACTTGTTCTGCAGTTCTAGCTTCTGTTCATCGAACTTATTGAAGTCAGGTTCAACTTTGTTCTTCACAAAAACAAAGACGTACTGACGATTATATCTGCCCTCAATGGGAGCCAGTACGGTACCTTTACTTTCATTATATAAGGTCTCGAATGTTAGATCCTTGGCTCCAACTGTGGATGGAGGATTGGATTTTGAAACTCCAACGAGTTCCTTTATGTTTTTGTCTTCAATAAAGGACACAGTCGTCGCCAGCTCTTTAAAGGTTGCATCAGGTTGAGCAGCTGCTTTCTCATTCATTTGGGCTACTGCTTTATTCATGTATTCATTTGCAAGTCGTTCTTCAATAATTGCTTTGATGCGAATATTATCAACTTCCCAATCAAATGCTCTTGGCTCTTGCGCTTCAACCCACTTAGCTATGACCACGCCTCTGCCGATATCGATATTGTCAGAAAAATCACTGATATTTTTCAGATCAAATATTTGTTTTGAGACATTTGAGTTTCTTTGGATCGTATTGTCTATGATTGCCTGGGGATCATTATCAAAGAAATCCGTGTTTCCGATCTCTAACCCAAATTCTTTTGCCAGCGCTTCAAAATCAAGACTGACCTGAAGTTTTTCCTGGAACTCTTTTGCTTTCTCACGTGCAAGTTCACGCCCTTTTCTATTCCTAATTTGCTTTTCAATCTGTTCTTTCACTTCTTCAAGTGTTTTAATAACTTCAGGTTTTTTATCGATCATTTTTATGAGGTGAAAACCAAAAGAACTCTCCACTGGATCAGAGATGACATCCTTTTCCAATGAAAAAGCAACCTCAGCAAACTTAGGATCCCAGCGATCTCTCGTGGCATAACCAAGGTCACCACCACGTTCAGCATTCCCTGCATCATCTGAGTATCTCTTCGCAGCATCTTCAAAAGATAAACCAGCATCGATTTCTGTCTTAACTTTTTTAATTCTAGCCAGTGCGACATCTTTCTTCCCATCAACAGGCTTGATGAGAATATGCTTTGCATTCACTCTTTCTTTGTTTGTGTATGGAGGACGATCTTTCCGCTCTTCATAAAAGGCAGCTATCTCTTCCTCAGTCACAACTGCCTCTTCATTGTATTTGTCATTGGTAAAATACACATATTGTGCCTTGCGAAGTGGACCCGTTTTAAAAGATTCTTTATCTGCATCATACATCTTCTTGATATTTTTATCAGAGAGGTCCAGATCTTTTCTGAAACGTGATGTGTTCACGGCGGCGTAATCAATATCAACAAGCTGGCTACCTTCGATGAAATTCTGTCTGACTTCCTGTTCTGTGACAACTGCAGCATGGTTAAACAGATTCCTAAAGTGAGAAACCTTCAAATCGTTTTCCCTAAGATAGGTCTCAAACCCTGCAACAGGCATCTGGTATTTATAACGAATCCAGTTTGCCCATTCTTCATTTCCTACAAATTCCCCTTCAGCAGAGAAGTTCTTCCTAAATTTAATGACAAAATCTCTAAGTTCCGCATCGGAAACATGGATTCCCAATTCATTGGCAGAGTTTTTTATAATTGCATCGTTAATAACCGTTGAACTAACAATTTGGTTTAGTGTGTCTGGATCGAATTGACCGAAACGCTCGCGCATGGTCCTGAGTACAATATCTATATCTTTTACCTTGAGCGTTGTATCCCCGATTTTCGTCACTGTATCGCCTTGTGCTTTAGGTGGCGCCTGCCCAAAAGAGACCAATACATAGGATGCCAATGCGATGATGATGATGACCAAAACAAAATTTCTGCCTAGGGTTTTTCTTCTCATTAATTTTAACACGTTAGAACTCCTGGTTTATAAGGGGCCAACTATTTTGCCCTGTACAAAACACACTATTTAATAATTTGTTCTCAAAAATTGAACCTGCTTTTTTTTACCCGGTTTTTCAGGTTTCTACATTCATCTAGGATCAAAGAACGTGAAGGTGCGATCAAACAACAACACAACCCAATCTTCGGTTCCACAATGTGCTGTGCTCAAGATGAGCGGCCAACACCATTGTGGCAAGCCATGAAGAGAATACTGCATATCATGCTGATTCAGGGCGATTTGATTTGCTACGATGAATTGCGTGTAGCAGGCTTAATTTCTGCACAGGCACAATGAGGCCATTGCAAACGCCACATTATAGTTGCTGTTCCATACTCTGGCAAGACAGACCTTCAGTAAAAATAAAAATGGTTTCTCTATTCAGGCCATCCAAAAAGTTCCCTCAAGATAAAATTTATCCATATTCCTATTCTAAGAAAACACTGACCCTATGAAAAAGCGTGGAATAAAATTTAAATATTCATAATTAAATCAGTCACTTGAACCAATCTGCCTGCTTCACTACAGGCAGGAAATGGTTCCTCTATGCTATCTTTCAGCGTGATTCAGAGTTAAATCTTGGTAAAAATTTCTAAATTGGTATTAGTTTTCGAAAACCTTGAAACATAACTTTTCGGAGAATTATTTATCATTAAAGTAACTCGGACTTCTGATCTCTGGTCATAATAATCACACCTAATTTAAGAATGTAACGGTTGAGAATTTTTTATTTGCAATGGTGAACCAGTTGAATACAGAGCCATTCGTACCTGGAATTTTATCGCAGGACAACAAGAACGCCAAGGTTCTTCAGTAAATAACCGTGAAATATATAAATTCTTGCTCACCTGTTTTTTTAAATTCCACTCTCGATTCTCTTGATCAACTTACTAAATAAGGCTAATATGCTTTATTAGATCTATTTATGATTGTTTTCAATTTCTTTTATTATGGTTCTCAATTTCTTGTGAGGTGGTTATGGAAGTCAAATGGTTTCAGTTACCCATTACCGTACTTAGAAAATGGTTGGTTTTTCTTGTGGTGACTTTATTAGTCGTTGTGGGAGTTGTTTATTGGGCTTCTCCATCTGGTGAAAAGGATGCCAAAGCAGAATTCACTCGTGCATCAAAAGCACATATGCAGGCAAAACAAACTTATTTGAAATACAGGAAACCCGAGGATATGGAGTCTCTCAAACAAGCAGAACTTCACCTGAATAAAGCCACTAATTATATGACTGAGAATGAGTTTAATCTTGCCTCTGAATCAGCCTCAGAAAGCATCAGATACTCTGAGAAAGTAGTGAAATCACCAAGAGCTCAGATGCCAGAGGAACCAGGTGCCATACGATTTGATGAACTAATTGGAAAAATTCTTGTCAAGCCAGCAGGAAGCCAGGAGTATATGCTGGCGACTAAGAATACGCTCCTTTCCCCTGGTGATCGCATACAGACTGAACAGCATGCCAGTTGTCGTTTGGTTTTTCAGGATGGCATGGTAACAATCATAAGGCCAAACTCATTAATCACCATCCGTGAAACTGAAGAAGGTCGTCAAGACCCTAGAGGCTTTTCAGATATACGCCTTGATACAGGCAAATTAACCTTGAAGTCAGCATTCAAACAAACCAGCAAAGCAGTTATTGTCACGAAGGCAGGTGAGGCGAAAGCGTTTGATCAGTCTGAACTTTTTGTCTCTTACTCAGCACTCGAAGTTGCCACTGACCTCAGTGTTTTCCAGGGAAAAGCTATCGCACAAGCAGGTGATTTTTCTAGTGAGGTAAGGGCTAATCAAATGGTAACCATGAGTGATGATCAGTCCATTGGCCAGTTGGTAGATCTCCCACTTCCTCCAACCTTATTAACCCCAGACAATTTCAAGAAATTTGAGATAGAAAATGATGAGCAGACACCGATACTACTCGGATGGCAAAGCCCCGAATCTACTGCAAGCTACCATATTGAGCTGAGTCCAAACATCCTTTTTACAGAACATAACTATGAAAACATCCGTTATTTCAGGAATCAAATAGAGTTTACCAATCTAACTGAAGGGGTCTATTTCTGGAGAATCTCAAGCGTAGATTCCAAACATGTTGAAGGTCCTCCATCAGATGTCTTTCAGTTTCAGATCGGGCAGGAATTAATATCGAGTATGGCAGCAGTAGATACTCGACCACCTTCATTGAAGATTGATGATATCAGTGTATATGGTTACACCGTTCTTGTTTCGGGAAAAACGGAAAAAACAGCTTATGTCACCGTCAATGGGAAAAAAGCCATACTTGACGGGAATTCAGGAAAATTTAATTACGCAATGAATTTACCAAGCAAAGGGGTCCATCAAATCACCATCGTTGCCAAAGATCGCGCCGGAAACAAAAGCAGAGAAGAACGAGCTGTCTCAATCGATGAGTGAGGGGGCAATTAAGAATGGTTCAAGCTGAACTAATTTATATTTCTGAGCTTGGTTGGTTAAAAAATACTGCTTTACCGGGAATTCTCACTCCTTCACAATTAAATATGAAAGTATTGAATCGTGTTTCTGCAGTGATTGTTGATGATACTGTTTCCTTAAGAGATTTTAACAACATTGAGACGATGTGCCATGAAGCGAATGTTCCTTTGTTTCGGACAGAGGCGGAGGAATCCATTCCCGAGCACGTTGAGGACCTTTATTCTTTGCCTCCCTTTCGTTTTTTATTAAGGCAGCATGCACTATTAAAGAAAGCCAAGGTTTTTTCAGAAAATTTGAATGAAATTAGACTGCAGACCGTAATCGATATTATCACGACGGCAAACTCTATTCTTACGCCTAAGGATGTGATGAAATCCGTCATGAATGAAATCGGCCAGTTAATTAAATGTGAAGCCTGGTCTGTTCTCATTATTGATCAAACAAAGCCGACTCACCTCAGTTTTGAGGCTGCTTCAGGCCCTATCTCAGAACAGCTTAAGAAACAAACAATTCCTCTCGGGCAAGGCGTTGCTGGATGGGTTGCTGAGAAGGGAGAACCCGTACTTGTCCATGACCCTAAGGAGGACTCAAGGTTTTTCAACAGCATCGATAAAGCAAATGAATTTAATACGCGCAATCTTTTATGTGCTCCACTCGTTTCTAGAGGACGAGTCATTGGCGTTATTGAAATGATTAACCGAGTTGAAGCGGATTCTTTTTCTGAAAAGGACCTTGAAATCGTTCAGGTTCTGGTTAATCCAGCAGCTGTTGCTATTGAGAATGCCTATCTATTTCAGAAGGCCGAGAGGTTGTCCGTCCAAGATGATCTGACAGGGCTTTACAATTCAAGACATCTGAATTTCTGCCTCGACAGCGAGATCCGAAGGGCCAGCAGGCATAATGAATCTCTTAGCCTGCTTTTCCTTGATCTGGATTTCTTTAAACGTGTCAATGATAATTACGGCCATATGCAAGGCAGCCAATCCTTGATAGATGTAGCTCAAATCCTACGCCACACCTGCAGAGAAACAGATATTATGGGTCGCTATGGAGGAGACGAATTTGTCGTGATCCTTCCTGCCACAGGTGAAACGGGAGCAAAGAGAATTGGAGAACGTATAAGAGATGGCATTGAACACTACCAGGACGGAAGACTTCAAATAACGGTTTCAATCGGTATCGCAACTTATCCAAAGTGTGCTACAACCAGAGACGAACTGGTAACTTTAGCGGACAAGGCCATGTACTACGTGAAAGAAAATGGAAAAAATGGTGTTGCGCTGGCTTCCTCCATCCGTTGACGCACTGTTCACGACCTTATCAATGACCCCTCAATTGATTCATATAATCAGGGGAATAACTTCGTTTTAAGATTCCCAAGCAGTTTCAACGCTGTCAGAAGTTCCTTAACTGACCGATACCTCTCATTTGGATCCCGGTAAAGACACTTCATAATCGTATTTGAAAGGTCCGGACTCATACCAGGAACGAGTTTCTCCGGCAGTGGCGGTAACGCATCCGCCGCAAATTTCAGGTGATTTTCATCTCCCAAGTAAGGAATGCGTCCAGTGGCTAACAAATAAAATGTAGCCCCAAGAGAGTAAATATCACTTTGGAAACTTGCCTTAACATTTTCAGAGCATTCCGGTGCCAGAAATGCTGGTGTTCCCCAACCCTGTTGACTATGTGTCGTGTCATCGGCATTTTTTGCTAGGCCGAAATCCATTACTTTTACGTGCCTATCTTTTGTAATCATTATATTTGAGGGCTTGATATCGCGGTGCAAGACACCCATCTGGTGCGCGTGCTGCAGACCAAGAGAGGCTTCGTACCAAAGCGCCAGGAAGTTGGATTTGACATACTTGGGATATTTCTTCAAGAGGAGGCTAAGAGTTACCCCATCTACAAATTCCATTACAAGATAAAAACAGCCTTTATGATAACCAACATCAAACAGAGTCACAATATTTGGGTGATTGAGTTGTGCGATGAATTTGGTTTCTCTTTTAAAGAAAAGTACAATCTTTGGATCCTTATTGAATTCTGGATGAAGCATTTTAAAAGCAACGAGGCGTTCTAG
>Ga0316190_10003778_pt1 | contig 10976 bp, 7 predicted proteins | sample Eddworburrow2_MG_FD_204929 | JGI IMG/M metagenome (GOLD analysis project Ga0316190, IMG submission 204929) | Coastal sediment microbial communities from Maine, United States - Eddy worm burrow 2 | ecosystem: Environmental > Aquatic > Marine > Coastal > Sediment | place: USA: Maine | collected... | reverse complement strand
ATGTTCAATTGATGTTTCATCGGATTGGATAAAAAGCGTCTGATTCGTCAATTTCAAGAATTTCCAATTACTGCCCGTCGTTACTGTGCCATAGATTTGTTCAATGATATTATTGTGTTTCGCGTTAAATTTCTGAGCAGCAATCATTTCAGCCGTACATTGTCCCATGCCGAGTTCAATTTCACCTTTTTTAGCTTCCACAATGGCAATGATTGGGGTACGTAGCACATATTGTTCTTCACTTTTGCTCATCAAAAAATCACAAACTCCTTTTAATCCTAAGCGTGGTTCTACATTAAATTCTATACCAGAAAAAAGACTGATTTTTTTATGAAGTAATCGTCGTACTTCGACTAAAACCGGCATGATAATCAATTCTGATTTGGCTTTTTCTGTACCGATAGCTAATCCCAAAGGGATATTATCTCGCAAAGTTTCAGCCAATAATGCACTTGGTTCTTGTGGCACAATACCCTCAAAAAAATGCTCAGATTCTATTGTTTTTAATTCAAAAAGTTCGACGACTTTTTGCAAGGTGAATTTATTATAGGATAAGCATTGAGTTGATTTGTGAGTGGTTCTTTTATGATTTTTCATCTGATAAAATAATGAACGAGTGGTAGAGTGAGCAACGTGGTTGTCAGCTAAGGTGTTAAAGCATTTTTAGGTTGAATTAACGACGAAAAAAGACTCAAAATGAGTCGTTCAGATATCGTAATCCCTCGAAATGATTAATCGCCCCCAAATCCGTTACAATCAGAAAAAAATTCGTTGTACTCTTATTTAAGTTATTTTATCAAAATGGGTTCGATGACATTTCAAGTTTCAAGCAGATTAATATTTAATAGTCTATTTCTATAATTATAACCTGTTTTTTCATTTTTTGCAAGTTTCACTCTATGAACAATATTTTTTAAATATTTGATTTAAAAAGAAATTTTATTTCACGGACTAAAATCATTATTTATTTAAAAATCAATAAATTATATATATAAACTCTCAAAAATTGTTCGTCGCAAAAAAAAATTGAACCTCAAGATTCACTGAAATTTTTTCTTATTGAAATAAAGCATTTAAAATATTTTAATCTTTTTGTTATCAATAAGTTATAATAATACTATTTCAATGAAATAACGCGAGGGTACGTGTTCATTCATTTTTAGTGTCGGTCATAATTTTGACCAAATAAAATGAAAATGTTATACTTTAAGCATTCGTTTAGTGACACTACGTTGGCTTTTAATTGTTATGGATAAATCAAGGAGTAATATGATATTAACTCGTCTGTTTAAATACTTCAAATGTCATAGGATAACGCAATTGTCTTTCTCATTATTTGTGCTTATTCTTTGTTCTTGCCAACAAACTAAGGACAATCCTTCGTGGCAAGGGCAAAATGAGCGCATCACACCCCTAACAGAAATGCAGTCTGAAAGGGAAACAAATGAGCGCGTCACATCCTCAGCGGCAATGCAGTCTGAATGGGAAACAGTGGTTCAACGGGGCAATAGGGCTACCAAAAACAAGGATTGGAAAGATGCAGCGCGATTTTATAACGACGCATTAGATATGATCAATGATCCAAGAAAAACGCCACAAATACCATCGCCCACGCAGATCGAAAAAATACATCACCTCGCTTCAAATGCTATGCTGTTAGCCGTTCATACTGGGCAATCACGTTCAGTACAGAGTTGTAGCACCATGATGCGTAGTCAAGTTCGAGGGTTTAAAATTAAAAAGCATTTAATACCCATACAATTTGACTTTGCGACATCAAACTTTAGTGCATCCGGAAAACAAGCTGCCCGTCAACTCGCTCATTGCATTCAACAAAACGACATGAGAGAAATTCATCTGATTGGGCATACTGATGAAAGAGGCCTTGACGATTTCAATCTGAAATTATCCATCGAACGAGCGAAGGCTTTGAAAAACTATTTAGAAAACGAAAGAGTCAGTGCCTCTCTTGTCACCAGTGGGCAGGGTGAAAGGGCACCTTTGCAATTAAATAATCCCGAAAATTACACCCAAGAAGAAATTTATGCCCTAAATCGACGAGTCGAAGTCATGACTCAATAATTGCTATCTCAGTGATTAATTTTTTAAAAGAAGCCTATTCAAAAGGGAAAGATACCATGAAAAGCAAAATGTTATTTTTGGGTATGATAACCCTCACGTTTATACCAACAGCCTGTAACCAAATCAAGGATCCTGTGCTAGGGAATAATCCCAACGCATCTTCCTCAATACCCTCTTTTTCGAGTCAAAGTTATTCCGGTATGACTGGTAATCGTCATGCCTTGGTGATAGCTAATGCCAACTATACCGGCGATCCGAATATCCTGCCATTAAAAAATCCACTGAACGATGGTCGTGATATGAAAAAAACGTTACAAGATGTGGGTTTTAACGTGGTTTATCGGGAAAATACGGCGAACAAACGGCAAATTAAAGAGGCTGTCCGAGAATTTACCCAGCAATTACGGTCGGGCGATGTCGGCGTGTTTTATTATGCCGGCCATGCTGTCCAAGTCAAAGGCAAAAACTATTTGCTCCCAACTCAGGTTCGGCTACCTTCAGAAAGGGATGTGGAATACGAAACCTTGTCGGCCCAATATGTTCTGGATCAAATGGAAGATGTCGGGAATGGGTTTAACATTGTCCTTTTAGATGCTTGTCGGGATAACCCACTGCCTCAAAAAAGGACTCGTGGCGCGGCAAAAGGTGGATTAGCTGAAATGCGTCAACCAAAAGGTTCTATTATTGGGTTTGCCACTTCCCCCAATGATACTGCTTTAGATGGTGCTGGTAGGAATGGTATCTATACTAAACATTTGATCGAAGCTTTAAAAACCCCCGGTTTAACCGTTGAGGGCATGTTAAAGAAAGTCCGAGATGGCGTTTGGGATGAAACGGATGGTAGACAAGTCCCTTGGGAAAACAGTTCATTAAGGGGCGACTTTTGTTTTTCTGGTTGCGTGACGGAAGCACAAAGGGCATCTGAAAGAGACAGGATTCGGTTTAAACAAGAACAAGGGCGGCTTCAACGTGATAAAGAACGTTTGGAAGCGCAATTACGTGAAAAGAATAGATCGCAACAACAGGATACGCATTCTGAGGCATTAAGACAAAAACAAGAAGAGGAAAGAAACCGGCGGTTAGAAGAACGGCTGAATGCTTTAGAAGGGCAGTTGCGTCAAAATGAAGATGCGGTAATTATGCCACCGACGTTGTAATTTGTCTGAATCAGAATTTTCAGAATTTGAGAATTTTCAGAATAAAACCTTTATATCATTTATATCATGAATTTGACAGAGTCATATAATCACTAAGCAATTGATTTAATTTATAAACTTAGCTATTTATAACCTAAAAATCAATAAAATCAATCAGTGATAGTGATTTTGAAACAGGTTAAAAATTAAGTCTTTATTCATTCTGAAAATTCTAAAATTTTGAAAATTCTGATTCAGACAAACATTAACTTTCCAGCAAAATAAGGAGTAAATATTTATGAAACCAGCCATATTTATGGCAATTCTTCCCTTAATTAGTATGGGATTACTGAATCTTGCCCTTGCAAATGATTCACTACCTTCCTCTAAAACCAGAGAACAACCCTCAACAACAGTAATAGATTCATCATCCAAAACACAACCACCAGCAACGGCAGAATCACCCTTTTCAATAGGTTCTATTTTTTCGTCACACTTTGGCAACGATCATTTTGGAGCCACAGTGGGGTATAAAGCTTGGTTCAATACCTGGAATTTGCCTTTTCGGTCTTTGAGTAGACAAGTGTTTGTTATAGATGTCAGTTCTGGAACAGAAACCTCTCATATTCCGGTAGTCAGTTTGCGCTATAAGAATTTTTTTGTATCTGGAAGTTATTTTCCAAAAACGGACTATAACTTTAACAAAATAAAAATGGTTAATTATTTTAATATCGAAGATTCAGTTTTATTACTTGGAGAGGAATATCGCATATCTGCTGAACGTTCAGAATGGGATATCACAACAGGGTATTATCTCAACCAAAATCTAGCTATAACAATTGGATATAAAAACATTAGAAGACTTTATTCTTATTCTCTACAGAGTGTAGTCACATCCACACCAACATCAGAGCAAGATTTTAACCAAGACATTTTCACTGGATTTTATTATCAAGACGAAGTTGCAGGATTGACTCTGGGTCTTACAAGTTCTTTTCCATTAGGACGTGGGTTTGGGCTATATAATAGTTTTGCTTATGGTCGACTAAGTCCAGGAGGAGATAGCTTTTTTTCAATAGAAGGGGATAGTTTTTCAATACCCTATTATTTAGGAGAAATGGGCCTTGTTTATTCCATTCGTTTAAAAAATCCTACCATTAATGCAGCGTCGTTCTATGCAGGTTATCGGTTTCAACGTATTGATTTTGAAGATACAATAGTCGATGGACAAACAGCGAAAGATCGCACCGATGGTTTTGTTTTTGGTGTGAATTTTAGTTTTTGAACCAGCGGAAATCTTTATACTACCTCTTAGTACAACGGATCAGGGGAATCAACGGATTGGTGCAAAACGGTAGCTCGCTTGATAAAGCAACACCATACGAGCTTCCATACGAGCTTCCATAACTATAGACACATCACACACCAATCCGTTGATTCCCCTGATCCGTTGTACTAACCTGATCCGTTGTACTAAACCAAAGGAAATCGTGATGACTTGGATACCAAAAATACTTGCCGCCCTCTTGTTAATTATTATTGCCCCTTGTTATGCACAAAACCGCGCATTATTAGTTGGGATTGATGAATATCAATATGCGGGCGTATTAAAAGGCAGCAAACAAGATGTCGAGGATATGCGACAATTTATTCAATCCGTGTGGCATTACGAACCTCACCAAATTCGCACGTTGACAGATGCCCAAGCCACTCGTCAAGGGATTCTCACTGCATTTGAAGATTGGCTGATTAAAGGCAGTCGTCCCGGAGATAACGTATTATTTCATTTCAGTGGACACGGTTATTATCTACCTGATATCAATGGTGATGAAAGCGACGGTTATGATGAAACCATTTGTCCGGTTGAAACCAGTAGCCGAAGTGGGATGATTAAGGATGATGAGATTGAAGCCCTTTTAAAACGCTTAACCGGACGGCAAGTCACTATCATTATTGATGCGTGTCATTCCGGCACCGTCACACGAAGCCTCGCACGCAGACCATTTAATCCCACTGTCAAAGTACCCGTTTTCAGTACCCCACCCTCCCCTCAGCGTTTGACACGCGGTTTCACTAAAGGCTTAGTACAAAAAGGTTTTATAGCGACTCCACTGCAAAATGTCATTGCCTACAGTGCCGTCGCGCCTAATCAACAAGCATTAGTGGATATAGAAAAACCCTATCGTGGCGTATTTACCCGTCTTTTTATCGAAGCCATCCAAGAAAAACGGGCTGACAGCAATTTTGATGGCAAAGTGAGCCACGCAGAAGTATTAGAATACACACGCCGTGAATCACAAGCCTATTGCGACAGACAACCTCAACAATGTCAACTGAAAAAACTGACTCCACAGTTAGAAATCAAACCAGACATGTTAGCAGTGGATGCGCGCACTGGCATTGCTAGAAGAATGGAAAATACCGTAGAACAAGCCACCAGTGTCTTAGCCCATGACAATAAAGCCCATTTGCAAATTCAAATATTACCACAAAACCGCTTTCACATTGGTGATGCCATGCAGATACGAATTAATAGTGATCATCATGGCTATTTACTGTTATTTGAAATCAATAGTGCGGGTAAATTAACGCGCCTGTTTCCTAATCAATATAGCAAACAACATGGCAAACAAGGCTATATCAGGGCGAGGCAAAGTTTAACGATTCCAGCACCTTTTTATGGATTTGAATTTATCGCGGAAGAACCTTTGGGAAAAGGGCTATTAATCGCGTTATTGGTAGAAGATCAAATATCGACCATCCAAGCATGGCTTCCAACCGCATTTGAACAAGTCAAAGCACGAGAAGCGCAAGCCGTTCTACAACAATTACGCTACCAACTGAATCAAACATTGCCACAATATGATGCTGCTAATCGACCAGTACAGTGGTCCCTAGCAATAGCTAATTATCAGATTGTTCGCTAAAATTATAAAAATGGAGTAGAGTTTCACTGCACCCCCCATTTTTAATTAAGCCCCAAGCGAGCGTAGGAGAGTGTGACCTCAATCTGATGTCCGTCAAAATATTTAAAAATCATTTAAAATCAATCATTTATAATGGAGTCCAAAGCTTTAGCTTTAGGAAAACCAGTCTAAAGCTGAAGCTTTGAACTCCAATGTACCATCAATCCACACACCTTATGTAAATAAAATGTGCGTGGGACGCACCCTACGCTTGCTCCAAAATCGTCCATGGTAGGGGCAATCCTTTATGGTTACCCTTTTAAATCCACTTTACCAACAGCCAAAATCGTTTTAAGTGCATCATTGGGGGTAATATTGATCTTTTTTAACTTATCTTACTCTATTAGCACCAATCTACCACTTGTAAGAGTGAGTGAATTTGGAAGATAAACAAATGACATACGACGACCATTATCTTCTTGATACTCGTTAGTCACCAAACCAATTTCCTCAGAACTGGTTGCCGTATTTTTATACAGCACCACAGCTTTAAACACCGCTTCATCGCCAGTATCATACCCCAATATTTCCTTAATCGCTTTGTATATTTGCCCAATCGTTGGAATGTGCTCAAAAGCGATATCAATCTTCTTCCAAATATATCTGCCCACAAAAGAAGTTGCAACTAAACCAACCAAATATAGCAATACAATTGCTAAAATAATCCCCAATCCCGGAAAATAAAATCCCAATTGCGCGATACCTGATAAAGCAAGACTTCTTTCAGTTAATGCCAACGCAAGGAATGTGCTGGCTATTGGCAACATTGCGATCAAGCCGGCAATGAAGTTTTTCGTAATATGTTTAATCATAATACCTCTTTATTAGCAAACGTAGGATAGGTAGCAATGCCATTAACTTAAGGAGGGCGAACAGTGGTCGCCCCTACAGCTAATGAATACGAGGGGCTTGTAGGGGCCGACCTGTGTGTCTGCCCTTAAGTTAATGGCATTGAGGATAGGTAGAGGAACGAAACACACGAAACTACTACGTTCCAATGCCATTAAGTTAAGAAAAAAATGGTATATAAAAAAAGATTTCTTCGCGACTTTCACTGTGTTTGGGTCCGTGAAATCCTGCATTTACCTTCATTCCAGCAGCGTAGAGTCATGGGGGATAGCGTCGTTCTTCGCTTATTAATCAACAACCGGGCTACTCAGATTACCTGTCGCATTAATGACTGTTTGTATACGGCTGATAAGCATATTCCAATTCACAGACTCTTCGTATCCAATGATATCGATTCGGGGTATCCAGCCACCTTTGATAATATAGTAGCCATTTGAAGCAGAACCCGCTCCTTTCATTTGACAAATTTCTTTTTCTAGGCGACACCCCCACCCGATGCGTTGATAGTAAAAATCTTCAAAAAACATCAATACACTTCTGGAAATCGCATTAGCAGCAGCCCCCCCTCCTAAGCTAGATAAATTTTTTATGGCTTTTTGGCTGATTTTGTGCGGCTCTGTATCATCTTCTGGCGTGCCAATATAAGCATCAAAGGAGACAGGTTTCCAATCAACTAAATGTAACTGTTTGATATATCCCGACAATTGCCCCTGAATTTCACCAAACTCTTTAAAAGTTTCCGTTAACGTTTTCAAATTGATTTTGGTGATCTCAATATCAGCTTTTAACTCTGGTTCATTCCCAAAGGGGTTATCTAAGCTCAAGGTATTTATCACAATATCACCATCAAAAATACGCATTTTCAATTTGCCATCCATTTTCAATTGTTTATTGCGATAGCTAATCAGCGGAATATTCCCAGACAGTTGCCCACTGAGAGGAAGCCATCCTAAAGCCGTGCTGAGTTTTGATAAAAAAATCGGATATAATTTGCCCTGTAATTGCCAAGAAATATTTTCTTTTCCAATATTTTCCAAAGAAAATTTATCAATACGTATAGCACCCTCATTTGCATCGTCACCAAGGAGGATGGGTTGATACCAAGGCGCCAATAATGTGATACGATGACTATTTAGATTGGCGCGTAATTGACTGGCTCCGAGTGGAATGGCGTGCGCAATATAGCCACTTTCCCAATGCAAATGGGAAGGTAAACGCGTTTCATGACTATGCCATTGAACTTTTCCGTGAACCCCATTTAAACCAAAACGCTTTTTCTTGTCTTCTAAATTGATATGATACAAGCGGATCATATAGTAACTTTTTTCTTTTTCCCAATCTAGTCTCGCTTCGACTTCCCCACTAAATGCTAACTGGCTCCATTGACTGTTTTGATCCAACTCCGCTTGTAAGTAATGTGTATAAAATGGTTGGAATGGGGTGCGTGCGGCTTGAAGATGAAGTGCATTAGTCTTCCATCCTTCTTCATTTATTCCAAATTCGCCATTGCCAGTTAAGTGAATGATATCGGGTTGAATTAAAGTAAAGTTATGTATGTTCAAATAGTCATCAGCTACCCATCCCAAATCAATAAGTAGAGTGACTGGATTATTTTTAGCATCAATATGAACATAACCGATATTTATTTTACCTTGGTTGAGCGTGAGTTTTCCCTGTACTATGTATTTCTTTTCCTTTTTTAAAAGCTGAGTGTTTTGACGCTTTTTTATTTGATGCTGAGATAAAGGGTGCAGAGAACGGATAATTTTAGCTTTGAGCGCGACTTTCATCGCCATATTTTCGCCTGATTTTGTGGTATCTGCGGTATTTGAAAAATTCAGCGCACTTGTTTCTCCATTTATCGAAAAACCACGCACTTTATGACTGTCACCAAAAATGTCGATAGTTAAGTCTTTTATCATGCCGCCAAAGCGTAAATTTTTTGGTAACTCTTTGAAATCATTTATTTTAATTAAAAAATTATCCAAATCAACTTTATTGGTATTCAGAGAGATTTGCCATTTTGGGGGGGCATAATCTGCCCGCAAACTCAATTTGCCTCCGGCTATTGCCAGTTTATCTATTTCAAAATGAATCCGTTGTGATTTAAAATAATAGCTAAATGATAAATGAAATTCTGGTTTATCCAATAAATCACTATTTATTTGTAAAATAGAAGAGGGGCAAAAAATTTGCTTTTTGTTATATTCTGCGCGTGAGCAAGTTAAGATAATATTCTGTAATGGTTTTTTTAATTCTGCTAAAATGAGCGCATCAATGTTCAGTTGCAGCGCAACTTGATTATCACTTAACCAATGCCACTGTATAACTACCCCCTCCGTCTGCCATCCTGCACCTGTTATTGAACCTAATTTCAGTGTGATGTTATCAATCGCAAATAGATATGATGTGCTACACAAACAAAAGATGAGCAGCATCAATCGTTTCATAGAGATTATCCTATTCGTTTATAGACTTTCAAGGAGTTATTTTGGAATTGTCTCGCCTTGAAAATACTCGTGTAAAATGGCACCCTTTTTGCTAGAGCAGGTTTGCAACCTATTCCGGAACGTTCCCTTCTGACACCAAATACTCGTACATAGTACACTGTCAATTTTATTTTCTCTGGTACTCAATGTTCAAGTTTTTTTTCTTCCCATATATAACTACAAGGATTACTTATAATAAAGGAGAGATAAATCACAGGAGATGAGTTAAGGAACATTACCCTTTAGAATCGATTGAAACACAAAAATCACCGCGATCAGGGAATAACAGAACTCATTTCAATTGGGTTTTGATTTAATCCTTTATTATAAACAATCCTTGTAGTTATAAGCTTTGGAAGGAAACTTGATCATCAAGTGGTAGTTACAAAAGCTAAAGCTTTGTACTCCAATAATCCGTCAATTTAACCTTTCGTAGTCTAATACGATCAACTATCAGGGCATTGGGAGATTTTGAAAATGCTTAATCCATCCAATAAGATTTTAGTCATTGATATAGAAGCCACTTGTTGGAAAAGAAAAATCCCCAAGGGACAGCAAAATGAAATCATAGAAATTGGAATTTGTATTTTAAATTCAAGCACTTATGAAAGGGTTGTCAACGATAGTATTATTGTGAAAGCTTTTTCTGAAGTGAGTCAATTTTGTACTGATTTAACAACGCTAACGCAAGCTGATGTTAATCAAGGCATTTCTTTAAAGGATGCGTGCGAGAGATTGCAAACACAATATTTGTCAAAAGAACGTTCTTGGGCAAGTTACGGTGCTTATGATAAAAAGCAGTTTGAAATGGAATGTCAAAAAAAAGGGGTAGGTTATCCTTTTAGTCAAGAACACATTAATGTTAAACAGTTGTTCATGGATACGTTCAATTTAAAAAAACCAACGGGTATGGCAGGCGCATTGAAGAAGTTAGATTTTCCCTTAGAAGGTACTCATCATCGGGGTGTGGATGATGCTTGGAATATTGCCGGCATTTTAGCGTATTTGCTTCAATGATCACGTTTTTTCTAAACCCAAGCAATAGACATCTTTCCTAAATAAATTTTTCTCTTTAATTTCAGTCGGTTACAAATTTTTTTCTCAGCTAAATATTGATATATAAGGAAATTCAATTTAATAGGAAAGATGTCTAATAGCGATACAATCCTTGTAAGGGCAATCCTTTATGGTTGCCCTCTTCGACTCCCTAAGCCGTTCTTGCTAAAATACGATAACGAAATGTTTCAAGGCTCTCATCATCTACATGGGTGTTGAAATGGTACTCATGCCAGTAGGGAGGCATGGGCACCTTTTCTTCTTCCCATAAAATCACTTCCCATCCACTTTTTTCAAACCATCGCTGCCATGATTTTTTGGTGCCAAAGCGTAGGTGTGTGACGCAGAGTATGCCCGAAGGCGTTTCATCCCACCGCCCCGCAATCAAGTCTTCGACG
>Ga0316190_10003777_pt1 | contig 10979 bp, 15 predicted proteins | sample Eddworburrow2_MG_FD_204929 | JGI IMG/M metagenome (GOLD analysis project Ga0316190, IMG submission 204929) | Coastal sediment microbial communities from Maine, United States - Eddy worm burrow 2 | ecosystem: Environmental > Aquatic > Marine > Coastal > Sediment | place: USA: Maine | collected... | reverse complement strand
CGCCCTAAACGTCAGTAAGTCCGCGTAAAACGTACAAATTCGCAGCAAAAACCCGCCAAAAGAGGCAAAAGATCACTCATTTCCTACAAAAACGGTGCGGTTTGTGCGTAAAATCACGACGTTTTCAGCCGCTTTGCTCGGCTACAATCGGTCAAGACCACCCCAGAGAGCACGCCCAAATGAGTCACATGGAAGACCAACCTGCAGCCCAAAGCTCCGTCCCCCTGTCGGATGCCTTTTTCACCGGACGGGCGTCCTCTGACTCTGGCGTGATGGAGACTTTGCGTGCAGAGACGGAGGCCGAAAGGTCAGAATGGCTGATACAGGCAGAGCACATGGCCCCTGATCTAAGTCAGGATGAGGCCGACTATGTCCGCGCACTGCTGGAAGAGTCCCACCCGCAGATGAGCGACGAGGAGGTGTGCGACAACCTGGACTTGCGCTCTGAGCTGGCGTCCCTGATCCGCATCACTTCCCTGCTCAAGGCCAAAGTGATGACCCCTTCCGGAGCGTTGCGGAACAAGGTGGATGTGGTTGACCTGAAGAACACGGCAACGTCAATGATTGCTCTGACCAAGCAGGTCAAAGAGATGCGCGAAGGCATCTACGGACAGGAGCGGATCAAGTCCATCGAGCGGGCCACTGCTGCAGCAATGGCCACTATGGGGTCGAAGGCACAGCAACAGTTTCTGGAAACCTTGCAGGCTGAGTTGGAAAAGACAGATGGGTGAGCTTGTCAAAACGCTGATGGAAGCCCCTCCGGAGCTGTGGACGACGATCATCCTGTCTGTCGTCTGTGCCTTGTCCGTGTCCGGCAATGTGTGGCAGGCTAAGAACTGGATGAAGGAACGTCAGAGAGCCCAGGACAAGCAGAGTGAGAGCATGCAGCGGCTCACGGACAGCCTGTCCACAGTCAACGTAACGATGGCTGCTATGCTGGAGCTGGTCAGGAACCTGGCCAACCGACACACTGGCGGCAGTGGGTCCTGATCCTATGGCAAGCACGCCGGAGACCACCACAATGAATTTCGCCTACAGGTTCCTCGGGATCGACTCACGTAAAACAAAGGGACGCCCCCCAGAAGACGAAGAGCGAAGAAGAGACGAGTGCCTGGAGGCTGAGATCCACAACCTGCAAGAAACAGCAGAACAGCTAGTCAGAGAAATAAACAGGGTAAACACAGGGAAGAAGCACAACAGGGGCCAATCAAAGCCATGTCAGACTTCTGGATAGACGGAGACACGTTCAACAAATTCAAAGTAATAGGAGTCACGTACATCCTGTGGGCCGTCCTGGCCTCGACAGTGGCTGTGCTGTTCATGGGCCAAACATGGGCAAGGTGGAGAGCCTGCACACCCCACACAAGAAACGATAGCGTACTGCTGCTGATGATAGGCATCACCACGGTTGCACTGGGCAGCGCCCTGGCCAGAACCGTGTCTGTGCTCCTGATCTTCGACAGCCGAAAAGCCGCACTCATGATGGAGGTGCTGGACGGGCACTGGGAGGTGCTGTTCCTCTCTGCCACGTCTATGGTGTTGGGGTACTCCCTGCACCTGCACTCTGCCTTGAAGGGCACCTGGATGGAGCTGCACCCGGCCACTCTGCTTGGTACTGTATGCCTGGTGTGGGCGACGGTACTGGCTGTCGTCATTCGATAAACAACTGCAGGAGACACGGAAAACATGGCTGTTAAATACGTCTGTGACATTTGTCAGGAGACAATCACGAGTCAGAATCGTGCCAATGACAACCCCGACAACACCAACCTGACCAGGAAGCTGGAGCTGGACGGCAGGTCCTTGGTTTTGCGCGCCACCATAGGCAACGAGGTGGCAGACAAGCCTCTAGACGTGTGCAAGCACTGCGTGCTGGACGCGCTGTACGAGCTGGATGACAGGGTCGCCAGACCTGGACCTGTTCCCCCTGGAGACGAGTAGGAGAAGCACATGCTTTACACAGACAACGGCACTGCGGACCAGATCCGCTTCATCACTGTCCACTGCTCTGCCACCCCACCGAAAGCAGCAGCCCGACAAACCATCAAAGACATCGACAAGATGCACCGCGAGCGCGAGTTCGATATGGCTGGATACCACGTGTTCATTCGACGGGATGGCACGGTGGAGTTCGGCCGGGCGTTTGGGCACAAGGGCGCCCACGTTCGTTGGAAGAACGCGAACAACATCGGGGTGTGTCTGGCAGGAGGGGTGGACAATTCCCTGAGCCCGGTCGAAGGAGGCGGATATTCCCCGCACCAGTGGATGGCGTTGGAGCGAGTCCTCCGTAGCCTCTGCCTGATGTTTCCGGAGGCGCGCTGTCGAGGGCACCGGGACTTCCCGGGCGTGGCCAAGGCATGCCCTTGCTTCTGCGTGGAAGAGCGCTTCCGCAACGTGCGGGGAGTGAACGTATGAGACAGATGGGTCTGACCCTGCTGCGCAAGGAGGACTATGTTCAGGCGTTGAAGACAATGGGGACGAAGAACTTTGAGGAGCGCGGAGAGGTGCTGCACCGGCTGGTAGGGTACGTCCGCAGAACAGGTGACTTGACGCAAGATCTGGTGAAGGCCTACAGCTTGTGGAGTGGCATCAATGGGAGTGCCATAAAGGACATAGAAGAGCTGGCAAGCGCCACTGCAATGCACCTGATCAGGGCGTGTACCAAGAAGGGTTCTCCAGGCGAGGCAGAAGACAACCGACACAGGAGACAGACCATGCAAGTGACACGATCTGAGATTGCCAGCGGGCTGGCAACTATGGGATGCAGCCACACAACCTGTTCTGCGGATTTTCTCTTTACTGAACTGGGAGGCCGTCCGGAAGACAGCCAGACACAGGCCTGTGAGGACTCCATGACGGACGCTTTTGAGGCATGGGCAAAAGCTGTGCACCGCAAGGAATACCGCTCAGACAAGGCAGCCCGAATCCTGCTGCATCATATCAGCGCGCTGCAAAACCGCTCTATCAACGACCTACCTTCAGTGGAGTAAACGGTATGGAAGGCTCAGTGTTGTACGCTTATTTGGTGAACCCCTGGACGATGCTGGTTGTAGGGTTTCTGGCACACCTGCTGAAAAAGGTTCAGGAGGAGCGCGCTGTATGGATGAGGGATGATGGCGCGGGGACGGCGCCAACAGTCTGGGCATACATTCTGAAGTACCCGTATCAGACAATGCTGGCCATCATCGGGTCTGTGGTCGGAGTGGTAGCCGCTGGTGAGTTTGGTACGCTCAACCCTCTGACAGCATTCAGTTGCGGGTACATGGCCAACTCGATGGTAGGCGTCATGGACAAGCGGGCAGAGTCCCGCGTGCCCAAGGGGTGAGGAACCTGTCATGGATATGATGGCAGCAGCCTTCATGGACCGGCTGAGGGCCACAGCAACGGGCACACGGGACTTGTCCCACCTGCCTGAATGGATCATTCAGAACACAGCACACCCGAAGAACAGGGACCTGCCCTGGACGTTTGCCGATCACGAGATGCAGATGGGGATTCTGGGCAGCAACGCCCGGCACCTTCTTGTTCGAAAGTGCTCTCAGGTAGGACTGTCGGAGACCTTGGTGCGCATGGTGCTGGCCATGATGGCCATCCTGCCCGAGAGCCACATCATCTACACCCTGCAGACAGCCAAGTTTGCCTCGAACTTTGCCCGCACCCGAGTGGACCCGGTGATCTCCGCGTCCAAGGTGCTGAAGTCTCTTGCCAGCAACACGGTGAACAACACGGAGCTGAAGCTCATAGGCTCCAGCTTCCTGTACATCTCAGGGGCCAGCGGACAGGGCCAGGCCATCTCCGTTCCTGCTGACGTGGTTATCCACGATGAGGAAGACTTCTCTGACGCCAAGACGCTGTCCACCTACGCATCACGCCTTGGCCATGCTGAGGACGGCGGCATCCGGCGCAGGTTCTCTACGCCTACGGTAGAGGGGTACGGGGTGTCCACGGACTTTCCGGACTCAACCAATCACCACTACCACTGCAAGTGCGCGCACTGTAACCACTGGCAGAAGATGAACTTCTTCACCCACGTCAAGGTGCCAGGCTTCACTTCGGGAATGGACGAGTTCCGGAAGGATGATCTGACCAACCCTGCATACAAGGTGTCTGAAGCGGCATACCTGTGTGAGAGGTGCGGCAAGCCTCTCACGACCGAGAATCTGAATGACCCTGGCCTCCGAGAGTGGGTGCCGGCGTTTCCTGACCGGGACATCCACGGGTATCAGGTGGGCCCACACGACGTGCCTGTGACCAACACTGCACCAGTGACGCTCAGAAGCATCGCAGAGTACGCAAGGTATGCTGACTGGGTGAACTTTAAGGTGGGCGACCCGTTCGAGGATGAAACCACGTCAGTGCTGCCCAACGTCGTGGAGGAGTGCGCTGTCCTCCCTTGGGAGCGCCCTATCGAGGGGCGTGTAGTAGGTTCAGGCTTCTGTATCGGCGTTGACCAGGGTAAGACCAGCTGGGTGCTGGTGGGCAAGGCTGTGGACGATGAAGTCCACGTCGTCCATGCGGAACGCATCAAGGTGGACACGTCTGACGCCGTACCCGGGAGACTGAGGGAGAGGGCTGTACAGTACGGGGTAAAAAAGCTGTGCACCGATGCTGCTCCGGACTACACCACGGCCATGCGGCTGAGGGAGGAGTGCCAGGACGGGGTGGCGTGGGGTGTGTATTACAACCGCACGGCGAAGGTGAAGTACTCGAACCTGACACTCAACGAAGACGACCAGATCCTCACCGCCTATCGAACGGGCTCCCTCTCTGACATGGTCAAGAAAGTCAACGCCAGAAAGGTAAAGTTCGCAAGGTGCCCAGAATTGGTTACTATACAGGAGCATCTTCGTGTCCTGAAAAAGGTAGTAGCAGACAGCGAGGAGGGCTCAAGAGAGTCAAAGTGGATTTCCACAGGGGCCGACCACTTTGGTCATGCGCTGAACTACTTGCTTATGGCGATTGAGCTGGCAGGTCAGACTGGCAATCTGGTACCCATCCGCCCCTTGACGATCAAAACTGCGAGAATAAGGGCTGACAGTGATGAAGACTCCAAAGGAGGCAAGTAAATGGCCAAGTCCACGCCGCCGGTAGTGCTTCCTCGGAGGATTGCCAGCAAGGCGAGATCGGCAGGTGACAACTCCCTGGAATCCAAGCAGGACATTTCCAATCCTGCGGCCAGGGCGGAGCGAATGTCCCTTGACGTGCTCCGCAAACAAGGCAACTACACCGAAGTAATTCGGAGGATCGTAAACAAAGAAGGGCCGTTTTCAACGGCCTTGTTTTCTTATGTGCAGGTGGCATCCAGCGCCTGGAAGATCTGTGCGTATGACGACACCACGGGCCAGTTCAGTCCGGAAGTAACCTCACTGGCACGGCAGGTAGAGGCCAGCATGGATACGGTTCGAGACTACAGCCGTGGCTATTCAGACATGGAAGGCATGGACACCCTGAAGACCAAGCTGCTGCGCGAGGCAGCCATCTCAGGTGCAATCGGCGCGGAACTTGTGCTGAACAAGGCTCTTCTTCCAGAACGTGTTCAGGTGACGCCCACGGAGACCATTGTCTTCACTTCCCGGGGTGACGGAACCAAGTACCCCAAGCAGCCAGGCAAGGCCACCGGCGGTGGGGACATCATTCTGGACATCCCCAACTTCTTCTATTCAAGAGTACACCCCGACTCGAACACGCCGTATGGCATGTCCATGTTTGTGGCAGCACTGGATCAGACTGACTACTTCCGCGAGTTCATGGAGGACATGCGCAAGGTGTTGCGTCGTGCAGGTCAGCCAAGGATGGTAATCAAGCTCATGGCGGAGGCTGTCCAAGCAGCTCTGCCTGCAGAAGCCAAAGAAGACCCCAAGAAGCTGAGTGCAGCGATGGACAACGTCCTGACCCAGGTGCAAGAAGTTGTCAATGCCATGTCTCCAGAAGACGCGCTGATTATGTACGACTACGCTGAGACCACCATGCTCAAGGGCGAAGGGGAGAAGGCGGACTTCAAGCCCTTGATCGAGACACTGGCAGGACTGACCGCAACGTCGATGAAGTCGCACCCGTCCATCATCGGCATGCGTATCGGAGGCAGCCAATCTCTGTCGAACACGGAATCTCTGATCTTTCTGAAAATGGCCCATGCCCTGCAGGTTCCTGCAGCGGAAGTGATGAGCCGCATCATGACTCTGGCCGTTCGTCTGTATGGGGCGAAGGCTCACGTCAAGGTGGTGTTCGATCCGATTGACCTTCGTCCAAAGCTTGAGCAAGAGGCCCAGCTGTCCATGCGCCAGGCGCGTGTTCTGGAGCAGCTGTCTTTGGGACTCATCACGGATGATCAGGCAGCCGTGGAACTCGGCACCTTCCCTCGCCCTGCAGGTTCGCAAGACCTGTCTGGCACAATGTTCTTGCAGGCTGCTACGGTGGACCCGAGCAAGGCGTCCCCCAACAACGGCCCCCAGGAGAGAGCATTGACTCCAGAAGGGCCAGACCGAGCCGGAGGCAAAAGCCAGTGAGTTTTGAAAACCATATCAAGTACTGCCAATCAGTAGCAGGAGAGTCTGGCCTGTGGCTTGGCAGCGCGGAGGCCTACTACTCGGCCTTGGGCAGAATGCCAGAGCCTGGACAGGAGCCCTCCGCCTCCGCCGTGTATACCGGGGAAGAAGACGAAGAAGAGAGTCCGTACAAAGAATATTCCTACATGGTCCAGGACTTGGACGACGGTGTGGTGGGCATCCATGTTCGTGGGCAGCTGGTCACCAGCACTGCCTGGTACAACAGGTACGTGGGGATGGTCTCTTATGAGGAGATCATCAACGCCTTGTCCGTGGCTGCGAACACCAACCCGAGCGACATTGTCATGATGTACAAGAGTCCGGGAGGCGCTGCCCAAGGAATTTCTGAAGCCAGTGACCACATCAAGGCAGTGCAGGACAGTGGCATCAACGTCTACTCCCACACGGGCTCAATCATGGCCTCTGGTGCCTACTGGCTCGGTGTCACTGCAAATGAGGTGTGGGCAACCAGCATGGCTGAAGTGGGTTCTGTGGGCGTAATTTCCGTCCACATGGAATACACGAAGATGCTGGAAAAGATGGGCATCAGTACCAAGGTCATGAGAACTGCAGAGTTCAAAGCTCTGGGAAGTCCGTTTGAAAAGGTTACGGAGAAGTTCCTTAAGCACCACCAGGAGCGGCTAGAAACCACGCACAACCTGTTTGTGGAGCACGTTGCCAGCGAACGGAACTTATCTGTTGAGGACACCTCTGCTAATATCGCCAACGGAAAAGTATTTATGGGCCGTGAGGCGGCAGCCATCAACGCCATTGACACTGTTGGCACCCTTGACGGTCTTGTTCAGAAAATCATCAGTGGCCGGCCTTCGGTCAGTTACCCGAGAGTAGATGGAGACAATCAGATGAAGCGAAGAATCCTCAGTCAAGGCGAGCAGGACCGAGTGAGCGCTGCTGTCGCCGCAGGTGTCAGCAGAGAGGACGCAGTGACTGCCGTCGTCTCTGAGGGCGCTGGCGCTGCTGTCGACACGTCTGACGACGGCGACAATCCTGCCCCCCAGGTCGATGATGCCACCGGCGGTGATGCCCCCGGCGATGACGGCAAGAACGTTGAAGTCAACGATGACGCAGGCGCCAACGATGACGCAGGCGGCAAAGACGACGCAGGCGTCAACCCAGCCCTGGTGGCACTGTCTGCACAGGTTCAGGTCCTGCAAGACAAGGTGGTCGATCTCTCTGTGGAGAAGGCAGGTTTGCAGAACAAGCTGGACGGTGTCTCCTCTGCTGTTCCTGCGCTCACCAAATTCGCCGTGAGTGTACTGTCGCGCATGGAGATCGGCCTTGGCCGTGCCACCACGCCGACCGAAGGCATGGACCCTGTGGCTTTGGCCAATCTGTGTGCCAGCGTAAACGACGAGTTCTGCTCCCAGTACAAGGTGGGCAGCAAGACTTATTCCGGGAACCCTACGGAAGGTGGCAATGTGACTGCCGCACCCGTCACCCCCATGCAAACCCACCTCGCCAATGTGACTCGCATTGGCGGCAACAAGTAAACTGGAGGCCGACATGGCTACTGAAGTATTCGCTTTCGAGCAGCTGGTGGAAACCACCAAGACGCAAGTCGTGTCTGCTGCTCTCGGGGCTGCCGCAAGCGGTGGTTACAAGAACGACGCTGATCGAGGCAAAGCTGTACAGCTGGGCGTCGCGTCCAACTACGTACTGTGTGCTGCCGACGACGAGATTGGTGGGTTCATCCATTCGGTGGACATCATCACCGTCAACGGCGGTTTCAACTTCGGTTCTGTCCGTTGCAACGAGCGCGCATGGGCGCAGGTGGCTTCTGACCAGACCGGAACCATGAGTGTCGGGGATCTGGTGGTGGCCGGCGCTGGCCAAGCTGCTGCAGGCACCTCTGGCATGGCCCAAGTTAAAACTGGAACGCCTTCTCAATACAAGTGGAAGTGCATTCGACGCAAAGCTGCCGGTGCTGCCGGTGATGAAGTGCTCCTGGAGAAAATCTAATGCCGCACGCACAAGAAAACACGACCTACAATTTTGTAGACGCCTCCGGCACGCAGGCTGAACTTACCCTGAGCGTCGACGACTACAAAATGGCTGCTGAAGCTGGGCTTTCCCTGCCTCAGTACCTGCAGCGTGCCTACCCGTCTGACATGACCCGAGGCACCACTTTCCAGCAGTGCATGGTGTCTGCAGGCCTGATCGTGGGCACCGACAATACCGTCGGATACAGCCCCCTGACCATGCAACAGCTGTTCGAAGGCAATGCCGGCATCAACATGGGCACTGTGACCCGTGGCGAGGGCGACAGCCGTCACACGCCGTCTGGCCGGTACCTGTTCCCTGCCGTTATTCTGGAGATGGCTGCAGCTCAGCTGATGTCCAGTGAGGACAACCTGCTCAGCGTCTACAGCGATATGGTGGCGACTACTCGCACGGTAAGTTCCGAGCGCGTGGACCAGCCGACTATCGACGTGACTGCTCCGGAAGGCAGCCGTGCGCAGCCGATTGCTCAGGGCGCAGAGCCGCCGATCATGGTCACGATCAGTCTGGATGAGAAACAGTACAACATCCCGACCCGCACCATCGGTCTGACGATCACTGACCAGGCCCGCAGAGCAGTCACCATTGACCAGGTGGGCCTGGCCATCGCGGCCCAGGCGCGAGGTGAGCGCATTTCCCTGGTTGAGAACGACATGGCAGCCATGATCAGCGGTAACTCTGACCGTGGCGAAACTGCGCTGTCTTCGGTCACTGCCTCGTCTTTCGACAGCAGCATTGTGACTGCGGGCTCCATCACTCACCGAGCCTGGATCAAGTACCTGATGGCTCGGCACAAGCTGATGACTGTGACTCATGTCGTCCTGGACGTCGACACCTACCTGGCAATCGAAAGCCGTGCAGGCAAGCCGACCGTGCAGACTGATGACCCTCAGTCGCAGCGACTGGACGCCCTGCCCAACCTGGCCAACAAGGACGCTTTCCTCAGTGGCCCGAAGGTGATGCTTCTGGACACCGCCGTGGTTGGCGCCAATACTGTGGTGGGCATCGACAAGACCTACGCCATCCAGCGTACTATCAACATCGGCGCTTCCTACCAGGCCATTGAGGAGTTTGTGCTGCGTCGTACCACCAGCATGCGCTTCGACTATGGTGAGACTTCGAAGAAGCTGTACCCGGAAGCATGGAACCAGATGACCCTCACCCTGTAACAGGGTCATGATGATGAAAGGGCCAGAGCTATCTGGCCCTTTCCTTCTTTACTCAACTTAAGAGAACACCAATGAGCACTCCCAAAAACCCAAATTTCTCTGATCCGGACAAGGTGCAGGCAAATGAGCCCCCGGGCGCTGCCCTGGAGCCCCTGGAGCCCCTGGAAAACTCAAATCCGCATTCGGATGATGAAGACATCAAGGCTCCTCGCAAGGGCCCTCGCAACGCCAAGGCTGCACGCAAGGAAGACGGCAAGCCGACTGCAGGGCGTTACCGCTCTGTTGGCCGCAGCTACCGCGATCCCTACTCTCAAATCGAGTTCAATCCCGCGTATGCTGTCCCTGTGGACAAGGGTGCCTGCACCAACTGGCTGCAGTGCCAGATCCTTGCTGGACTTATCGTCAAGGAATAACCATGAATATGCTCGGTGGTCTTACTTCCTACAGCGATATCCGAGGGGCTCTTGGAGCCACGGACAACGAGATCACTGACGACATGCTGTACGGTGCCCAGCTGGAAGCCATGTTACGTGTGGCTGTAGCTGAGGCACTGGACGGCGCCTCTTACCAGCCCATCCTGGACGCAGGGCAGAGCGCTTCTTCTACTCCTGAGAGCACCCAGAACCTGGCTATGCTCCGCCTGTTTGCCACCTACTTCTGTTCTTCGAGGGTGGCAGACAAGATGCGTCTGGCCATTCCTGAGCTTATCAGCGACGGGAAAACTCAGATGCGCAGGTTCAGCGGGGTTGACTTTGACGCACTGTCTGCAAGCCACAGAGACCACGCAAATTCTGCGCTGGCCTGGATTAAGACCAACATAGGGACGGCAGTAGAAGAGAAGGCGTCTCTGACGATCCTGGCCCTGTCTGTCCCCAACTACGACCCAACCACTGCAGAAGGGGAGTAACCCATGAAGCTGGGACAGGCTGTTGCGTACCACGCCACCACCCCAATGGACGGCTGGGACGGCACCAGCTGGACCTTCGCAGTCACCAAAGGGGACTTCCACACCTTCGACAGGTTTATCACAGAGCGAAGCTTTGGCCTGAAGAAGCGGGTATTCACTGTCCCGGGCGTCATCAACTCTTCGTACCTGGCGCTGCGTGACCCCTTGGGAGGGGTTTACCTGATCACGTCACAGACGCCGGACTTTCACAGCACTGACAACTACCTGAACACCTACCTGATCCTTCAGGCTGACTTCTCTTTTGAGGTTCTGAAGATCCAGAAGACAGAGAATGCTGCA
>Ga0316190_10003773_pt1 | contig 10980 bp, 9 predicted proteins | sample Eddworburrow2_MG_FD_204929 | JGI IMG/M metagenome (GOLD analysis project Ga0316190, IMG submission 204929) | Coastal sediment microbial communities from Maine, United States - Eddy worm burrow 2 | ecosystem: Environmental > Aquatic > Marine > Coastal > Sediment | place: USA: Maine | collected... | reverse complement strand
AAGTTAGGGGGTTACTTACGTGATCCCCAATGGGGTTACTTACGTGATCCCCAATGGGGAGAACCTGCAAAGCATAACAACCCTGGTATACGCGTAGCGTATCCCTGTTTGTTGTTTCGTCGCAAGCTCACTCAAGCAAGCTTGAGCCGCTTGCTTGAAACAACAAACCCCCGGCTTACGCCGAGGGTTCTTGTGCTTTGCGGAGAGGGGGGGATTCGAACCCCCGGTACCCTAATCGAGTACGCCAGTTTAGCAAACTGGTGGATTAAGCCACTCTCCCACCTCTCCGGAGTGTGCTTAAAGCAGAGCAAAAGTATAAAAATAGTCCAACATCTACAACCCTGAATTCTTTCCAAACATAGGATGTTTTTTTATTTCGAAAGGATACACAATGATGGTTCCTATAATTATGAGCGCAGCGAAGAATTTCAGAACCGAATGTGTATCCTGAGAACCCATAAAAAAAACGTCCGCCGAAGCGGACGTTTTATATTAACCGGAGGATCTGAGATCCTATCTATGTTGTTACTTAGCTTTGCAGTTTGGGCAGGTAAGCTGCGATCAGACCAACAGCCTGGTCCCTTTCGATTTTCTTCTTCTTCACGAGAACAGTCTGGTTGCTATATTGCCTGGCATCAAAGCCATCCCGTACAGCAGCACTGGTGAACATGGCTTTGCGTACTCCAAATCCCTCTTTGGTACAATTGTACATGAACCAGTAACCGTCGGTATAAGCGATGTATGACTTGCAATCTCCCTCATCCAGAACAGCAATCTTCATGTTATGGGAAGGATTGTCATAATATACATTGTATACCTGGAACTCATCACCCTGGAAATGATATACATCATCTGTACCGGTTACTACATAATCTCCGGCGGCGGTGTTGGTTGAACCTGACAAATAAACCTCAGTGGCTTCGCCGTCGGCGAATACTGCTGTGGATACAAAAAGTATGGCAACTGCTACGGCTGCGAATCTCTTAAGGTAATTTACTTTTGATTTCATGGTATTCAGGTTTTTATTTTAATTAATAGTTTCAATTATGCTCCAATCAGTTCAATCTTCGTGCCATAAGCTCTATCTATTTGATTTATTGTCTTTTACGTGCATTCAGTGCCATTTGCAAAGAATGTTAATTTCGCACGATTATGGACACTTTTGTCCGGAAATGGATAGAAGCTAACATGTGTTAACCTGTTGATTGGATGCATGTTATAAAACACAAAAAGGCCGGCATTTAAATGCCGGCCTCTTCATCGGTGAATTTGTACTGCTAAAACCTCAGGTTAGTTCAAGTGGTTACCCTTTTAACTGGGGAACATAGGCTGCAATCAGACCCACTGCATTTTTCTTTTCCACCTTCTTGTCCTTCAAAAGAACAGTCTGGTCGTGAAACTGCTGAGGGTCGAATACATCCTTTGCCCAGGGATTTGAAAACATCACTTTTCTTACGCCAAAACCATGCTTGTTGCAATTGTAAAAAAACATAAACTCGCCATTAAAGGCAACAAACGAAGTGCATTGCCCTTCATTGTTTACTGCAATTTTCATGTTCATGGCTGGATCGTCATAATATACTCTGAATACTTCATACTCCCGACCCATGTAATGAAATATGTCACTGGTAGTCTGCACCACAAAATCACCCGCAGATGAATTTGAAGTGCCTGTCAGATATACCTCTGTGGTTTCACCATCTGCAAATGCAAAGGCGGTGAAAACGCACAGTGCGACGACCATCGCCGTCAACTTTCTAATCAAACTAACCTTCTTCATAGCAATAACATTTTGATTCTACTACTAAATTTATTGGTATAAAACGGTAGTCTCAAATAAGATCAAGGAACTACCTTAGAAAGAATGTGTACGACGGGAAAAGAAGTGTGAACGACAGTGATAGACCTTAAGCTGCCACCCTGCCAATGATCAGGTCAACAGCATACACATTGCCAATGGAACGGGCATCGAGGTGATACTGTTTCCGGTAAGAGGAATCCAACATTTTCCTGACAGCTTCAATACCCAGACCGGTATGTGCCAGAGGAGCAATTTCATGAGAATCCACACCGGCTTGAACACCGTTTCGGACCTTCAGAAGAATTTTATCATCCTTAACCACCAGGTGAATGGTGACCCAACCATTATTGGGGCACTTGCGTATGCCATGCTTAAATGCATTTTCGATCAGGGTGTAGATGGTCAGAGGGGGAACTGAAACTCCCTCGGTATCTCCTTTCACCTGGAAATCCATAACAAAGGAGCATTTCCCCAGCCAGATTTTCTCCAGGGCGATATAATCCTTGATTAAATCAATCTCCTCTGAGAGCTGAATCATATCTCTTCTTGTAAATGATACTACTCTCTCCAGTAAATGAGAAAGTCCGGCTATGGCCTCCGGTGTTTCATCCGATTTACGAAGCGACAATGCATAAAGGTTGTTCAGAGAATTAAATAGAAAATGCGGCTGCAACAAGTTTTTAAACAACTCCAGGTTGTCCTTATTGTCGGCCTGCTGATAAGTTCGAGAAACCAAATACTGATCTAGATTCATCTTTTCCCTTCGTTTGTTACATCCCTGTACAATCACCATTTGACATACAGCTATAATTCATGATTCATGCCAAAGCAATCAAACTAATGATTATGTGGCATTTAATGCTTTTTGCTAAATCTAAGTTTGTGTTAAAATCGTTCGGAATTGAACGTTGCTGTGCGCCTTGGTACGTTTCTGAGTAATGTTAAGCCCGAGGGATAAAAGAAAAACTTGCCGTCGGAGGAGTTACTTATTAAACCTAAAACTTTAAAGTAAGACTGCTGACGGCAAGTTGTCAATTGATGTGCATAGAGTCAATTCAAAAATATGTCATCAGCGTCGCTTAAAAAAACTAATTCAGCTAACGATTGGTTCCGTAGTGTCAATTACATCTCTCGCTGGGTGAACGGCATTGATATCCTCAGGGACATTGTTTCTGATGACTACGGAGCATCCATAGGCATGTGATTCCATGGAAATGGACACACGGGCCTTGTAGTAAGATTCAAGCTGCTTTACAGTGTTAAGGCAATCCTGAAGAATTTCATCCTGCTTCCTGGCACCACTGTACATTACCTGAACGGTAATCATGTCAGAATATCCGGATGCCTCAATATTTAGCTCGGGAAATGCGTACTCCTTTTCAAATTTCCTGAAAATCATATCCACCAGGGTAAACAGGATCATGGGAGGCAGCTTAATCTGGCCCGGATCTCCTGAAATAAAAAACTCCACATCTGGTTCGCATTTGCGAATCACCGAAACAAGACGTACCAGTTTTCTCACCAGTTCAATTTCCCGGTTAAATAATTTGGGATCTTCTTCATTGTACACCATGACTTCACTTAATAGTTCAGAAGTGAGCGCAATGGCCCTGGTCACCTCAGGGGAGGAATCATCCACCATCCTGTCGATGCTGTCAATGGCATACAGAAGCATCATAGGTTGTACCCGTGTAATGGCATTTTCCATCTGCTGCTGAAGTTCAACCTGCATCAGCTCCTTGCGCCTGTTGTCTGCATTGTACCATTCTCTGACTGTTCTGGCGGCCAGGAATACCAGGACGATATAGAGGTTACCTAATCCACTTGCAATGACATTTCCGGCTCTCAGATAATCTTCTGAGATGGCCGATCCTGTAGGATACCATTTAAAAATAAACTCATTGCTCAATAGCAGCTCCAATACAGAGAATCCATAAAACAAGGCCAGAAACGAGCCAACAAATAAGGGATACCACCTTTTATTAAAGAACAGAGGAATCAGAAAATAGGCAACCAGGTAAGTATGAGCCACGAAAATGGGGAGTGTAAGCAGGTAGTAGGAGAACCATCCCAGGTACACTTCGGACGCCTCCCCAAAACTTTTGATAAAGGTAAATCCCAGCACCCAGCATACCCAGAATGCCAGGTGTCTCCAGGTCCTGCTTTGCTCAAGTTTCATCATCACTCTTCGTCTCATATCAGAGGCTTATATTTAATTCCACCAGGTGCTCATTCCTCTTATCCCGGATCGCTAACCTGTGGCTGTTAGGATACTCCAGTTCAAGTCTCCTTACGCTGTTTTCATTGCTGGTCCTCTTGCCTGCAGATACTTGTTCCACTGAATGTTCCCGGACTGAATTGGCAGCAGTAAAGCACAGACGCGTGTCTTTGACTGAAAGTGCGATCTTTATCCACGAAGAGCTTGGATCCTCTCCTGCTCCATGCACAAAGCAATTCTCCACAAATGAGTAAAGGATCAAGGGAGTAATTCTTAAGCCCTGCATGCTTCCTTCAACCGAAAAATCGACTTTTAATCTCTCACCAAATCTCAGCTTTTCAAGGCCGATGTAGTTTTCAATCATTTCGACCTCATTGACCAGCTGCACCTTTTCACTTCTGCTCTCCATAAATAGATAATGCAAAATGGCTTTTAACTTTTTCACTGTCGCCTTTAGGTATTCGGGTCTGTAGATGGATATGGAATACAGATTGTTGAAGTTATTGAAGATCACATGGGGATCCATCTGATGTTCAATAAGTTTCAGCTCAGCTTCAAGGCCTTTTCGTTGCAACTCCCTGATATTGGATTCCAGGGTATAGTGATCCCGGGCATATTTCACCAGGGCGAAAAGTGCCACAATAAAGGTCATATCCTTGGTATTTACAAGCACCGCTGGAAGGGAAATCAAGCTTTCATGGAATCCATTTTCAGGAGCAATGGCCTGGTAAAAAATGAAATCAGAAAAGAGAAACTTAAGCAATGATAATCCTATTCCTGTGGCAACAAAGGCAAGAACAAAACTGAACACCTTTCTTTGTACCAGAAGTTTGGGGATAAGCAGATACACGGTAAGGTAAGCATAGCCAAAAAAGAACAGTGCATTGGTGCTGACCATGGCAAGTCCTCTCCAGAAACTGCCCTGGTCTTCGCTGCGGAACCAGGCTACCCAGGAAAACAAAAATACCATGCCCAGGAAGAGGACTCCATGTCTGATTACCCTGTTCAATATTTTCTGACTTAGCAGCAGCTTGTACATGTTTTAAAAATAGTCACCTCGGGCTGAACTACCATCTAATATCAATGAAGGAAGACCTGGAGGGTGTGAAGTGCTTAATCCGACATAAAAAAGGAGTTGACAGATGTTTTTCAGCCGTTTACACTGTTTTCATTGCTTTTGACTGAAATGTTTTAAGAAAAGGATGTAAATTTGTTATGTTCAAGTCTAGTTCGTAAGACTGTTTTCATGTTTTTTAGTTATTAACCCTGTAGAGGTTCAGATGCAGGCCAATTGGCTGCCATGGACCCGAAAACTTATATCCGCATGAAAACAAAGTGCCTAATCGTTGATGACGAGCCGCTTGCCAGAGAACTGATTCGCGGACATATCCTGAAACTTGAGAATTTTGAAATCGTTGATGAGTGCGATAATGCCATGAAAGCCATGGAAGCTTTGCGCAATCACACTGTCGATCTTATGTTTCTTGATATTAAGATGCCTCAGATGACTGGAATAGACTTCCTCAAAACACTGAAGCGGCCTCCAAAAGTGATCATCACCACAGCTTACTCTCAGTATGCATTGGATGGCTTTGAGCTCGATGTTGTCGACTATCTGATGAAACCAGTGACCTTTGAGAGATTCTTCAAAGCGGTCAACAAGTATTTCCAGTCGGTTAACCACGACACTGTTGAAATTGAAGGTGGCAATGGCATGAACAATGAAGCCTTTATCTATGTAAAGGAGAATAAAAAGATCATCAAGATCTACCTGAAGGAGATCCATTTTATTGAGGGTCTCAACGAATACATCAGAATCCATACTGACAACCGGAGAGTGGTTGTAAAGAGCAGCCTGCAAAACATCGAAAGCAAACTTCCCTCCGAACAGTTTATCCGCATCCATAAGTCCTACATTGTATCCATACCCAGGATCAGAGCATTTAATGCCACCACCATTGAGCTGGAAAATGCTAAATTGAGGATAGGACGTAACTATAAGAACCAGGTATTCAGCGCTCTTCACTACAAACAAGAGATATAGCATGAAACATTTTATGGGATTGACCGGCCTCTGTCTGCTGCTGAGCCTGTCGACAACAACTGCCCGGGAACCGGTCTTTCATCTGCCTGGATCCCCCGATGATGCTGTGCGCGTAACCATCATTTACGACAATTACCAGGAGAATTCAGGCCTGCAACCCGACTGGGGTTTTGCCTGCCTGGTAGAATACCAGGGGAAGCTCCTGCTCTTTGATGCAGGTAGGAATGCTGATATCTACAGGAAGAATGTGGAACTTCTGGAAATCAAACCTCAAGAGATTCCCACGCTTTTCATCTCCCACGAACATGGTGACCATACGGCCGGAATTCCATGGATTTGCGAGAAGAATCCCTCTGTGATATGCTATCTTCCAGCCACATATGCTGAGAAGCTCAAGGCCAGCGACAGGCTTCCTGCGCATAGCAAGGCTGTATCAAAGCCGGGGCACCTTTATGGTCCCTATTACTCCACGGGAGAGAATTTCGCTGTTTTTAAAGAGCAGGGGCTGGTCATCAAAACCGAAACAGGAGGTGTATTGATCACCGGATGCGGACATCCGGGAGCTGTAGAGATGGTTAAAATGGCACAGGAGGAACTGGGCATCGAGGTGCATACGCTCATAGGCGGATTGCATCTAATGAGTACACCCGGATCAAAGGTTGAAGATATTGGAGAAATGTTGCAAAAGATAGGAGTCAAACAGATCTGTCCCACCCACTGCACCGGTGATAAATCCATTGCTTCCCTCAAAGCAAGCTATGGGGATGCATATATCTCAGGGGGTACCGGTAAGGAGATCATTATTCACTAAGCTTGACTCAGCCTTCGGTTCAGATTTCTAGATTCCGCAAAAAAAAGGGCGCCCTGGTGAGCGCCCTTTACTTGTTAGAAATTTAGTTTTTCTATTAATGATCCATTCTATTGTTTGGTCAAAACTGCTGTCCAGGTCTCCCCAAAGGTGGTACCTCCAACAACTGTTATGGTACCGTCTGTATTAAATGTAAAGTCGCCTGACACAGTCTCTCCCCAGGGATCTGCAGTATTTGTGATAAAGAATGTACCGCATACATCCTGGATGCTTCCCGGAAGATCTCCACCCCCATACCAGGGACCATAATAGAAATCATAGGTCCCGAAGGAATAGTCTGAGATAGTATAGAATCCCTCTTCTTCATCGGCTGTGATGGTGACATCGTATGCGAAATCAGTGAAATCACCAAAATCAGGGAAATTTCCACTGGTTAACGCACTGTAGGTTCCCACAATCACATCCGGATCTGAGGGACATACCACTGCTCCCCGGAAACGAAATCCCTGAAGCTGCTCTGCACTTCCGATGAGGTCGTTGTGCAGATTGTCATAATCTGCCACCTGGCCATTCTTGCCTGTGGCCACACAGTTGAATTGGTAGAAATTGGCAAATGTTTCCTCAACGGGTACCCCAAACAGGGCCGCCAGTTCGTTTCCGTCCACTGAAAAATCGTAGGGGAAGCTGGTGATACTCTCCAGCAGAACATAATCAGTTTCGCTTTCACCTCCGTCGTAAATGCGTTTCACATACACATCGTGACTGGCTACATTCTTGGAAGGGGTATCAAAGGTCCCGATGATGGGTGTCCCGGCAATATCGCCCGAGTTGATGTTGGCGTTGCCGATGACCAGGGTGACATAGATTCCCTTTTCAACATCTGCCGGATTGATCAGCATGGGCGTTTCACAGCCAAATGCCAGTATAGTCAGCAGAATGATAGCTATATATCTTTGTAATTTCATGATCTGTTCCATTTAAGTTATTGAATGATCCCGGCAGGATTGGTATCCCAGAAAACCTGTACTGTATGGGGTTTCTGAGAGATGGATGAATTAAGGTTCACACAGTTGGCCGGATAGTTAAATGTGCGTGGAAATTCTCCGGGATCAGCCAGCAAAGCTGGTTGAAGGTTGGAGGGCATTCCGGTCCTTTTCACCAGGTTGTATACCTCAACCCCGTTCCCGAAGAGAGCGATGTAGTACTCTTTTACCACCACTTCCAGGCGTCCAGCATCTGTTGTTGCGGCATCATAAAGTGTTTCCACTTCTATCAGGTAGTCATCGATATCCTGCTGGGTGGGTATAAAGGCCTGGTCAGCCAACTCATCACCAAAAGCCATCACATGTGTAATGGAAGCCCGCACAGCATCCAGAAGCAAGAGCTTGGCATCGCCTGTGGTTCCCAGGGTAATGGCCGATTCAGCCAGCATAAACTTCACATAACTGTCCAGCATCAGCATCTCTGCTCCTGCACCCTGAAGGCCAGAGGCAGCGGAGGCAGGCAGTCCCTGGTCCATATCAAATTCCCCACCTGCAGGGTAAACTCCCCAGAGGGTTCTGGCCCGCGTGTCGGGGGGTATCCCATCATCGTCGAGATGGTCGCGGCCCCAGTATCCGTCTTCAAGAGTACAATAGGGAATATCTGTCGGATAGTGAGCAGGTCTGTCTGTTCCATAACAGGGCAGTTCCTGGAAATCCTCCGAGGAGGCCGTACGTTGCCTGTAGAAATAGTACCTGATCCTCGGATCCACTACGTCTTTTTCTTCGTAAAGGGTCCACATGAAGTAATTCGCCATGTAGGTATTTCCTCCATTCAGGTAATTGTACATGAAATAAGGATGTCGGCTGTCTGGATTGTCAGTAACCCTGCTGTATTGAAAATACCAATCCTGCTCCGGTGAGCTGATCAAATCGTCATCGCTAATCAGACTGTTGATCGCAGCTGTGGATGCAGTCGCATCCACCAACCTCAGGTTCAGGTGAATTTTTAATTTCAGGGTCTTAGCCAGGCTAATCCAGGCTTCCGGATCCCCATCATAGTACAAATCGTTAGTGGGAGTGGCCAGAGACTCCTTGGCCAGGTCTGCAATGGCTTCATCCAGTTTGGCCAGGGCCACGTCGTATACACCAGCATCATCGTCAGCTGTAGGATTGAAATTTGTAGCATCAAAGGACTGGGTCCAGGGCACATCGCCAAAAAAATCGACCAGTGTCACCAAAACATAAGCCTGCAACACTTTGGTGATTCCTGCATGGATCCACCACTGGTTCTCCTCATAAATGGGTATAAAGGTATGTGCATCCATCAGAACCCCTTCATAGGCACGGGACCAAACCTGGTCGAATTCAGTAGGATTGTAGGCGTTTTCATAGGTTCCGCCCCACTTAATGATCATTCTTGACACTTCCATGCCAAGCCTGTTAACACCTCTCCAGTTGGCTGGATCGTCGTTGCTCAGGAAATTCTTCAGTTCCACCTGCATGTTATTTAGCGCATAGTCAGGATTAGCATCTTCCAGCGAAACCTCATCGGGGTCCGACGTAAGATCCAGATTGAAGAACTCACAGGCACCGCAAAGCATTCCTAGCAGGAGTGTGACTGACAATAGTATGATTGATTTTTTCATGATTCTCATTGTTTTGTTGATCTAGAATGTCACTTTTACGCTGAAACCATAGCGGGTGGAACTGGGACCTGTGATGAAGTCAAATCCAAGTCCGTTCCCTACTCCCAGGCTTAGCATATCGGTATCGAAATTCACATACTTTGGAAAGTTGATGGCGCTGAACCAGAGATTCTGTCCCATAATGGATATATCAATGCTTCCAAATGGGGTTTTGGCCATCCATTGTTTGGGCAATGAATAGGTCAATGAAATCTCCCTCAGGCGGAAAGTGGTACCATTAATCACATTAACCTCTGCTGGTGCCTGTGAACCAAAGTTATTGAAATAGGCATTGGTGGCGGTGGTTTGAATATCGTTGGGTGTTCCGTCGGACAATACACCTGGCAATACAAAGGACTGACTCCGGTCAAAGTCGGTATCTTTGGTAATACCCCTACCTATCAGGGTATTGACGGTCTCCGAATAAATATCACCTCCCTGACGATAGTCCCATTGCATGTTAAAGGCAAATCCCTTATAGGTCAATCGGTTGATCAGACTGGATTCAAAATCGGGATGGGGATTGCCTATGATGGCGGGCTCATCCGATTGCAGGAAGTTTCCATTCCCGTCAATTTTGTAGTTTCCGTCATCATCCCTATCGATCTCATATCCATACATCACTCCATAAGGCTGGCCGGCAATGGCATAGTTCCCCAGGTCTGTAAATCCGTTGATCAGGACCTTGTCCAAACCAGCTCCCAGCTCATCCACTATGCTCTCATATTTGGTGAAAATCCCCCGGATGGTCCAGCTGAAATTGGTGGTCCTGACCGGGGTAATATGCATTTCAATTTCCAGTCCCCGGTTGGTCATCTGACCGATATTCACATAGGTACGCGCATAACCTGTGGATGGATCCAGAGTAGCTTCCGTAATCAGGTTGGTGGTCTGTTTGGAATACACGGTGATATCTGCTCCAAACCTGTTCTCGAACATGGCAAACTCCAGCCCTAATTCAGTTTCTGCATGCAGCTCAGGTTTCAGCTCGGGATTTCCCAGGAACCAGTGTACTCCGTTGGTGGGAACCACTGTTCCGTCCAGGGTCACAAAACCCCTTGCCTGGGTAGAAAGTACGCTCTCGGTCACATACAGGGGAGGGAAGCCCGCCGAGGTACCATAGCCAATCCTTAGCTTCAACATATCAAACTTTGCGTTTGTTTTAAGGAACTCGAACACCTGAGAGGGAATGAACGAGAGACTGGCACTTGGATAGAACTGGCTCCTGTTTTCCTTTTGAAGAGAGGAGAACCAGTCGTTACGGGCCGACACGTTCAGGAATAGGTAAGAGCTATAGCTGGCAGTGATCTGCCCAAATGCACCCAGAGTATTGGCCTGGGAGTTGCTTTGGAGTGCATATTGGTTAAAGCTATTGTAGGTACTGTGATCACTGAAATTCTTGTGGTTCATCAGTCCAAACACCAGCTGGTTGGTACTCTCC
>Ga0316190_10003771_pt1 | contig 10984 bp, 9 predicted proteins | sample Eddworburrow2_MG_FD_204929 | JGI IMG/M metagenome (GOLD analysis project Ga0316190, IMG submission 204929) | Coastal sediment microbial communities from Maine, United States - Eddy worm burrow 2 | ecosystem: Environmental > Aquatic > Marine > Coastal > Sediment | place: USA: Maine | collected... | reverse complement strand
AACCGAAAAATGGGATCCCTGGGTGAAGCCTGTTCCCGGCATGCTCCCAAGAAAGCCGTGGCATTACCCAACTACCACCCGAGATAGTGGTGTCAATGGCCTTTGGGTGAAAACTTATGGTGGAAGGGCTACGAAAGCCGACGGAAACCCGGATCATCCCCTGACAAGAGGGAAACTGGATTCTCGTTCACAGTCGGTACTGCAGGGGCTCTACAGTTCTGATCGTGTGAAAAAACCTATTTTAAATGGGAAAGAGATCTCCTGGGAAGAAGCTCGAACGGTTTTAGATGATTACGTTGGCAAGGTTAAAGGTGGGGGTGTTTACGCCCTGACAGACAAGGTGTCAGGAGTAGTGAAGGACATATGGGCTTCATTTGTGGCCTCCCAGGGAACTGGACACCATGTTCAGTTTCAGGCACTCTCCAACAATGCCCTTAGAGAGGCAGGTGAGAGAGTATTTGGAAAGAGAGAGCTGCCCTATTTTTCATTGAAGAGTGCCGATATGATTTTGTCCTTTGGCGCTGCTTTCCTGGAGACCTGGGGAACTCCGCTTGCTCAGCAAAGAGATTATGCTGATTTTAAAGCTGATTTTGAGCATCGAGGCTTACACATCCAATTGGAACCCAAGCGAACCATGACAGGAGCAAATGCCGATCAGTGGGTTGGGATCAGGCCTGGCTCTGAAACCTTGTTGGCCTTGGCAGTTTTAAAGGAAGTTGCAGCTGACAGCGGGAACCTTGATGATACGGAAAAAGAACTGGTAGGAACACTGACGACCCAAGTTAATACTGCAGACGCGATTAAACAAAGTGGGATTGGCGAGAAAGCGTTCCATAGCATCATAGATCAACTAAAGCATGCCAAGCATGCTGTCGCCCTGCCCGCAGATGATTTTGCACTGGGTAATGATGGGATCTATCATCATGTTGCCGTGCTCTTGATTAATAAGGCGCTTGGTGCAATAGGAAACCATGTGAATTTCAATTCAGGTCTTCCTGGTGAGTTGCAGATTACACACCGCGAAACGCTGGACCTCCTTGACTCTTTGAATCAGGGTAAGGTTGATCTTTTATTTCTGAAGGATGCCAATCCAGTATATGCGCTTCCCGAAAGTTTTGGGGTCAAGGCCGCCATCAAGAAGGCAGGTTTTACGGTCGCATTTGCTGAAGTCATGAATGAAACAGTTGCAGAAGCTGACTTGATTCTGCCTGCTGCTCATGACCTGGAATCTTGGGGTGAAGTCGTATCCTATACAGGAATCAACATGCTGATTCAGCCTGTTATGACATCTCGCTGGGAGTTGTTTCAGGCAGAGGATATTCTGCTTTCCTACATCGAAAAAACAGTACCTGGAACGTTTGTTGCCACTGGCGTGCAAGCCGTATTAAAGGACAAATGGTTAAAAACATTTGCAGTCGATGCGCCTGACAAGGAGAAAGCTTGGCGCAACTTCTTGAAAAAAGGTGGGCATTTTGATTTCAAAGTGACCGGTGAGAACCTGGCTGTTTCGGCAAATCTCAACAGTGACTTCTTCAGTTCTTACACTTCTAAGGTCCTTTCTGGTAGGGCACTGGTTATTGTTGAATCTCCTCGTTTTGGAGATGGAACCTTTGCTAACCGAAACTGGTTACAGGAACTGCCTGATCAGATGACCGGTATCGTATGGGATTCATGGCTTGAAGTGGCTCGTGCCACTGCCAAAGCAGAAAAGTGGAATGTGGGTGACGTTGTCACCATTTCAGCCAATGGTATTGAAATGAATGTTCCCGTTATGCTATCTGATACGATCGCAGAAGATGTATTTTGCCTCGAAACAGGTCAAGGCCATACAGGATATGGAAAACTCTATAATCGTGGAGTTAACGCATTCAATTTTTTCAGTAAAAAGACGAATGAGGTCGGTGATCTTGTCATGGGTCCCATGGCGGTCAAAGCATCCGCTACCGGAAAAAAACATCGTCTTTCGACTGTGAGCATTCCAGGGAAGGGTGACCGCCTGACTCAACCGCTCAGTACAACGGCTGCTGATGTAGACCAACCCGTCTATGGCGGAGACGCTTATGACAGGGACATCTACCAGTGGACGACACTGGCTGGGCTTCATGAGGGTGGAGGACACGGTCATGGAAACGATAAGACCGATCCTGAATACCTGAAATCCGATTTCCCAGTTAATCACGACAAAGATTGGTACAAGGACCGCACCGAAACACCGGTTATTGTTGGTAGAGATGAGACCTTCTATGATCATTACAAATGGGAAATGGCGATAGACCTGAATCGTTGTAACGGTTGCTCTGCCTGCACCGTGGCATGTTATTCTGAAAATAACATACAGATTGTTGGAAAAGATCAGGTTGGAAAGGGCAGGATCATGTCCTGGATACGTATTAACAGATACATCACCTTCCACAAGGAAGACAATGAACTGAATACGAAAGTTCACTTCATGCCGATGCCATGTCAACATTGCGGGAATGCACCTTGTGAGACAGTTTGCCCTTCACTGGCAACCTATCACACCAAGGAAGGTCTTAATGCAATGATTTACAATCGTTGTATTGGGACCAGATACTGTGCCAATAACTGTTCCTACAAAGCGCGTCGCTTTAATTGGTTTGACGCTGAATTTGAGGAAGATCTTGCATGGCAGCTTAACCCTGAGATCACTGTTCGATCTAGAGGGATTATGGAAAAATGTACACTCTGTGTTCAACGTATCAATGAAGCAAAAGATCACGCTAAAGATCTGGACCGGAAAGTCCTCGATGGTGAGTTGATGACAGCATGCCAGCAGGTATGTCCTGCTGATGCTATTACTTTTGGCAACGCAAGTGATCCAAAAAGTAAAGTCGTCGCAGCTGCCAGAGACCATCGAAGCTACAAGGCTCTCGATCATCATCTACAAACAAAACCTGGAATCAGTTACCTCAAAAAGGTAGAAAAAAATGATTCCAAGAAACACGTATAAGGAGGTGAATCGTGAAAGAAATTAATTTTAAATATAAAAACGTTACGCGCGATATCCTCTATCTCCTAGAAAAACCTCATAAATCATACTACATCCTTTTAGCCGTTGTTATGGCCGGTGTTGCCTTTGGTGGATACTGCTGGGGAGTTCAGTTATACAGAGGTATGGGCATGGCTGGTTTGAATAACCCAGTTGGCTGGGGTGTTTATATCACAGACTTCGTCTTCTGGATTGGGATTGGCCATGCTGGAACTCTGATTTCAGCCGTCCTATTCCTTTTCCGTGCCCGGTGGAGAAACGCCATTTTCCGAAGCGCTGAAGCCATGACCATTTTCGCTGTTATGACCGCAGGTCTTTTCCCTGTTGTTCACGTTGGTCGTGCCTGGCTGGCATGGTGGTTGATACCCTTCCCCAATCAGAGAGAATTATGGGTTAACTTTCGGTCTCCTCTTCTCTGGGATGTCTTCGCGGTCAGTACATACTTCTCTGTGTCCTGCCTTTTCTTCAGTATTGGTCTGGTTCCTGACCTCGCGGCTATCCGTGATAAGGCAACTGGCCTGAGGAAAAAGGTGTATTCATTCATGTCACTGGGATGGACAGGTTCAAACCGACAGTGGCGGCACTTTATGGCTGGTTACGGTTTCTTAGCGGCATTCGCAACACCTCTGGTTCTTTCTGTACACTCCATCGTTTCCTGGGACTTCGCTACATCATTAGTCCCAGGTTGGCACTCTACACTCTTTGCACCTTACTTTGTTGCGGGTGCGGTTTTTTCCGGTATGGCCATGGTTCTAACGATCCTTATTCCTTTCAGGAAGATTTTTCGGCTGGAGAAGTATCTGACGATATGGCATTTTGAGAATATGGCGAAAATGATTATCCTGACTGGGTTGATTGTCACTTACTCCTATGCAACCGAGTACTTCATTGCCTTTTATTCTGATGATCCATTTGAAGAATTCATTTTCTGGGAACGCGTTTTTGGTAAGTACTCCATACCGTTCCTGCTGATGTTCTTCTGTAACTGCATCGTACCCATACCTCTCTGGTTCAAGAAAGTGCGGACAAGTATTCCCGCGCTGTTTGTGATTACGGTTCTGATTAATGTAGGAATGTGGTTTGAACGTTTCAATATCATCGTTTCCTCGTTGGCACAGGACTATGATCCAGCAATCTGGGGATGGTACGTACCAACCTATACGGAATTGGGTATTACCTTAGGATCATTCTGCTGGTTCTTTATGTGGTTCTTCCTTTTCGTTAAATTCTTCCCTGCACTCTCCATTGCAGAGATCAAAGAAATTGCTGATCCACCTGTTAGTACAGCACCTGTAAAGACGGCACATCATCAGACGGAGGTTGCGTAACATGAAAAAGAAAAAGAATGGTGTTCTTGGGGTTTTCGGCCACATGGACAGCCTCAATGACGCAATTAAGTATCTCAAGGCCGCTGGCCAGAATGATCTTTCTGTCTACATGCCCTGTCCCAGACATGAAATCAGTGATACGTTGAATGAAAAAAAGAGTAAAGTCAGGATGTTGACATTGATAGGCGGGATGGCTGGTGTGACAACTGGATACCTCTTCCCATCCTTTGTATCGCTGGATTGGATCCTACCAACATCCGGAAAAGAAATAGTTGCGATACCTGCTTTCACCATCCCGGCTTTTGAGTTAACAGTTCTGTTTGGCTCAATTCTTACCATCGCTGGGATTATTCTCCTGGGGCATCTTGCCAGGAATGATGGCGCACTCTATGATGAGCGATTCAGTGATGATAAGTTCGGGATCTTTGTACCTTGTCCAACAGACGAATATGACAAATACGAAAAAACCCTCTTTGAGAACGGAGCAGAGGAGGTGACTCGTGCAGAATAGAATGAAATTCTCATTGGCTCTGGTTGTTGTATTGACGGCGGGCATCCTGATAGCAGGATTTAACCGACCCTTCGCCTGGTGGCCAATCAACGATATGGCTGAACAGGTCACCATCCAACCCTTTACAACCAATAGCCTCAGGACACCTCCTGAGGGATCTGTCGCCATCGAGCAGTGGGATCCCGTTCCCAATCGGATGGAGATCGATCAACTTGGCGGCTACAATAATCCCATCGCCACTTCTGAAGAGTCAATTAAAGAGGGAAAAGGGCTTTATGAAATTTATTGCCTTGTCTGTCACGGCACAAACATGAGTCTTGCTCCTGAGAATATGACTGAAGTACAGAAGAAAGGTATGATGGGACTTCCGGCGTCTGTTGCTAATATGCGCTCGGATGGTTTCTTGTTTGCCACGATTTCAAATGGTAGTGGCGGGCTTATGCCCCGTCAGGAATATAACTTGTCTCCGGATGAACGATGGCATGTCATCAATTATATCCGCAGCTTAAAATAAAGGGAGAGGGCGAAACGTGCATCACGAAAATCACACAGACTTTATCGATGTTGTGAGCAACATCAAACCAACCACTCTCAGTGGCAAAACGAAAGGGATACTCTTTGTAATGATGGTGGTTGGATTTGGGACTTTTGCTTACCAGGCATTTGGAGATCAACCCAGGATTGGCTGGATTGCCTTCCTTCATAACTTGTATTTTTTCACTGGACTGGCCGCAGCTGGTGTCCTTGTTGCCGCTATTCAACAGGTAACCAACGCAAACTGGGGACGTCCCATTAAACGGTTTGCAGAAGCCAGTGGGGCCTTTCTACCAGTGGCTATGCTTGGCCTGGTTGTTCTTTACCTTGGATCTGAACATGTGTATTCATGGGTGACAGATCCTCCACACACACCACATAAACATTTTTGGCTGCAAAAAGAATTTCTATTTGGACGTGATTTCATTGCCTTGGGAATTCTGACATTTGTTGCTTTCAGATTTATGAAAGCATCAGTGCGGCCTGATATTGGTTTGGCTGCTGAGAAAAATCCAGATCATTACACGAAACCCAAGTTGTGGGATGGACTCGAAAATGAAGTCAAAACAGGTTATAAAAAAATGAGCTTTTATGGGCCCATGTATTGTCTGTTATTTGCGCTCATCATAAGCCTGCTTGCCTACGACTTGATCATGTCCCTGGATCCAACTTGGATATCTGCCATGTTTGGTGGTTGGAACTTTACAACTGTGATGCTGACAGGCTGGATTTCCATTTACTTTATGGCGTATTTCATGGGTAACAGGTTTGGACTGCAGAAGTATATGCACCGAAAAATGTACCACGATGCTGGTAAGCTGACATTTGGGTTCACAGTTATCTGGGGCTATCTCTTCTTCTCGCAATACTTGGTCATCTGGTATGGCAATCTACCTCAGGAGGTTGGTTATGTCCTGACACGGATTAACGATCCATGGAAGACATTTGCAATTGTCGTTTTTCTTATGGTGTTTATCCTTCCCTTTATCTTTGGTCTCGGAAAAGAGAGGAAGATGTCATTTATGAGTTTCTTACCTGTCATCCTGGTCAGTCTGATTGGGATCTGGATAGAGCGTTTTCTTCTAATTGCCCCTTCCAGCTGGTATTACGATCGGGCCACTGACCACTTTAAAGGTGGTTTGACTGGATTGTTGATTTCGGATGGTTTGGTATTTATTGGGTTTCTTGGCCTGTTTTTATTCGTATATGCAAATTACCTGTACAAACGACCAGTCATGGTTATCTCTGACCCTAAACTCTCTGATGGGATCAATCGGCACTAGCATCAATAAATCATTTTAAGGTTGCTACTTGGCGCCAGCGCTGAACTTTCAGAACTGGCGCCATTTTTTTGTTTGCACGCAGTACCCTATGAGAACCTTGAACTTCTGGTCAAATGGTGTGCTCTTGAACTGAGGGCTGCCACAAAATTCTAAACACTTTATGACCTTCTCTCGTTAACTTAAAAAGAAGCGAGGAACAGTATGCGTCTTAAACTTGGATACAAAGCGCCGGACTTTGAAGCAACAGATGTAAATGGGCGAGAAGTTACACTCAAGGAATTTTCTGGAAGTAAGGTAATGTTATCTTTTTATAGATATGCTTCATGCCCGCTTTGCAACTTACGAGTTCATCAATTGAGCGGCTTATCAGAAATATACAGCAGTAAGGGACTTTCCATGATTGCGGTTTTTCAGTCACCAGCAAAAAGCATGAAAAAGTACCTTGGAAAACAGGAGTTGCCCGCATTCCCTCTGATCTGTGATCCTGAACGGGAACTATACAAAAAATACAAAGTCGAAACCAGTTTTCAAGGCTTGATTAAGAGTATGGTGACTCGTCTCGGCCATTTCACAAAGGCCATGGGAAAAGGTTATTTCCCGGGAAAAGTTGAAGGCCCTCTTTCTGCGATTCCAGCAGATTTTCTGATAGGGGAAGATGGGATTGTTGAATATACCTATTATGGTAGGGACATTGGTGACCATTTACCACTTGAGAAGTTGGATGTATGGTTATCTTCCTGAACCGTATCGTAATACCTTTAGCGCAAAGGTAAACCTGCCTGGCCAATAATGAACAAATACCCCTATATATCTAATGGGAACTCATAAAAGTTAAGTATGGGCATAGTTAGAAAACAGTCGAGACAAAAGCGCTCCTACTTTACGATTCGTGCTTTTTATTTACTCCTCTGGTGTGATTCGATTAAAATAGGATATCTCTTTAACCCCATGTAATGGATTACGTGGATTTATTGTTTGCAGATAAGGAAGAAATCATGATTGCCATTACAGGTGGGGCAGGATTTATTGGTAGCAGGATCGCCATACGATTAAATCAATTGGGGTATAAAGATCTCGTTTTAGTTGATCATCTTGGGACGTCGGATAAATGGAAAAATCTAAGGGGTATTATTTTTGAAGAATACCTTGAAAAAAAAGACTTTTTCTCTTTTTTGGAAAAGACTAAAGAATTACAGGCCGTGATTCATATGGGAGCATGCAGCTCCACATCTGAAGGCAATGCGTCATACTTGATGGAAAATAATTATCGTTATACGAGACGATTAGCTGAATGGTGCCTCGAGAAGAACGTTCGATTCATTTACGCCAGCTCGGCAGCGACATATGGCGACGGTAACCAAGGTTACCAAGATGACCCCATAGGAATTGATGCTCTGAGGCCTTTGAACATTTATGGCTATTCAAAGCAGGCGTTCGACCAGATCGCATTTCAGAAAGGCTGGTTCAATAAAATAACGGGCTTAAAATTCTTTAATATCTACGGTCCCAATGAAAGCCATAAGGGTGAAATGTGTTCAGTTGTATTCAAGGCCTATCACCAGATTAAAGAGACAGGTCGGGTTCAGTTATTTAAGTCTCACAATCTGGAATACTGTGATGGCGGCCAATTGAGAGATTTCGCTTATGTTAAAGATGTGGAAAAAGTAGTTGCCTGGCTTTTAGAGCATGATGACGTGAATGGGCTCTTTAACCTGGGAACAGGAAGGGCTCGATCATTTGAAGAATTGGCTAATGCGACATTCAGGGCTATGGGCAAACCCGTTAGCATTGAGTTTATGGATATGCCAAAGGAACTCCAGGGGCGCTATCAGTATTTTACCGAAGCAAAAATGGAGAGTTTACGCGATGTGGGTTATAGGGATGCATTCTTCTCTCTTGAAGAAGGCGTTTCTGATTATGTGAAAAACTATCTTGAATCTGTTTAATCTTCATAGTTCGGTTTAAAGTTTGAAGTAACCATTAGTAACCAACCCAATTTTCGCAACATCACGCATTGATCCCATTGCAGGCTTCAACGAATCGCCTGCTTCGTTCAAGCAATCAGATTGAACATCCAATTCACGACAAGAATAACCATGACGCCAATGATGCCGTAATCAAGTTTCTTCCCAAATACCTTCAACAGCGACCTTCCACTGGGAACCAGGAACCAAGCAAGGTGGCGCATACCTTGAAGTAATGTGTAGACAAATACCAACCACCCAAATCGATGATGTGAGATACTGGCCTTTAAGTTTTGATGCGTCAGAGAGACCCAGGAACGCGTCAGCCCGCAACCTGGACAGGGCAAGCCGGTCGCCGTTCTCATTGAACAGGAGTCGGGTAGAATGAACCCCCCGAGTTGAAGCTTACCAGTATTACTGGAAGCAGGCTCTCCATATGGAACGGCCGGTGTGAGCATGAAAGACAACATGATTAACCCAAAACAGAGGCCCAACACAATAGCATGTGGCAGGCCATCCCAATTGAGTAGCGATTTAATCATCTAAATGATTTGTTTTGCTCGAAAGCTTCCTTTACGTGATCATCCATCAGAACGATAAGCGCCCAGATCCCGATTGGTATCCCGATGCAGCAGCAAGGGCTGATGCAGGGAACTAATGCGAGGATGGAGGCGGCCAGGGCTATACCCCAACTCTCCAGCTTCCTCATCTTCATGCCGCCATAAAAAATCAAACCAGATATGATGAGACCAAATGTGACTGATATGACTGTCATCAAAGTTGATTGCTGCATGGCCTGCACGATCATGTCTGTATTCGCACTATCCAAGCCCATTTCTTCAAACATCTCAACCATGACATCGGCAAGTTGGCCTGAATCTGATCCAGCCAAGAGCGTGGACAGCAGGTTTAACAGTTGAAAAAATGCTCCAATCAGGGCTGTGGCTATCAGGGCGATACCTGGGCCGTTAACCTTCTTTAAAGCATCTCCTCCTGTGCTGGCTGGTGGTTGATATGATGCAGCAGGGGGTGGGGGAATAGGTCCTTGTACCATTCGTTACCTCTTTATACGAAAAATCTATAGACCCATTCTGAATCAGAGCTCATTCACTGTCAAGGGGGCAATTCCAAATTTGGATTAATCCGACTCACGCGTTTGGGTTACAGTGAGATTAGCTAGTTAATTTTATGGGTTAGAAGCCTCCTCGCATCAACTGAAAGACCATGAAAATAGCGAGAGATGTGACGGACATCATATCTTAACCCTTTAAAATTAGATAGATATATGTGGGGTGCTTAGGCCTTGCTGAATTTCAAAATACGAGTGAATCATTGCGTACAAATAATGGGGTCTCTTATCTGTACTTCTCCGAAAGACCAACATGTATAAACACAAAATTTCATAAAAAAGTATCAGGTTGCAATTTCGCATCAAATCAGTGATCACTCAATGGTTTCAGATCTCTACCAAGAGAGCCTTCTTTTCGGCTCCACTGGCATTGGGACATGCGAATGAGCGCACTATTCTGTGTTCTCCCATACCTGAACTCTGGAAGAGCCCCTGTGCTCCTATGAGCATGAAAAATAACGGAAGGTCAAGGCTCAGGATATCGTATAGAAACTCAGATTGTAATTGTTGAGTTATTATAAAAAACCCTGTAGAAGAGTTTTTCCTTGAACTGAGGACTCAACCTGGTTTCGCAGGTGTTGGATCAACTTTTCCAGGGTTTATGGCATTCTTGGTATGGAGAAGTTTCGGAGAGGTGTTGGTTAAAACCCATTCATCATCTCCTGCGACACTACTGCAAGGTAACTTTTTTTGAGTATCTGTAGCTTCGATATAATATTCCGTATTGTTGGCCCAGACTTGAATGATGTAATACTCACCGCAGTTCGCGGTTGTCAGATTCAAATCAGGAGGAATGGCGCCTGCCGTAATGGGATAATGACCGTGATTTGAACGATAATTTTCCATACGAAGTGCAACATCAGAAAGACAACTAGGAACTTCCCCTGTGTGCGCCTTACATTTGCTTTTTGTATATAAGGGTAGAGCAATCGCGCTTAACACGGCGATAATTGCGATCACACTCATGAGCTCGATCAGGCTGAAGCCTCTTTTTTTGTCCATAAAAACACCTTCCAAAATTTTTTCCTTAAAATGCAAACTACAAGCATTTAGTGCATCGGTCAAGATAAAATACTTCAATTCCTCCAAGTGTTACATTGAACACAGGAAAAAGGGTTGAACAAGGGGCAGGAGCGTTAACCCGAATGAGACTGGCATATGGAGAGTGATTATTAGACGTTAAGGGGTGGCTCTCAGGAATCCGGTGTCAGAAAATACTTGAAGA
>Ga0316190_10003770_pt1 | contig 10984 bp, 9 predicted proteins | sample Eddworburrow2_MG_FD_204929 | JGI IMG/M metagenome (GOLD analysis project Ga0316190, IMG submission 204929) | Coastal sediment microbial communities from Maine, United States - Eddy worm burrow 2 | ecosystem: Environmental > Aquatic > Marine > Coastal > Sediment | place: USA: Maine | collected... | reverse complement strand
CGATCCACGTCGCCGATAAATACCAGCCCACCCCCGGTCGTCAGTGCCCCGGTCAGGAACATGGCGCGCTGCTCTACGCTCCATTTTTCCTGCAGGGTCTTCACGTCCCAGGCAGCCAGCCGGCCCAGCTTGCCATCCACACCCGGCATCGGGTAGGTACGGGAGTCACCGCCGTAGCCGCCAGACCCGGGTTCAAGCGCCACCTTGCGGCCCACCATGTCGGAACACAGCTGGTGCAAGGGGATGATCAGCGCGCGGCTTTGCGGACTGTACGCCATAGCCTGCCAGTTATGGCCGCCGTAAATGCCGGGGCAGGCGCTCACCGTATCCCCGATCCCGGCGTTGACGATGTCCTCGCGGTAGGCAACCCTGCCGGACTCTCTATCTATCGCGTCATAAATGGTCTGCACCTGGGTTTCCGCCAGGGCGATAAAGTCACCGCTGGCGGCATCCAACTGCCACAAAATACCGTCTTTACCAATGGTGTAGAGACGCTTGCGCCCATCCACTTCGACGATCACCCGCTCGAAGCCAACCTCCATGTCGATAGTCTCACCCGGCACATGCTGGAAATGCCAGGCGAGCTTCCCGGTGCGGGGCTCTATAGCCAGGGTGGAGTTGGTATACAGGGCTGCATCGCGCGCCGACATGCCGCGGCTGGCCGCCACCCAGGGCTTGGCCTGGGAGGTACCGATAAAGAACAGGTCCAGGTCCTGGTCGTAGCTGCCCGCGATCCAGGTATCGCCACCGGCGCGCAGTTCCGGCGGCATGTCCGCCCAGGTCTCATCCCCCGGTGTACCCGGCAGTGCAATGGTCGAGGTGCGCCACAGTTCTTCACCACTGTCCGGGTCGTGGCCGGTAATAAAGCAGCCATCCGCGGTAAACAATTCACAGCCGTTGATGCCGCTGAGCACTACCCCGCCACCGATAATCGGCCCGGCCGTGTGGGTGTAGGCCTCACGGTAATCCGCTTTGGGGGTGCGCCACACCTGTTTCCCAGTGCGGGCGTCGATGGCAACGATGGCCGCGTCATACGTCGCCAGGAAAAGCTTGTCCCCGTAGATGGCGATGTTGCGCACCGGTCCACCCAGGGTCCTGGCCTCGGGCGGGAACCGGTAACGGTACTCCCAGATCACTTCTCCGGTATCGGCTGCCACGGCCTGGATGATATTGCCCGGGTGGGTGAGGTACATAATGCCATCGTGCACCAGTGGCGTGACCTGGTTACTCCCGTCGTGCATCGCCAGCGCCCAGGCCAGGCGCAGTTCCTGCACGTTGTCGCGATTAACCTGGTTCAGCGGGCTGTAGCCCTGCCCATCCCGGGTGCGGCGCCAGCTCAACCAGTCAGGCGCCGGAGGATTTGCCAGCATGGCCTCGGTGACCGGCTCGAAATTCTCCACTGGCCGGTTAGTGAACCCGGATTTGCTGCGCGCCGCCTCGTCGATCGTATCGGCCGAGCCCCAGCTCTCCAAAGCCTCGCCCGGTTTGATCGCGATCAACTCCCCGGTCGCAATGGCAACGGGAGCATCTGCGCTCAAGGCCTGGGTCAGCTCCAGAGCGTTGCTCTGCAACAGGTAAGCGACCACGGCCAGATGCTGGCTTTCGCTCAGTGAGTCCGCGCTACCGGGGGGCATATTGGCCTGGTTGTAGCGCAGTAACGCTGTGGAGTTGCGATCCCCCCAGCGCTCCACAAAGGCGTCGCCCCGCAGTGTCGCCCCATGTGCAGATCCCCGCAGCGTCATCGCGTGACAGTTGGAGCATTGGGCGTTATACAGCGCTTTCCCCGCTGCGATTTGCGCAGAGAGGGCATCGTCGGACCAGGCCGCCGCCGGGAATAACGAGACAGGGCCGATGATTGACCCGAGGCACAGCAGTCGACAAATCCAGTGGTGCACAGCACAGCCCTCTTTTGCTTGTTTGGAACAAGGAAGTTTCATAATAGCAATAAAACACTACCCTCGCATTGGAAACATTCTGTGGCAACATTTGGGGACTCAAGGGCGCAAGAGCAAGATTTATGCTGCTAACTGGACCGGTCTGAGAGAAAAACGGGTCATATTTCCTCCAATTCCTGTATAATGCGCGCCCGGAATATGCCCCGGGCTACTCACCACTGGAAACCACCATGCGAATCATCCGCCTGATCCTCGGCAAGCTTATCCTGTTCTTTAACTGGGTATTTACCCCCAGGGGAGTGACACGTGATGCCGCGTCACAGGCCAGCATTGACGCACAGACCGCCGGCCTCAAACTCTACCAGTACGAGGCCTGCCCCTTCTGTGTGAAGGTGCGGCGGGAGATGAAGCGGCAATCGCTGCATATTGAGACCCGGGACGTGAAACGCTCGGAATCCGCTCGCGAAGAGCTGCTGGCGGGGGGAGGCAACCTGAAGGTGCCCTGCCTGCGTATAGATGAGGGCGAGCGTGGGCCCCGATGGATGTACGAATCAAAGGATATTATCCAGTATCTGGAGCAGCGCTTTGTGACGAGTTGATCGCCGCTCGTCAACCCAGCGAAGGGACTGTAAACAAACCAAATTTATTGATCACACGATACCAACAGGCAACTGCACAGGAGCATATGAATGCTGACTACCAAAAATCTTGAAAAACTTATCGAACTGGAAGAACGCCTCAGGGCAGAGTATCAGGACCAACTTGATGCCAAGTCTGCAGAGATTGAGAGCGGCAAGAAAGAAAATGAAGAGCAAAGGGCCACGATAGCCAGGCAGCTGGAGCAGATCAGCAGCCTTTCCACAGAAGCGTCGGCCAACAAGCGAGTGGCGCAACAGAATCGCGAATTACACCAGCGCTGCGAGAACCTTAAAGAAGAAATTGAAGCGCAGAAGAAGCGCTTGAAGACACTGCAAAAAGACCTTGCCGATGAGCGCGCGGAAGTAAAGACGCTGAAGCAGTTTGATCCCGCCAAAATGAAAAAGAATCTCGACGCCAACAAGAAGAAACTCGCGGAGAAGACAACAGCGAACGACCTGCTGCAGAAATCCCTGAGTAAGACCAAGACTGAAAAGGCAGAACTGCAACGCCAGGTCCAGGAACTGGAGACCAAACTGGCTGAATTTCAGCCCAATGAAGAAGTAGCAGCTGAAGCGGAAGAAGCTGCAGCCTGACTGAAGCTTAACGAATCTGCTTGTGCCAGTTACTGATCAGCTTCTCGACATCTATATCCTGGCCACCGGTTCGCCATTTACCGGCGTAGTCGACATCTGTTGAGTTGGGTGGCGGGTCCGGCAGGTCGATCCTGAAGCGCACCGGCATCGGTACTGCCTCGCCCAACGCCACTGCCTCACCCTTGGACAACGACGTGAGTGCCGCGAAGGTTCCGCGTGCCGCCTCAGGCACCATGGAACGCACATACTCCTGGTCTTCCGGGTTGGATATGCGCAGGCAAATGAAAGAACTGCACTGGGCCAGGACGGTCTCCGACACATCGTGTGGCCGCTGGCTGACCACGCACAGGCCGACGCCGTATTTACGACCATTCTTGGAAATTCTCTCCATCGAGCGGCGTGCCTCCCTGAAGCGCGGAATATCTTCGCGGGGGATGTACTCGTGTGCCTCTTCGCAGATGAGGAAAATGGGAAACTCGCGACACAGCGGATTCCAGAAATTAAATTCATAAGCGAGCCTGCCGATCTGGGCGGTCACCATGGGGACCACGTCGAAGGGGACGGCGCTGAGGTCCAGTACGGTCACATTGGCACGCGGCTCCCCCAAACCGACGATGTCTTTCATCAGGTCTGCCAGTGATTCGGTCGAGGTTCTGGTCTTCGGCTTCATCAGGAAGTCGTAGCGCGTATCATTAAGCATGCTGTTCAATCGCACCAGCATCTGGTTGAACCTGCCAAACAGCGGTGACTTGGTCTTGCCAAAGTTGGTGGTTTCTGAATTCGTCTGCTCGATCATCTCGGCAAACTCACTCATCGAGTAATACACCGGAGAATCTACCGTGATATGACCCAGATCCAGGTGCTCGTTGGTTTCTCGCTTCAGCCTCATCAGGATTGAGCGCAGGTACGAAATCTGGATCGAGGCATTTTCATCCGCCGGGTCAATGATCAGATCGCACAGCTCGGAATAGGTCATCAGCCAATAGGGGAATTCCACAGAATGGGCATTGAGGCTGCGCACCTTATCCTGAGGAAAGGGCGAGCTGAGGGCGATGCCATCCACTTCCTTGTCAGAGTATTCGCCGTGCATATCGAGCAGGATAATGTGCGCGTTGGGCATACTGCGTAGAGCCGATTGCATCAGGCTGGTTACCGTCCAGGATTTTCCCGAGCCGCTTTGGCCCAGAATTGCCGCGTGGCGACCAAAGAATGCCGAGGCATCCAGGTTGACATCAATAGTGTCAAAAGATGCCAGGTGACCCACCTTGTATGCAACATCACCATGGGCAGAAAAAATGCGCGCCAGATGCGCCTGGGGGACCAGGTGAACCTCGTCGCCGATGTTGGGAAAGCGCGAGACGCCCCGGGTAAACTCACCCTTCGGGCTAAGCTCCCCCAGCGGCGTCAGGCGAACCATATGCGCGGCCTGGCCCTGCCTGTCAGCCACGCTGTAACTGCGCTCCACCATCACCAGGGTCTGCACAGTGGACTGCTTGACCATGAGATAGGAACCGACCTGGCCTATTTTCGCGCCGTTGACCCCGGAAGCCCCGCCAGCGGCAAACTCGTCGCCTCCGGATATCAGCCTCGAGGTAAAGTATTCTCCGGTCACATCGGCCAGAAGCCCGACCCTGGTACTGTTTGCGTTCGACATCCCCGACGACTCTCCCCTATTATTTTAGTTGCCGTTGCTACGGCATTTCGCTGTCGGATAACTTATCAGTACGCTCACACAAGCTCAAGTTAACTGCTGCAAGCCGGTAAAAGTTGTTAAAGTTCAGCTCAGGAGCCAGTGCAATAAAGTCGTACAGATGAATATGGTCCATGGGGATCATACCCTGTTACACTGCCGCCCTCTCCTATGGCAAATGATCTCCAAATTGAGCAACCTCTCTTTCTCCAGCCTGCCATTGCCACCGGCCCAACTCACTAACCTGGAGAGTCTGGGCTACCTGGAAATGACCGCTATTCAGGCAGCCGCCCTGCCCCAGGCACTCGCGGGCGTGGATTTAATCGGCCAGGCTAAAACCGGCAGCGGAAAAACCGCCGCCTTTGCCCTGCCACTGCTCACCAGAATCAATCCGCGGGACTTTGGCACCCAGGCACTGATTCTTTGCCCCACGCGGGAATTGGCCTCACAGGTCGCCAGTGAAATCCGCCGCCTGGCCCGCTACCAGCAGAACATCAAGGTGGTCACCCTGGTCGGTGGGCAATCGATCGGCCCCCAGATCGGCTCCCTGGAGCACGGTGCCCATGTCGTGGTGGGCACACCAGGGCGCGTCAAGGATCATTTGCGCAAGGAGACCCTGTCGCTGGAACGGGTCAATACGCTGGTGCTGGATGAAGCCGATCGCATGCTGGAGATGGGCTTTGTCGATGATATCGAAGCGATCATCGGTAAAACCCCCGCGGCGAGGCAAACACTGTTGTTCTCGGCGACCTTCCCGGAAAATATCCTGAGGCTGAGCGCTCGCTTTCAAACGACCCCACAGCGCGTGAGTGTCGCGTCGCTGCATGACGGCCAGCATATCGACCAGCAGTTTTTTATCTGCCAGAAAAGTGATCGGCTGGCGGCGCTGGTAAAGCTGCTGGCGCACTTCCAACCCTCAGCGGCTGTGGTGTTTTGCAATACCAAACAGTTGGTCCGTGAGGTCTGCGAGCACCTCAACCGGTCCGGCATTCACGCCGAGGCCCTGCACGGGGACATGGAACAGCGTGATCGCGACCAGGTGCTGATCCAGTTCAAGCATCTCAGTTGCAGCATACTGGTCGCCACCGACGTGGCCGCCCGGGGGCTGGACATCGATGATCTGCCGGCCGTGGTGAATTTTGAATTGCCGCGCAATGCCGAGGTTTATGTGCACCGCATAGGGCGCACCGGACGCGCCGGCAAGGAGGGCCTGGCGCTTAGCCTGTTTGCAGATTCAGAACGCTACAGGTTACAGAGCATTGGCGATTACCTGCAGCAGGAACTGCACTATGAGGCCATTGAGCAGGTTCCCGTGTCTGCTGCAGGCTTACCCCCGCCCGCATTTGTCACCTTGTGCATCCACGGCGGGCGCAAACAGAAGATCCGCGCAGGCGACATACTGGGCGCCCTCACGGGTGAAGCCGGAATAGACGGCAAGGCGGTGGGCAAGATTACTGTCACAGACTATTCCACCTATGTCGCAATAACCCACAATGAGGCGGATAAAGCGCTGGGGCGCCTGCTCAATGGCAAGATCAAGGGGCGTAAATTCAAGGTCCGCAAGCTCTAGGTAATCACTACCGCAATTGGATTATTACCACACAGCGGGCTCGACCTGGCGTCCCGTATCCTCTAAAGTGCGCCCCCTCTCGCAGTATCTTCTTCAGTAACCCCCAAACCACACTCTTGTGTCAGGAAAAGTCCGTTGATCTCTACCGCAAATATCACCATGCAGTTTGCCGCCAAGCCGCTGTTCGAAAACATCTCGGTAAAGTTCGGGGATGGCAATCGCTACGGCCTGATCGGGGCCAACGGCTGTGGTAAATCGACATTTATGAAGATCCTGGACGGCAGTCTGGCACCCACTGCCGGCAATGTCTCCATTACACCCAATGAGCGTCTGGGGAAATTAAGCCAGGATCAATACGCCTTTGAACAGTATTCGGTGGTCGACACGGTAATGATGGGGCACGAGGAACTGTGGGCGATAAAGCAGGAGCGCGATCGTATCTATGCCCTGCCCGAGATGTCGGAAAACGACGGCATGAAAGTCGCAGACCTGGAAGTGCAGTTTGCTGAAATGGACGGCTATAGCGCCGAGAGCCGCGCCGGCGAGATTCTGATGGGCGCCGGTATCGCCCAGGAACTGCACTATGGCCCGATGAGCCAGGTGGCGCCGGGCTGGAAGCTGCGCGTGCTGCTGGCCCAGGCCCTGTTCTCTGATCCGGACATACTGCTGTTGGACGAACCCACCAACAACCTCGATATCGACACCATTCGCTGGCTGGAAGCGATGCTCAACGAGCGCAAGTGTACGATGATCATCATTTCCCACGACCGGCATTTCCTGAACGCCGTGTGCACCCACATGGCCGATATCGACTACGGTGAACTGCGCATCTATCCGGGTAACTACGACGACTTCATGACGGCATCAACAGCCGCACGCGAGCGCCAGCAGTCGGTAAACGCCAAGAAAAGCGCGGAGATTGCCGACCTGCAGCAATTTGTCAGCCGCTTTTCGGCCAATGCCTCCAAGGCCAAGCAGGCAACCTCCCGCGCCAGGCGCATAGAGAAGATCAAGTTGGAGGACATCAAGCCTTCCAGCAGGGTCAGCCCCTATATCCGCTTCAAGCAGGAGAAGAAGTTGCACCGGCAGGCGCTGGTACTGGATAAACTGGGCCATGGCTTCGATGGGGCACCCCTGTTCGACAAGGGCAGTGTGATCCTGGAAGCCGGCGCCAGGCTGGCGGTTATTGGTGAAAACGGTGCCGGTAAGACCACTTTTCTGCGCTGCCTGATGGATGAATTAACGCCCAATAGTGGCCGCGTCAAATGGGCTGAGAACGCCACCCTGGGTTACTGCCCCCAGGATAGCACCGCAGATTTTGCCTGTGACCTGAACCTGTTTGACTGGATGAGCCAGTGGCGCAAACCCAGCCATGACGACCAGATTGTACGCGCCACCCTGGGCAGACTGTTGTTTTCATCCCATGATTTCGAGAAGCAGGCGAAAGTCTGCTCCGGCGGTGAGAAGAACCGCCTGTTGTTTGGCAAGTTAATGATGATGGACACCAACGTGTTATTGCTGGATGAACCAACCAATCACCTGGACATGGAGTGCATCGAGTCCCTGAACCTGGCACTGGAACACTACGACGGTACACTGATCTTCGTCAGTCACGACCGTGAGTTTGTGTCATCCCTGGCAACACGTATTATCGACATCAAGGATCACGAGCTGGTAGATTTCCAGGGCACCTACGATGAGTACCTGTCCAGCCAGCAGGTTGCAGAGCGCGTGGCCAGGGCTTCCTAGGTCCCCCGCAGTCTACAATCGCCTGTGCCTGGCCATCGTGGGGCCAATCCCGCACAGGCATCAAAAAAACCAGATTGGAACACAGATCAATAGGCGCGTAGAATCCAGGCTCGAGTCGAAATAACCGGCCAGTTTAGGAGTTCCACAGATGTCCCAATGCCCCTATATCAACCTGCTGGATCCCGACCTGTATGGCGCAGGCAATCACCTGCAAAAACTCAGTGAACTGCGGGCCCAGGCAGATGCTCCCATTATCAAGATCGAGGATCCCCTGATGGGGGTGCCCTACTGGGCGGTGCTGCAGCGAGAGCACGTTGATTATATCGCCAAGCACCCTGAGATATTCTCCAGCGAAAAGCGCCTGACCGTACCCACCGAGTACGATGACGAAACCATCGCCATGCAAACCATGATGCTGGTAAACATGGACCCGCCCAAGCATGGAAAATTTCGACGCATCGCACGCAATGCCTTTACCCCGAAGGCAGTGGAGAGTTACCACGACACGTTTAAGCACTATGCGAAAACGATCATCGATGCGGTGGCGACCAGGGGACACTGTGAATTTATAACCGAGGTGGCCGCGGAGCTGCCACTGATGGCGATTCTCGATTTGTGCGGCGTACCCATTGACCACCGTTCAAAATTCTTCACCTGGACCAATCAGATGATGTTCCAGGAGGATGAGGATATTGGTGGACAAGACCCCGCGGCGCTGGCGCAGGAAGCCGCCGCCAATATCTACCTCTACGCGGGTGAACTGGCACAACAGCACGCCGAAAATCCCGTTGCAAACATTGTCGGTGCATTGCTGGATGGGGAAGTGGAGGACGAGAAACTCACCCCGGAGGAATTTCAGCTGTTCTTCCTGATGCTGATCGCCGCAGGTAACGAAAGCACCCGCTCAGTCACCGCCCACGGCATGCGCTTGCTGATGGAACACCCCGATCAGCTGCAAATGCTGGTGGACCATCCGGAAATGATTCCCGATGCCTGCGAAGAGATGCTGCGCTACAACCCCGCCTTTGTCACCATGCGGCGCACGGTGTTGGAAGATACCGAGGTAGCAGGTGTGCAAATGAAGGAAGGCGATAAAGTGCTGCTGCACTGGCACCTGATCAACCAGGACGAGAGTGTTTTTGACGACCCCATGTCTTTCGATATTACCCGTGCCCAGCGCATGCCCGACCTGGCCCGTGAACACCGGGCTTTTGGTATAGGTACGCATTTTTGCCTGGGCGCGCACCTGGCGCGCATGGAGCTGCAGATCATGTTTGAGGAGATACTACCGCGCCTGCGCAACCCGCAATTCGCGGAGCCGGTAAAATACATGCGCGATTATTTCGTCAATGGCATCAAGGAAATGCAGATCACCTTCGATCCGGAAGTCAGCGCCGCCTAGCGTTAGCAAAGCCCGCCGTTGGTTTCGGTTTCGGCCAACGGGTCCAGGCGAAAACAAATTTTCCAGTCGCTCCACGATATTCGCTTGGTGGAAAACTTGTTTTCGCCCGGCCCCTTGCATCGTGAAGCTCCGACAAACACTTTCCCGCCCGCGCCCGTCAGGGCAGCTCTGAACGAATAACCTAAAGAAACACATCCCCGCCGTTGGGGCTGAGACACTGGCCCCGGTAGTGGCCCGCACTGTCACTGGCCAAAAAGACGTAGCTGTCCACGATATCCTCCACCTGCGCCAGCTGGCCACGGGGAATACCCTGCCTGATCCCCTCCAGAACATCAGCCGGCACATCCTCTAGAATCGGGGTCATGGTGGCGCCCGGCGCCACGCAGTTAGCTGTCACGTTGCGCTCGCCGATCTCCAGCGTCAGGCTGCGAGTAAACGAGAGAATGGCGCCCTTGGCCGCGGTATAGTGGGCAAACCCCGGGGCGCCTTTATAGGCCAGCTGGGAGGCCGTGCTGATAATACGGCCTGCGTCCTGGGCGAACATAATGGGCAGCGCCTGCCGTGTACAAAGGAAAGCCCCTGTCATGTGCACTGCGAACACCGCATTCCAGTCGTCCAAAGTGATGTCCTGCACAGGTGCAGACCGGGCAATGCCCGCATTGTTAACCAGGATATCGAGCCGGCCATTGTGCGCCAGCGCCTTCTCAAACATGCCGTTAACTGCCGCCTCATCGCTGACGTCGCCTTCGACCAGCGCTCCAGAGCCACCGCTATCGCGCAGTGTTCGCAACACCTCAGCGGCCTTGTGCTCTTCCTGCGGGCCTGGATAGTTTATAAACACATGGCTACCGCAGGCTGCCAGGGCCAACGCGACGCCTCGCCCAATTCCTGAACTGGCTCCTGTGACCAGGGCAACCTTGCCATCCAGATTTGTTGAAATCGCCATGTGCTCAACTCTCCCAATATCCAGTTAAAGAACCTGCTAATGGTATACCGCGACTATGATCGGTTGCTATGATCTGCTCTGATAAGGTCACGGCAGTAGACAAGGATAACAAATGCCGCACAACCATGAAGAGGGTGACTCTGCGCCAGCCGGGCAGGCGGCGCAAGAGAATCCTTACGCGTCCAGGAAGAAAGCCTATTACGCGCTGGTCATACTGACCATTGTCTACAGCTTCAATTTTATTGACCGACAGCTGTTGGCCATCCTGCAGGAAGCCATCAAGGCCGACCTGCTGCTCTCGGATTCGCAACTGGGGCTGCTGACCGGCTTTGCCTTCGCCGCGTTTTACGTTATTGCCGGCATTCCTATCGCACGGTGGGCGGACCGAGGCAACCGCCGCGACATTGTGGCACTGTCGTTGTTTGTCTGGAGTTTCATGACGGCAATCAGTGGACTGGTGAACAACTATCTCCAGCTGTTATTGGCCCGCATCGGGGTGG
>Ga0316190_10003769_pt1 | contig 10984 bp, 8 predicted proteins | sample Eddworburrow2_MG_FD_204929 | JGI IMG/M metagenome (GOLD analysis project Ga0316190, IMG submission 204929) | Coastal sediment microbial communities from Maine, United States - Eddy worm burrow 2 | ecosystem: Environmental > Aquatic > Marine > Coastal > Sediment | place: USA: Maine | collected... | reverse complement strand
ACCGGTTCGGCCATGTTCAAACGGCTGATCAAAGAAGAGAGTTATGAACAGGCGTTATCGGTTGCCGCGCAGCAGGTAGAAAACGGCGCGCAGATCATCGATATCAATATGGATGAAGGCATGCTGGAATCCAAAGAGGTGATGGTCAAGTTCTTAAACCTGATCGCAGCTGAACCGGATATCTCCCGCGTACCGGTGATGATCGACTCCTCCAAATGGGACATCATCGAAGCCGGCCTGCAATGTGTGCAGGGTAAATCGGTAGTGAATTCGATCTCACTGAAAGAAGGTGAAGAAAGTTTTATCAAATACGCCAGGCTGGTCAGGCAGTACGGTGCTGCTGTTATCGTTATGGCTTTCGATGAAGACGGCCAGGCTGATACCTATGAGCGTAAGGTGGAAATCTGTACACGTTCATACAAGATTCTGACCGAGACGGTAGGTTTTCCGCCGGAAGATATTATCTTCGATCCGAATATCTTCGCGGTCGCTACGGGCATCGAAGAGCACAATAACTACGCGGTCGATTTCATCGAGGCTACACGTACCATAAAGCAGACCCTGCCACATGCCATGATCTCCGGTGGTGTCTCTAACGTGTCCTTCTCTTTCCGAGGTAACAACCCGGTGCGCGAGGCGATCCATTCGGTATTTTTGTACCATGCCATCAAGGCAGGTATGGATATGGGTATCGTCAATGCAGGCCAGCTGGCAGTGTACGATGACCTGCCTGAAGAACTGCGTGCTGCGGTAGAAGACGTTATTCAAAATAAAAATGCCGAGGCGACTGACCGGCTGCTGGATATCGCACCGCAATACGTGGGTGATGGTAAAGCGGCTGAAAGTAAGCAGGACCTGGCATGGCGGGAAAAACCGGTTAATGAACGGCTGGCGCATGCGCTGGTAAAAGGTATCACTGACTTTATCGATGAAGATACCGAAGAGGCCAGGCAGCAGGCAGATATTCCGTTGCATGTCATCGAAGGGCCGCTGATGGATGGCATGAATATCGTCGGTGACCTGTTCGGTGCTGGCAAGATGTTTTTGCCGCAGGTAGTGAAGTCCGCTCGCGTGATGAAAAAAGCGGTGGCTTACCTGATGCCTTACCTGGAAGCTGAAAAAGAAGGTGAGATCCAGACCAACGGCAAGATCCTGATGGCGACCGTCAAAGGCGATGTACACGATATCGGTAAGAATATCGTTGGTGTTGTGCTGCAGTGTAATAACTATGAAGTGATCGACCTGGGAGTGATGGTGCCAGCAGAGACCATCCTGGCGGAAGCGAAAAAACATCATGTCGATATCATTGGTCTCTCCGGTCTGATCACGCCGTCACTGGATGAGATGGTGCACATGGCATCAGAGATGGAACGACTGGAATTAAATATTCCACTGATGATCGGCGGTGCGACCACCTCGCGTATTCATACCGCGGTAAAGATCGATCCGAAATATTCCAACGCCGTGGTTTATGTGCCTGATGCGTCTCGTGCTGTGGGTGTGGCCGGTGAGTTGTTGAGCGATGATCGTAAAAAAGTTTATATCCAGAATATAAAAGACGAATATGAGCTCATGCGTGTACAGCGCAGCAAACGTACCGCGAGCAGAAAAACATTCACCCTGCAACAGGCAAGAGATAATGCTTATAGAGGTGACTGGGAGAATTACACACCTCCGGTGCCTGCATTTTTAGGCATTAAAGTGTTTGATGATTATTCACTTGAAGAGCTGAGCCATTATATCGACTGGACGCCGTTCTTCCATGCCTGGGAACTGGCTGGAAAGTATCCGAAAATATTAAACGATGACATCATCGGTGAAGAAGCCACCCGCCTGTTTGAAGACGCGCAGGAAATGCTGAAAAAAATCATCGATGAAAAGTGGTTGCAGGCACGCGCGGTGATCGGTTTCTTCCCGGCGAACAGTGTCGGCGATGACATCGAGCTCTATACAGATGATGAGCGCACTGAGGTTAAAACTGTGTTGCACCATCTGCGTCAGCAGATGGCTAAACCTTCTGACCGGCCAAATAGCTGTATCTCCGATTTTGTCGCACCTAAAGATTCAGGGAAGGATGACTACGTCGGCGCGTTCGCAGTAACAGCTGGTATCGGTATCGATGAGCATGTGCAACGATTTGAAGCAGACCATGATGATTACAGCAGTATCCTGTTGAAAGCCCTGGCTGATCGGCTTGCAGAAGCGTTTGCAGAGCGTATGCATGAACGTGTACGTAAAGAGTTCTGGGCTTTTGCTGCTGATGAAGAGCTCGATAATGATGACCTGATCAAAGAAGCGTACCGGGGTATACGTCCAGCGCCGGGTTATCCAGCCTGTCCGGATCATACAGAGAAAGCAACACTGTGGTCACTGATCGAGCCGGATAAAAATGCGGGCATTACTATCACTGAAAGTTTTGCCATGCTGCCAACCGCGGCAGTCTCCGGATTCTATTTCTCTCATCCCGATGCCAAATATTTCGGGACAGGAAAGATTCAGAAAGATCAGGTAGAAGATTATGCTCAGCGAAAAGGTGATGAGATCGCTGTGGTAGAACGCTGGTTGGCGCCTGTTCTGGATTATGATGCATGATGTTTTGTCGGAATATTTAATAGAAAATACTGATCATCTTATTCCTGGTTATTTCTCTAATACATTGATATATATGGATATGTGTAATAATTATTGAAGATTTGTCGGTTTTTTTAATGTCAGGATTTGTTACATATGCCCGAATATTAAATAATTCAGCATGAGCCGGTCTAATTTGTACAGAAATATATATTAAAAAATATACAGATTTATCATGCAGTTAATATCCAGTATGCAAAAAGAACAGGAACTTTCCAGGCTGGCTAATTTTTTGGCACGAATGGTGCAATATCTTTAAGTGTATTCAGTCGATTAAGTGGTTATCGAAATGAATATGTTGGTCTTGGCAAAACATTGAATAGGGCTAGTGTTTTGCCACTCTCCAATGAGTAAGACTCTCTCATCTCTTAACCGGTGCTTTGCACCGGTTTTTTTATGCCCATGGAAGGGCGGTATGTCACAAGGAGCCATGGATGGCGGTGTGACGATCCCATGGAAGGGCGGTATGTCACAAGGAGCCATGGATGGCGGTGTGACGATCCCATGGAAGGGCGGTATGTCACAAGGAGCCAGGGGGGGCGGTGTGACGATCCCATGGAAGGGCGGACAGATATTTGCTCCTGTAATATCTGCATTTCCACCATCCATGGTGGTCATATGTCACAAGGTGCCAGGATAGGAGCATATTTTTATCATTTCAAACTGACTCTATAAGAACGCATATTTATATTTAATGTAAAATTCGCGGTATGTCTCTAATACGTTTACGCAATATACAGGTTAGTTTTGGCGGTCCAGCCATCCTGGAAAATATCAGTATGTCCATCGACGCCGGCGAACGACTTTGCCTGCTCGGTCGCAATGGCACCGGTAAATCGACTTTGTTAAAAGTGATATCCGGTGAAGTCAAAGCAGAAAGTGGTGATCTTGAATACAAGCAGAACCTTAAGCTTGCCGTACTCGACCAGGAGCCCAGGGGTGATCTCAGTGGCATGATATTTGATGTGGTTGCCATGGGACTGGGTGAGAATGCCAAATACCTGCGGGATTATCACCATGCCCTGCATAATTTTACATTAGACCACAACGATCAGACCACGGCTGAGTTGGAGCGTGCACAGAACCAGGTGGATATCCATGATGCCTGGCAGCTCAATCAGCAGGTAGAGGAAGTGTTGAGCCGTATGCAGCTGGATGGTGATATGGATTTCGCTTTACTTTCAGGCGGTATGAAACGACGGGTTCTGCTGGCCAAAGCGCTGGTGATCAAACCCGATATCCTGCTGCTCGATGAGCCGACCAACCATCTCGATCTGAACGCGATCCAGTGGCTTGAGGAACAGCTGCTCAATTACAAGGGGGCGTTGATGTTCATCACACATGACCGCTCGTTTATGCGTAACATCGCGACACGTATTGTTGAGCTCGATCGCGGCAGCCTGACCAGCTATCCGGGTGACTACGATACGTACTTAAGGCGTAAAGCAGAAGCGTTGCATGCGGAAGAGGTCGCCAACGCGCAGTTTGATAAGAAACTTGCACAGGAAGAAGTCTGGATTCGACAGGGCATAAAAGCACGCCGGACTCGAAACGAGGGTAGGGTGCGTGCATTGCAGAAGATGCGCAACGAGCGTAGCGAGAGACGCCAGCAGGTGGGCAAGGTGTCGATGGCAACAGCAAAGGCGGAACGTTCCGGCAAACTGGTGGCTGAAGCCGAGAATGTAAGCTTCGATTATGATGGCAAGCCACTGATAAAGAACCTGAATACTACCATCCTGCGTGGTGACAAGATCGCTATTCTCGGTCCTAACGGTGTCGGTAAAACCACATTGTTACGTTTGTTGCTCGGTGATCTCGAGCCGTCCAGCGGCAAGATCCAAACCGGAACAAAACAGGAAGTCGCATACTTCGATCAGTTCCGTGCTCAGCTCGATGACCAGGCGAGTGTTATCGATAACCTGTCGCAGGGCAGGGAGTTTGTCGAGATCAATGGTAATCGAAAGCATGTGATCGGATACCTGCAGGATTTCCTGTTCGCACCTGAACGCGCGCGTTCACCGGTGAGTATGCTATCTGGCGGTGAACGTAATCGACTGTTACTGGCCAAGCTGTTTTCAAAACCGTCAAACATACTGGTACTCGATGAGCCCACGAATGATCTCGATATCGAAACACTGGAACTACTGGAAGAGCTGGTGATGGAGTACCCCGGTACCGTACTGTTGGTGAGCCATGACCGCGAGTTTGTCAACAATGTCGTTACCAGTACCCTGGTGTTCGAAGGTGATGCACAGGTGAACGAATACGTCGGTGGTTACGATGACTGGTTGCAACAGTCAAAAAATAAAACCAGGGCTACAGCAGATGCGGCAAAAGCGGCCGCTGAAGAAAACAAGAAAGCAACAACGGTAAAAGCAGAGAAACCAAAAAAACTGAGTTACAAAGACCAGCGTGAACTGGATGCCTTGCCTGCACAGATCGAGTCATTCGAAGAAGAGGTTGAGAGTTTGCAGGACCTGATGGCAAGTGATGAATTTTACAAGCAGGATAAAGATAAAATCGTAGAAGTGCAGAAACAGCTGGAAAAAACACAAGCTGGACTCGCGCGCTGCTATACTAGATGGGAACAGCTTGAACCGTAGCGTAGATTATTGAAATATTTTTTATGTATAGTGATCTGAGTTATACAGGAAAGACTAAAATGTTTAAGAATAAAATTATCGCCTTTTTGATCTTTAGCTTTATCATCTTGCAGTCGTCTGTGCTGATGGCTGAACAGTCCGGTTTTCGCGGCAAGGTATTAAAGTTTGACGGTGATGTCGAAGTCATCGATGCAAAGGGTGAAAAACGCACGATCAAAGAAAACGATGAAGCAGTGAATGAGATGGATACAATCGTAACCAAAGACGGTGCGCGTGTCATCGTCGAGTTCGATGACGGTGCCTTATCAGTGCTGGATGAGAAAAGCCGGCTACGTGTCGAAAAGACCAGCTGGTTCTCTTACCTGGGCGGCAAGGTTTACTTCACCTTTAAAAAAGTATTCGGCGAGCCGCGTCAGGTTAGAACACGGGCTGCTACGATCGGCGTACGAGGTACTACGTTCATCATCAGTGAGATCGACGAAAATGGTGGTGAGACCGTGGCGTTGAAAGAAGGTTTGCTGGATATCGAATCAACCGGCCCGGCATTTGAGATACACAAACAAAAGGAGCTGGATGAGTTTGAGCGTTTCAGACTGGAGCAGCAGGCTGCAAGAGCACAGATGAAGGATGAGTTCGAGCAGTATAAGAAGCAGGCCATGCGTGAGTTTGTCGAGTACCGCAGCATCTTTACGCTGCAGCCAAACCGGGTGATCAATCTCACAGGCTACCGGGTTGATGAGACCGCGATGACGGAAGCCAATAAAGCTGACTTCGAAGCATTTGAATCAGAAGCGGAAGAACTGATAAAAAACTTCAGGGCTAGATCAAAAGGTTTAATCGCACATTAAATAATTGAATACCTTATTTTGAAATAAGTATTTTTTAATCCTGAAGGACTGTTAGCGACCCTTTTTCTTCCGTCAGTAATAATAAAAATAATTCTCGAAAAGATGCAAAGAAATGATTATCATGTCAGTGTTTTTCTTCGCGCCTTTGCGTCTTCGCGAGAAAAATTATTTTTATCTGTTCGGGCGCTCATGGCCGAAAGCAATCATTCATGGTGTAAGTCATTTCTTTTTGACACCATGCAATAAAACCCAGTCTTCTTCAAAGACGGGTTCGTCCATTTTAAAAAACTGGCTGTAGGTCTCTACCAGGTGTTCGGCCTGTTCTCTTAAGATTCCGGATAACACGATATCACCGCCGGCTTTTGTATGGCCAGCTAACATCGATGCTAGCTCGGCCAGTGGGCCGCTGAGTATATTGGCGACGACGATATCGTACTGTGTGCCTGCATGCCGTTTCTGGTAATTATCAGGAAGAAACGTTTCTATCTTATCCCTGACCTGGTTCGTCTCTGCATTATCATGCGTAGCAGTCAAAGCCTGCGGGTCTATATCAACACCATCGGCATGATCGATACCGAGCATACAGGCGGCGATTGCCAGGATACCGGAACCACAACCATAATCGAGGAGCGTGCTCTGTTTGTTATGGCTGTCCAGTACGTTCTGATCTAACCAGCGCAGACATAATGAAGTGGTAGGGTGGGTGCCGGTGCCGAAGGCCAGGCCCGGGTCGAGGCGCAGGTTGGTCGCATCGGGTTCAGGTGGGTCCATGTGTAACGGGCATACCCATAAGCGCTGGCCAAACTGCATGGCATGAAAGTGTTCCATCCAGGCACGGGTCCAGTTTTGATCTTCGAGTACCTGTGTATCACAGCTGAAATCAACACCTGTCAGGCACTGCTCGATTGTATCGAGCAGTGCCTGCTGATTCTCTTCGAGACCGAAAAGACCGGTGATGATGACGTTGTTCCAGACAGGAGTTTCATCGGGTCCCGGTTCAAGGATTGGCTGGTCAGCTGCGTCGGTTAATGTTACGGTCTGTGCTCCGGCGGAGAACAGGCAGTCCTCAGCTACTTCGGCATGATTCTTGGTGGTGTTTATCGATATCTGCAGCCAGCCCATGTGAATCCTTTGATATAGAATTTTATTGTCAATCGGTGTAGCCTAACTGATAGTTTAATCTGTTGTAAGAATTACTCATCAATCATTGTCGTGATTTTCGATATCAAGTTAAGCAGGGATACAGGCGAGGAAGTATTTTATGGATACAGAGGCTTATCAAAATGCAAAAGATGCACTAAAAACAAAGGATTATAAAGCAGCTGAGCGCGCTTTTAAGATAGCCCTGGAATCAGTCGGTGAGCATGATGAACAATACAATAGTGTGTTGTCTTATTATGGGCTAGCCCAGGTACTTAACTCGAATAAAAATGGCCTGTTGCTTTGTCGAGATGCGGCCAGTAATGAAGTTTTTGAGGGAAATGTGTTTTTGAACCTGGCCTGTGCCGAGTTGGAGAGCAATAATCGAAAACGCGCTTTGGATGCGATCCGGCATGGGATGAAGATTGATGCTGATAATGCACAGCTGAACCGCGCCTGCGCCAAGCTGGACCGCCGGAGAAAAAGCTGTTTTTCTTTTTTACCTCGCAGTCACAAGCTCAATCGCTTCTTCGGCCGTATGTTACGTCGCCCGGGTCCGGAAGCGACCGTTCATAGTTTGCTGTTCTAGTTCTGTCGACACGCTGGCGGGTCTGGCATCGTTATCCTGTCAGCTCTCAACTTTTAATAACTCTATAGCCTTTCATTGGATTTACGGTAAATCTTTTTATCAGGTAAAATCGCTTAGATTATCGTCATTGTATTGAATGGCGTAGATACCTTCTAATTAAAAATTCAAATATTATATTCAGGACCAAAGATGATCATTGCACCAAAGATTCGTGGATTTATCTGTACAACGACGCATCCCACAGGATGTGAGCAGAACGTTAAAGAGCAGATTGCCTATACAAAAGCACAGGGAGTAATTCCCGATGGCCCTAAACGCGTTCTGGTGGTTGGTTCATCGAGTGGTTATGGTCTGGCGTCGCGTATTACGGCTGCTTTTGGCTGTGGTGCCTCGACCATCGGTGTGTTTTTTGAAAAACCGGCAACGGAGAAGAAGCCGGGCACCGCGGGCTGGTATAACTCTGCTGCATTTGAAAAGTTCGCCCATGAAGCAGGTTTGTATGCAAAAAGTCTCAATGGTGATGCTTTCAGTAATGATGCAAAGACTAAAGCGATCGAATTGATCAAGCAGGATCTCGGGCAGATTGATATGGTCGTCTACTCACTGGCTTCACCGGTTAGAAAATTACCTGACACTGGTGAAGTAATTCGTTCCGTACTCAAGCCGATCGGTAAACCTTATACCACTACGGCAGTCGACACCAATAAGGACACGCTCTATGAAGCAACAGTAGAACCAGCAACCGCGGAAGAGGTTGCCAACACCATCACCGTTATGGGCGGACAGGACTGGGAGTTGTGGATGAAGGCATTGTCTGATGCAGGCGTACTGGCCGAGGGCTGTAAAGCGGTCGCCTACAGTTACATCGGTACCGAGATTACCTGGCCGATCTACTGGGAAGGTGCACTGGGTGAAGCGAAGAAAGACATGGACAGGGCCGCGCATGTCATCGATAGCGATATGAAGGCGATCAATGGTTCAGCCAATATCGCCGTGCTGAAAAGTGTCGTCACGCAGGCGAGTTCGGCCATACCTGTTATGCCGCTGTATATCGCCATGTCATTCAAAAAGATGCGTGAAGCAGGTATCCATGAAAGCTGTATCGAACAGATCAGCCGCATGTTTCGCGAGCGTCTATACAAGGCCGATGGCAGTGCGGCAGAGGTTGATGATAACAACCGCCTGCGTCTCGATGACTGGGAACTGCGTGAAGATATACAGGCACACTGTAAAGCGCTGTGGCCGCAGCTGACGGATGAAAACCTGGCCGAGTTGACCGATTACAAACTCTATAAAGATGAGTTCCTGAAGCTGTTCGGCTTCGGTGTCGACGATGTTGATTACGATGCTGATGTGGATCCAGTCGTGCCTTTCGATGTTATCGATATCTAGGTTGTAAGGCTTAGAAATTTTCCACCGCAGAGGCGCAGAGATACAGCGTTTATTTTGTTAATTGCGCCGCAGGCGCTATTAACAACACACAGTTTTTCTCCGCGACTCAGCGCCTCCGCGGTGAAAAAGTTTTTGCTCTTGCTTTTTGGATAGCCCGGTTAAAACTATAAGTAGCGCCAGCTGCGCAGTTTTGTATTTAATGCGATAGTTATAGTGTAAAATCCCGTCCGGGAGTTGGCCAGGCGATCGCGCCAGACAGAAGTCTGGGGAGGAAAGTCCGGGCTCCACAGGACAGAGTGCCAGGTAACGCCTGGGGGGTGAGAGCCTACGGAAAGTGCAGCAGAAAATAAACCGCCAGTTCATTTGGACTGGTAAGGGTGAAATGGTGCGGTAAGAGCGCACCGCGCAACAGGTAACTGTTTGCGGCATGGTAAACCCCACTCGGAGCAAGACCAAATAGGGGGACATAATGCGTGGTCCGCGCTGTTCCCGGGTAGGTTGCTTGAGATGCATGGTGACATGTTATCCAGATGAATGATTGCCCACGACAGAACCCGGCTTATCGGCCGACTCCCTTTTTATTACCTGTTTATGGTCATTTTCTGGCCATTACTGATCATTATTTGTTCAAATTCTGGTTAAAAATTGCTCGATTCCCCTGTGATGTTTCAAAATAGGCACTTATCCATTTTTAAAAACACTACGAACTTAAAGTAAATTGTTAGCTTTGGTAATCAAGCTAATGATTTAAAAAACATATCCTGTAGAAGCTTTCTCTAATTTTCTTAAATATCACCTAAGTTGCTGTCAGATATAGAATTTTCTGTATTTGAAGATATAAAAATGCTTGACATTAGGTGGTCAGAATACCTATAGTGTCAATATGTGGGGAAAAGTGGGGAATTGTGGGTATATCTGTAATCCCATCCCTATCCCGGATGATTCGGCTTCGAATGACTCGATGCTGATAAAACAGGAAACAATAATAAAAAATGCATTTCCGCGGTATTAACAACATAGCAATAGACGCTAAAGGCAGAATGGCAATGCCTGCACGCTATCGCGAGCGCCTGCTCGATGGCTGCGGTGGTCGCCTGGTTGTTACTGTTGATCGCGATCATTGTTTGCTGGTTTACCCTCTGCCTGAGTGGGAAGTCATCGAAAGTAAATTGATTGAATTGCCTAGCTTAAACAAACAGGCGCGTCTGTTGCAACGTTTATTAATCGGTCATGCCACCGAGCTGGAGATGGATGCACAGGGTCGTATTTTGCTACCAGCGATGTTGCGTGATTTTGCTGGCTTGAATAAGAAGGCGGTTTTGATCGGCCAGGGTAAAAAACTGGAGATCTGGGACGAAGAAACCTGGACTGAGAGCCAGGAAGAGTGGGTGACGTCAGTGCAGTCTGATGATGGTGAGCTTCCAGCTGCGCTGGAAGAATTATCGCTCTAAATTGCGGGATGAGCGATTTCGATCATCGGTCAGTGCTTTTGGATGAAGCGCTGGAGTCGCTGAATATTCGTCCTTCAGGAATATACATTGATGCAACATTTGGCAGAGGTGGTCATAGCCGCGCCATTTTGCAGCAGTTAGATGAGACGGGAAGGCTGATCGCATTTGATCAGGATCCGGAAGCGGTAGCTTATGCCAGGGAGTATTTTGCTGATGAGCCGCGCTTGACCATAGAACACTGTAACTTCAATCAGGTGGCAAACGTGGTTGAGCAATTTGGACTGACCGGAAAAATCGATGGTGTATTGATGGACCTGGGTGTTTCATCGC
>Ga0316190_10003767_pt1 | contig 10988 bp, 8 predicted proteins | sample Eddworburrow2_MG_FD_204929 | JGI IMG/M metagenome (GOLD analysis project Ga0316190, IMG submission 204929) | Coastal sediment microbial communities from Maine, United States - Eddy worm burrow 2 | ecosystem: Environmental > Aquatic > Marine > Coastal > Sediment | place: USA: Maine | collected... | reverse complement strand
AGTACAGATTCAATATAGAGTCCGCTGCCACCGCACATAATGGGAAGGAGATTCCTATCGCTAATGTCGGTGTAGACCTTAAGAAAATCCTGCTTGAACAGGTAAACATTGTACTCGTATCCGGCTTCCAGAATATCGATCAGGTGAACAGGAACCGGGCGATTATCCACAAAGTAATCTTCATAGTCCTTCCCTGATCCTATATCCATGCCCTGGTACACCTGCCTAGAATCGGCGCTGATAATCTCTCCCCCTACCTGCTGAGCCAGGTGTGCTGCAAAAGCAGTTTTCCCGCCTGCTGTATGTCCCAGGACCGTGACCAGATCTACCATGCCTTCATTTAAGAATATCAAATATACCTATTTTTATACCTTTGGGGGCGGAAGCAATATGGGAAACAGGATTAATATAAGGAATAAGAAGGCCTTTCACGATTTCGAGATCCTTGAAAGATATGTGGCTGGCATCCAACTACAGGGGACCGAAATCAAGTCCATAAGGATGGGAAAAGTGAGCCTGGGGGAATCTTATTGCCTTTTCGAAAAGAATGAGCTTTATGTAAAGGGAATGCAGATTGCAGATTACGCCTGGGGCAGTTTCAATAAGCATGTACCCGGAAGGGACAGGAAACTTCTGATGACCCGGCACGAACTGAATAAACTGAAGCGTAAGACCCGTGAAAGCGGCCTGACCATTGTAACGCTTAAGATCTTTATTTCAGATTCAGGCTATGCCAAACTTGAGATAGCGCTGGCCAGGGGAAAAAGGGAATTCGACAAGCGTGAAACCATAAAGCGAAAAGATACTCAGCGTCAAATGGATCGGCTTCGAAAGATCAAATAATGTCTTACTGGGCAAAGAAGAATTCATTCAGATCCCTTAGCTCCTCCACATCCATATCCAACTGTACGTCAAAATATTTGTCGATGGCCAGGATTAGTTCATCAAAGGAGAAATACCCATCACCATCTACGTCAAGCGATACAAAATTCTCCGGGATATCGACCGATGAATCAAGCCTGTACTCACCCCTGATAATGGCCAGGTATTCTTCCACATTTTCGCGTGCCATGGCCTTGTTCCGCGCTTCCATGGATTCTGCAAACTCAGCCCTTGTTACGGTGACACCCTCGTCATCCACCCAGGCCCTCTCGGGAGTGTTAAGCTCCTGGTCCAGGTAATCGGGAACTCCATCTCCATCACCGTCCAGGGGACAACCCAGGGTATCCACTGCAACACCGTAGGGGGTACCCGGACATCGGTCGGTGACGTCAAGCACAAAGTCGCCATCCTCATCGTCAAACATAATCGGATCAAACTCCATATCGGCATACAACAGATCGACTGTTCGAGTGGTGGGATCGGAAAACAGGTCAAAATGTAAGCCAATGTGTGAGTAGAGGTAACTATCGTTCCCCTTTGCCCCCTTCACACTGGTGCCTTCAAAGGCTACATTGTCAAGGAGATCGGAAAATGCATAATGGTAGGATGCTCCCAGGCTGAAAAAGGCACGCTGACTGATCCTGAAATGTGCTCCAAGGGTAAGGGGGATGACCAGGGACCACTGGTTGTATTCACCCAGACCAAATTCCTGCTCTTCCCGCAAGCGAAGGTCGGTTTCATATTCGAAATCGCGGTACAAGAGATTGCTGGGACCCGGCAAGGATTCATCAAGGTCACGGATAGTACCATCAGACCAGTAATGATAACTTTGTCCTTCGGCATTGGACAGATCCCCTTTTGTGCTGTAATTCAGGCTCCCCACACCCACGGAGAGATAGGGTTTTACCAATGCCTCCTTTTTAAATAAATGACCAAATCTGTATTCCAGGTTTGCTCCAAAGACGGAGATATCGCTTTGGAAATTGAGGTTGCGTTCAAGGTCGGTATGTGAGTATGAATTGCCGCTCAGTTTCCCCATCATATAATAGAAATTGGCAGCAAAAAAGTGCTTCCTGTCAATAAATGTAGCCACGTTGACCTGGAAGGCATTGTTCCCAATGACTGAAGTATTATAAGAGTTGCCTACATCACCGAAGAAGTTTAGTATACCATAGGAAAAGGAGACCACGGGTTTGTAAACCGGATTCTCCACGGTATCGATCCTCTGTAGAAGGGAATCATAATCTGTTTCCTGACCCTTCGCCGTAAAAGGAAGCACAAGGATCAATAGCAGCAATAATCTGTATGTTCGGAATCGCAACAATGACTTTCTCACTTAGCTCTTATATTACCGAACCGAACTGCCTGAAACGCGTCTGCCGTCCCGGTAAGCCACAACAAAGGCTCCATCAATTCCCGACATAGCATCCATCCGATTCTTGTAGGATACAGCCTGCTCGTAGGTACTGAAAGGGCCTACGGTATACTTGTAATATCCTTGGTGCTGCTCCACAAGAACCTCTTTGTCCACTCCTACTTCTCTATAGTGAGAAACAGCATCAACTGCCGTCCTGTTGGCAGAAAGCTGCACCCTGTAATAGGCTCCGCTTCCATAATCAAGCACCTTGGTATTCATAATCACTTTGCCTGATGCGCTGCCGGGTACAGAAGTACCTGTTGCCGGCGGACGCGTCTTCACAACTTCAGTTTGTGTTGTTGCACTTGCATTTGACCTGCCAGTTCTGGCTGGAATTGCTCCGGTGGCCAGAAGGTTTCGCTTCTGGACCTGGGACATCTCAGGAAGGTAGATATCCATCTCCTTGATCTCTACTATTCTATTATCATTCCCGGCGGTGTAGGTAAGCATTCCATCGATGATCATATCTCCCTGTGGCTCATTTTGCTTTGGAACCAGCCGGTAGACCACTTCAAATTCGGTGGTTTGGGGCAGCTTCATCCAGATAAATTTCACCGTGGAAGCTGCGTGGGAAACGATCCCATCATTGGAATTTACTTCCTCGACTATGTAGCCGAAGGGGACGGTCTCCTCAATTTTGGCATATTTGCTTCCCGAAGGATTGTTCACCAAAAGGCGGACCAGATAGCTGCCGTTATTCAAAAGCTCCGGTTTCTGACGAAGGGCCATGGCAAACAATTCGCCCGACCGTACAACTGCCGGGGCAGCCTCTCCTCCTTCAAAGTCCTCAATATCAACCACCAATGCCGGATCGACCGATGGATTTGGCACTATCGTAATCAGGTCATTCTGATTAAAATTAAGGAACTTGCGCTCGTCATCCACCACATAAGCAAAGACCCCGCCGAGCATAAAAGATCCCTTGAGCCTGGGATCTACCATAATTCTGTAAGAGATAGTAACCTGGTCAGATCCAGGCATTTTCAGCCAGATAACCCGGACCCGCTGATTATCAAAACTGAAATCGGCATTAGGTGAACTCACATTGGTGGCAGAAAGCCCTAATGGAAGATCCTGAGAGAAGCGGGAATAGTCTGTAAGAGAGCCTTTAGAGATGGTCACCGATACCGTAAATTCCTCACCTGCATTCACACGGCTTGGATGATCGATGGAAATGTTCACCTCCTGCCCGCTGACCATCATGCTAAGGCTAAACATGGATATGACAAGACAATGGCTTAAGTACTTCATCATACTAGGGCTTAAATTCGATACAATGTACAAAATAATTTTTCAAGTAAACTCCGATTTTACTAACACTGAGAGACTCCCGATCCTTAGAAGTTCGGGCTTAACAGGTATTTTGCATAGAAATTATTGATCACTGCCACTGCCTCATCGGCAGTATCCACCACCTTGAACAGGTCCATATCTTCGGGGCTGATGTTTTTCTCCTCTTCCTGAACCACCTTTTCAATCCAGTTGACCATTCCCTTCCAGAATTCGGTCCCCACAAGTACTATGGGAAACTTACCTATTTTCCCGGTCTGAATCAGGGTGATGGATTCAAAGAATTCATCAAATGTACCAAAGCCTCCGGGCAAAACGATAAAACCCTGGGCATACTTCTGAAACACCACCTTCCTCACGAAAAAATGTTTGAAGGTGATCAACTTATCCACATCAATGTATGGATTTGAGCTTTGTTCGAAGGGAAGGTGAATATTCAAGCCCACACTGATCCCGTTTCCACGCTGTGCTCCTTTGTTGGCTGCTTCCATGACTCCGGGTCCACCACCGGTAATGACTCCATAGCCATTCTGGGTAAGTTTAAAAGCAATCTCCTCAGCCAGCTTATAATACCGGTTGTCGGCTTTGGTTCTGGCAGATCCAAACAGAGATACACAGGGCCCGATGGAAGCCATTTTTTCAAAACCTTCCACAAACTCGGCCATGATTTTAAAGATCTGCCAGGAATCTGAAGTTTTTATTTCGTTCCAGGTTTTATGCTTGAATGCCTTTATAATCTTCTCTTCATTGCTCACCATATCCTGTGTGTTTTATTTTGTATATCCAATTTAATCAAATTCTTACAAGGACAACTCATCCTTCAAAAAATTACCTGTATGGCTCTCCCTGACCTTTGCCACCTCTTCAGGGGTCCCTTCAGCCAGAATGGTGCCGCCCATCCTTCCCCCCTCCTTGCCAAGGTCTATAAGGTGGTCCGCCACCTTGATTACATCCATGTTGTGTTCGATCATGATCACGCTGTTGCCCCGGTTTACCAGACGGGCAACTACTTCCAGAAGAACCCTCACATCCTCAAAATGAAGCCCGGTGGTAGGTTCATCCAAAATATACAGGGTTTTCCCGGTGTCTTTTTTGGCCAATTCTGCTGAAAGCTTGACCCTTTGAGATTCACCCCCCGACAGAGTGGTGGAGGGTTGTCCCAGCCGGATGTATCCCAGTCCCACCTCCTGCAGGGTTTTTAACTTCCTCAGGATCGAGGGAATGCTGGCAAAAAATTCCACAGCCTGGTTGATGGTCATCTTCAGAACATCGTTGATGTTCTTATCCTTGTATCTGACTTCAAGAGTCTCCCTGTTGTACCGCCTCCCGTTGCATTCCTTGCAGCGCACATATACATCGGGAAGAAAGTTCATTTCAATAGTCTGCACTCCCGCACCTCCACAGCTTTCACAGCGGCCCCCTTTCACATTGAAAGAAAACCTGCTGGCCTTATATCCCCTGATTTTAGCATCTGGAGTTTGTTCGTATAGTTTCCGGATGTCGCTGAACACACCTGTATAGGTAACGGGATTAGAGCGGGGAGTGCGGCCCAATGGGGACTGATCCACCTCAATAACCTTATCGACCAGTTCTAGTCCTTCCAGCGATTCATAAGGCAAGGGTTCTCTGTTGGATTTATAGAGTTTCTGACTTATGATGGGCTGAAGGGTCTCATTGATCAGGGTCGATTTTCCACTTCCGCTGACTCCTGTAACACAAATAAATTTCCCCAAGGGGAATTGCACGCTGACATTTTTCAGATTGTTGCCAGAGGCCCCCTTCAACAGCAACAAGTTTCCGTTCCCCTTTCTGCGTTCCAGGGGAATGGCAATTTCTTTGGTGTGATTGAGGTAAGCAGCAGTCAGGGTTTTGCCTTTCAGAATCTGAGCCGGAGAGCCGCTGGCTACCAGCTCTCCTCCAAGCCTTCCCGCCCCCGGTCCAAGGTCCACAATGTGATCGGCTGAAAGGATCATATCCTTATCATGTTCCACCACGATGACCGAATTTCCCTGATCACGCAGGTTTTGAAGCGAAGCAATGAGTTTCCGGTTATCGCGCTGATGCAAACCAATGCTGGGCTCATCTAGAATATAAAGCACATTGACCAGTCTGGAACCAATTTGCGTAGCCAGTCGGATCCTTTGACTCTCCCCTCCCGAAAGAGAACGGGCACTGCGCTGCAGGGACAGGTAGTTCAAGCCTACATCGAGGAGAAAGCCCAGGCGGCTTCGGATCTCTTTTAGAATATCCCTGGCAATGATATTCTGCCGTTCATTCAGATGTTCCTCGATCCCATCGAACCAATCCGCCAGTTCGCCAATGTCCAAGGCCGACAGTTCAGCGATATTCTTGCCGTTGATCCGGAAATAGAGCATCTCAGCCTTTAGACGGGTTCCCTTGCAATGGGGACATGTTACTTTCTTTATGAATTGACGTGCCTGCTGTTTCCCGGTGCTTCCGTTAGTTTCGCCTGCATTGTTCTGAAGGAGGCTGATGATTCCTTCAAAACTCAGGAAATAGTTGGAATTGGCACCCAGAGGAGTATTCTGCAATTTCAGGGGCTCCTCTGATCCATTGAGGATACAGCGCATTGCCTCTTCGGGTATATCCTTCACCGGGGTATCTAAAGTGAAATCGTATTTAATAGCAATGGCCTCAAGCTGCCAGAAAATCAATGCATTTCGATAGGTGCCCACCGGCAAAAGCGCCCCTTTGCGAATGCTTTTGTCATCATCGGGTATGATCTTCCGGATATCCACATCGTTGATAGTGCCCAGTCCGCTACAATGGGGACAAGCACCCTGTGGAGAGTTAAAGGAGAAACTGTGAGGGGCAGGTTCATTGTAAGAGATCCCGGAAGTGGGGCACATCAGCTGACTGGAGAAATAGCGGGGTTCATTTCCATCTTTTTCCAGGATCATGGCCACCCCCTTGCCTTGTTTCAATGCAGCGGAAAGGGACAGTTTCAATCTTTTCCGGTCCTTCTCTTTGGCCGTCAGACGGTCGATGACCACCTCAATATCGTGGTTCTTATACCGATCGATCCGCATTCCGGGCAGTACCTCTTCGATCTCACCATCAATGCGTGCATAGATATATCCATTTCTTCGGATCTGCTCAAACAACTCCCTGTAATGCCCCTTTCGCCCCCTCACAACGGGTGCTAACACATTGATCTTTTTTTCTGAGAAGGCCTCCAGGATAATCTCCAGGATTTGCTCTTCGGTGTACTTCACCATCTTCTCTCCGCTAACATAGGAATAAGCATCGGATGCCCTGGCGAAAAGGAGCCTGAGAAAATCATAAATCTCGGTCACTGTCCCAACAGTCGACCGTGGATTCTTATTGGTGGTTTTTTGCTCAATGGAAATCACCGGACTCAGTCCTGTAATCTTATCCACATCGGGACGTTCCATGTTTCCCAGGAACTGCCTGGCATAGGCATTGAGGGTTTCAATATATCTCCGTTGACCTTCGGCATATATGGTGTCGAATGCCAGAGATGATTTGCCACTCCCGCTCAATCCGGTGATTACCGTAAGTTTGTTTCTGGGAATACTTACATCTATGTTTTTCAGGTTGTGTACCCGTGCCCCCAAAACTTCTATTCGCTGCTCTTTCCGTTCTACACTCTTCACCTCAATTTTGTGTTTGCGGATCCCAGGCATCGGGCCGGCGAAATCCTTTTTCGGGAAGGATGATCTCGTAGGATTTCCTGGAAGGATTGTTCAGTTTGTTATCCCTGAGCCATGGATTCAGGTTCTTGAGTATTTTGTAGTTGGTGCCGAATTCATTTGCAAAATCGGCAAAATCCGCTACTGAGCTGTCCACTTTAATTGTATAGGCCGGAATTTCATGATAGAGATCCTTTTCGGAAAGGGAAAATCCATAGGCTTCCGGATTTTCAAATATCAATTTAAAAGCTACCACTCTGTACAGGTACCTGGCAGTCTCTTCATTGAGGAGAAGGTCATAATAGTTACTCTTCTTCTGGCGTTCTATCTGCGTATCCATCCCCCTTCTGCCTGCATTGTACGAGGCAGCTGTCATAGTCCAGTTACCATACTTCTTGAATGATTGAATCAGGTACTGGCAGGCTGCTTCTGTGGACCTGGCTATATGGTAGCGTTCGTCCACCTCAGAGTTTACCTCAAGACCATATTCCTGGGCCGTTCCCTTGAGCAATTGCCAGAATCCCACTGCTTTTGCAGGAGATACTGCCTGCATAAGGCCGCTTTCGGCCACGGCCAGGTATTTAAAATCGTCTGGTACCAGATTCTTTTTCAGGACCGGTTCAATCTGGGGAAAATAGCGATGTGCCATCTTTATAAGGCGGATGGTCTGAGAATGAAAGTAGGTATTCGACAGCAGCTCCCGGTCCAGGGATTCCATCACATCAAAGAGATCTATGGGTACAGGCTCTCCTGCAAAGGTGACCCAAGAAGGAATCTCTACTCCAGAGACACAATAGGACTCCCGGTGCTCCGGCTCCACTTTCCCATCAGGGGTCCCGGTATATCCGGTGGTAACCACCGAAATTCCCAATCCCAATGTTATGACAAACAGTATTAGAAAAAGAATGTGTTTTGCTCTCCTGCTATAAACGTCCCTGGCCATGATCTGTCTCAATAAGTTAAATTCCCCTATCCCGGCAAAAACACAAAATTACTGATTTGTTTCCATTCTGCTAAAGAATGGAGCGAAAGAGTCTAAAAGGTAAAGTTCAGACTTGTGTAGAGTCCTATGCTATAAGGCCTTGTGGACGGAAGGGAGGAATCATTTATGGAGTTCAGAAAATAGCGAAACCTGGGTTCCAGCATAAGATTCAGTTTTTTCCCCACGTGATAGATCATTCCCAATCCTGCATTCCCAGAATAATTTACATTCCTGATGTTGGAGAGGTAGCCAATTTCTTCCGTTCCGGCGGAGGTTTGCATGGTCACATAGTTATTAACCAGGAAGTTGGTACTCACCCCGCCCACAAGTTGCAGTTCAAAGGTGCGGTCGACTACCGTATACCGAAGATTAAAGGGCAGCTCGAGGTAATCGAGATGCTGCTCGATCCCGGACGTGGGACTTTCCAATCTGTCGAGGTTAATGGCAATGGCTGCTTCAGGTGCATTCTGGGCATTCAGTTTATAGCCGTTCACAAAAATCTCGCCGGAGTTTGAAATGATGTTTCCCACCGAATTGGTCACTGCTTTAATGTCTGCCTGTTCCGAACCTGCACCAAACAGCAGATAATCGCTTTGCTGATTATAGGATTCGATCCCTGAGGCATTGATGGCCAGACCGGTTTTATTGAAAAAGATGCCTGTTTCGAAGGAAAGCCTTGAACGTCTTCTGTAATTCACATGTACCCCACTAGAGTAAGAAAGCAAGCCCGATTCATGCACTCCGGCACCTGCCATCACACTGGCTTCTGCATCGCGAAAACTGTACAGGGGAGATATCACTGCTCCTACCATCCACCTTGACTTCTTTTTCTTATCATCCATGAAGTCGGTCAGAGCTTCAATGGGGACCTGATCATCCCCTTCCAGGCTAAGTGCCTCCACCGGAATGGGGTCCTCAGGCTTCAGCTGATCAGATACCGTCTCCTGAGAGCTCTGTGCCTCCTCATCCGAGACCACTTCCCTGTCCAACAAGATTTCCTTGTCAGTTGTGATTTCCTTGTCAGCTCTTTGCTGTAGCCCTGTCTCATCCGGTGCATTCTCTTCTGTCCCATCCGGATTTTCTGTGGCCACAGTAAGACGGGCTTCCTTCGTTTTCCCGGCATCCTCTGATCCCTCAGTTACCAAGGTCTCCAGGGTCTTGAGGACACGTTCCTCCAGTGGAGATATAGATTCCGGAACAATCTCTTCCTGAGCAGCCTCTTCCGCCAGGCCTGATTCCTGAGGAAGGTCCGGGCCAAAATAGTGAATGCCAAGAGTCACAGCCAGAGCCAGAGAGGCTGCTGCTGCGAGTACCAGGAAAAGCATACTCCTCCTGCTCCGGCCGCCACCCAGCTGGTCCGAAATGGATTCCCATACAGATTCCGGTGGAGTTTGCTGGTAATCGCCCAGCTTATCCTTCAGAAATCCTTTGTTGCTATCGTTCTGATCCTTCATCTTACAATTGCTGATCCGTATATGGTTTTAATCTTTTGCTGCAAAATGACCCTGGCCCTGGAGAGGTTTGATTTGGAAGTCCCGATAGAAATTCCCAGGGCTTCACTGATTTCCTGGTGACTGTAGCCCTCAACGGCATACAGGTTGAATACCATTCGGTAGCGGGGCGAGAGGGTCTGAATCAAGCCTACCAGTTCCTCACAGGTCAGATCCTCAAATACTTCGTTACCAGAAGTCTCCCCTATCTCCTCTCTAACATCATCGACCCGTTGCAGCAGCACCTGGCTGCGGTACTTTTCAAGCGCTGTATTGATCATTACCCTCCTGATCCACCCTGGAAGTGCAGCCGGATTTTTAACCTGCTCCAGTTTTGCAAATACTTTAATGAACCCGTCCTGCAATATATCCTGTGCGTCTTCCTCACTGTTTGCATATTGCAGGCACAAACCATACATGGCAGAGGCAAACCTCCGGTAAAGCTCTTCCTGGCTCCCGCGCTTACCCCTATTACATCCTTTTAATAATATATCCAGTTTTTCTGCCAATCCAGTTTTCCTCCCGTGACAAATTTATTCAAATTGGCAGGATATCACATCCCGTGGTCACAACTCTATGATGCATACCTGACGCCAATGGTTGCGTAAGAACGCACAAAGCATGTGCCAAGGCTTGCCCTGACTTACGCAACCTGCAACCTGACTTGTGCGTCTTACTCTTAAAGAGCTCCCACATACACAATATGGAGCATTGAAACCCGTAATATTAATCAGTAGAGCCCATAAAAATGAAAATAACCAGATTTCCCGTCCTGATGATGCTTGCCCTCTTACTGACGGCAAGCTCCTGCACTCAGCAGATAGATGATCCCGCTTTCGAATACAACCTTAAATCAGCTAAGGTAATTGAGACCAACAATGACTTTGGCCTGGAATTATTGAAAACTGTTGTGGGAAGCGATGAGGCTCCCAATCTGTTGATATCTCCCGCATCTGTAAGCATTGCCCTTGGAATGGCATACAATGGGGCAGAGACCACCACCAGAGATGCTTTTGAAGAGGTGCTGAATTACGAGGGACTCACACGTGAAGAGGTCAATGAGATTACCAGGGAACTGATTCATGTGCTGGTCACAAATGTACAGGGCAACCTTCTGGAGATTGCCAATTCCATGTGGTACCACCAGGATTTTCCTGTGGAGGAAGAATTTATCAGCCTGAATACTCACTATTTTGCAGCTGAGGTCCAGGAACTGGATTTTGGAAGTGCCGATGCTGTAAAGACCATCAACA
>Ga0316190_10003765_pt1 | contig 10991 bp, 13 predicted proteins | sample Eddworburrow2_MG_FD_204929 | JGI IMG/M metagenome (GOLD analysis project Ga0316190, IMG submission 204929) | Coastal sediment microbial communities from Maine, United States - Eddy worm burrow 2 | ecosystem: Environmental > Aquatic > Marine > Coastal > Sediment | place: USA: Maine | collected... | reverse complement strand
TTGTGGTCGGCTTGGGCTGGTATTCCTCACGCCATCTCGCGTGTTGCGTTCAGGGGGCGACGACTCGACTGGTGGCTTCCGGCTTACTGCTTGTGGTCTGTTTTTGATCCCGCCATCTCGCGCGGGCCTTCAGGGGGCGACGACTTGGCTGGTGGATTCGGGTCTCCAGCTCGTGGCTGGCGGGGGGCTCGAATCGGTAGGGGAGTGGAGCGCGGGATGTGGCTCGCGGGTGCGGGCGCGATAGGAACAAGGGATGGGGAGTGGGTGATGGCCCTGGACGGGCCGGTGTTACAGGCCACGATCGGCCGATTCGAGCAGCTGCTACGAGTGCATCGTGAGCGCCTGAATCAGCTCAACGTCTTTCCGGTGGCCGACCGGGACACCGGAGCCAACATGTGGGCCACGGTCGCGGCCATACATCGGGACGTAATGGCCACCGATGGTGCGCTGGGACAGGTGGCCTCCATGGTCGCGTCGGCCGGTTTCGAGGCCGCGCGCGGGAACTCCGGGGTGATCCTCGCCCAGCTCCTCGACGGTTTTGCCAGAACGCTCGGGGCCAGTGGGCCAACGCCAGACGGGCTGACGCTCATTCGAGCGCTCCGGGCCATGGCCACGGCCGGGCCCCTCGCCGTCGCCGAACCCGTGGCGGGAACAATGCTGACTGTGGTCGAGGATGTCGCAGACGAGGTGGCGGCGCTGGCTTGGCCCGACGGGGCGCACGGTGACGGGTCCAGCATCGACCTATCGAAGGTGGCGCAGCAGGCGGCGTCGGCCGCTCGCCGTTCGGTGCACCGGACCCCGGACTTGTTGGCCGTGTTGGCCAACCATCATGTCGTCGATTCCGGTGCCGCCGGTCTGGCCCTGTTCTTCGACGCGCTGGCCGAGGGGCTCGGGGTTTCACCGGCCCCATCCGCTCCCTGGTTCGAGAGCCCGGTCATTACCCCCCGATCCGCGGCGGTCGCCTCGGGCCCCCCCTTCGAGCTCATGATGCATCTCGACCTGGCCCAACCCGGTGTGACCGCACGCGAAGCACTACGGACCGCTTGGTCGGCGATAGGGGACTCGGTCAGCATCGCCGGTTTGGACCAACGGCTGACCTGCCACCTCCACACCGACGATGTGGAATCGGCGATAGCGGTCGCTCGACGCCTGGGCCGACCGAGTGGGATACGAGTCGAGGGCCTCGCGGTCATCGGGGACGGTGAGCTGGATGGCTGAGCCGATTCCGCTCACCGAACTGGCCGAGAAGCCGGTCCAGATCCTGAAGGGGGTGGGCGAGCGTAAGGCCCAGGGCCTGGAGACGTTTGGCGTCCGGACGGTCCTCGACCTGCTCACCCACTATCCGCGCCGATACATCGATCGCACCAAGGAAGCCCGCATCGCCGATCTCGAGATCGACGAGGAGGCCATGGTGCTCGTCGAAGTGCGCCGCTGCTCCACTCGGCGCATCAAGGGTGGGCGGACCATGACCTCGGTGCAGGTGGGCGATGGCAGCGGTTCGCTGGCCATCACCTTCTTCAACCAGGCGTGGCGTGAACGACAGCTCACCGTCGGAACCCAAGCTGTTGTCTTTGGGAAAGCGAGCCTGTTCAGGGGCAAGCTCCAGATGTCGAACCCGATCGTCGATCTGGTCGGGGATCGCACCGGCCGCATCGTGCCGGTGTACCCCCAGTCGGACAAAGCCGGCCTGTCGACATGGGAGATCGCCGGCTGGGTCGAGAACGCCCTCGAGCGCACGCTCGCGGTGCGGGGCTTCGCCGACCCCCTCCCGGTCGAGGTGCGACGGCGCTACGACCTCACGGACCGAGCCCGCGCCTTTCGGGGTATTCACCTTCCAGAGACCATGGCCGAAGCTCAAGTGGCTCGGCGCCGACTCGTGTTCGATGAGCTGTTCCGAGTGCAACTGGCGCTCGTCAGGCGCAAACGGGAGATCGAACGCACCACCATCGGAGTCGGGCACGACACTTCGAATGACCCCGACTCCCTGGTCGCTCGTTTTCATGCCCGCCTGCCCTTTCCGCTGACCGGGGCCCAGACGAACGCGGTGGAGGAGATCCGCCGTGACTTGGGGGCGGTCTATCCCATGCACCGACTGCTCCAGGGGGATGTTGGTGCGGGAAAGACGCTGGTTGCGCTCAGCGCCCTGCTGGTCGGGGTGCAGGGTGGGTATCAGGGGGCGCTGATGGCGCCAACCGAGGTGTTGGCCGAACAGCACTATCTCGGAGTGCGGGAGCTGCTCGCCGGATTCACCGTCAAAGATCCCGCCACCCTGCTCGGCGAGCGCGAGCTGCGGGTCGAACTGTTGACCAACCGCACCCCGGGTGCAGATCGTCGGCGGCTGACCGAAGCGCTCGCCACCGGCGGCGTCGACATCGTCATCGGTACCCACGCCCTCATCCAGGATGCGGTCGGGTTCAAATCACTCGGTGTCGTGGTCATCGACGAGCAGCACCGATTTGGCGTCGAACAACGCGCCGCGCTTCGAGGCAAGGGCGACGGTGGGGCCGTACCCGATGTGCTCGTGATGACCGCGACCCCGATCCCCAGGACGGCGGCGATGACGGTATATGGCGATCTCGACGTGTCCGTGCTCGACGAGCTTCCGCCCGGGCGTACCCCGATCGAAACACACTGGGCCCGCGATGAGGAACAAGAGCTCGCCGTCTGGGACCAGGTCCGCACCGAGGCGGCCGCGGGGCGACAGGCCTATGTCGTGTGCCCGCTCATCGAAGAATCCGACAAGCTCGAAGTGAGATCGGCACAGGACACGTATGCCGAGCTGGCCGAGCCCGGGGGTGAGCTCGCCGGACTCCGCGTTGGCTTGTTGCACGGGCGTGTCGCTCCAGCCGAAAAGGAAGAGGTCATGGGTCGGTTCCGGGCTGGTGAGCTCGACGTGCTCGTCGCCACGACGGTGATCGAGGTCGGCGTCGATGTTCCGAATGCCACGGTGATGGTCATCCTGGACGCCGATCGATTTGGGATCGCCCAGCTACACCAGCTGCGAGGTCGGGTCGGCCGAGGTTCAGAGAGCTCGTGGTGTTATCTCGTGGGCGAACCGACCACGAGCGATGGGGAGGCTCGACTCGAAGCGCTGGTGGCGACGACCGACGGCTTCGAGCTGGCCGAGATCGACCTCGAGCTTCGGGGGGAAGGGACCCTGATGGGCGAGCGGCAAAAGGGGCGCAATGATCTCAAGCTCGCGTCATTGCGCCGAGACCGCGAATGGGTGGAAAGGGCGCGCGATGTCGCCGCTGAGATCCTCGACGCCGACCCGGACCTGGACACAAATCCCTTGCTGGCCGAGGAGCTCGCCCTGTTTCTTGGTGACGAGGATGCAGATTTTCTGTTGAAGAACTGACCCGGTCCTGGCCGCGGACCCTGTTTCGGGGGCGCGGTTGAGGGGGTCAGTCCTGGTCGTCAGGGATGACGAGGTCCCATCGGTCCATACAGTCCTCGCACCGGTAGGCGACCACATCGCCCGGCGCGAAGCCCTCTTCGGGAGGGGGATACGACAGCAGATGGCAGCGGCCACCGCAGTCGACACATACGATATTCTGCTCGACGTCGATGGCTCGACGATACTCTGGCTCACCGGTCGGCCCTGCACTGACTGACCGGTCAGCCCTGCTCAGGACCATGCTCGAGAGCTCAGCGGCCTTGCGAGAGGCCAGAGGTGAGAGGAGGAGCGCGCCGGATGAGAGTTGTGGCCGGAGAGGCCCGAGGACTGAGGTTGGCCGCGCCGGACACCACGGACGTGCGTCCGACCGGTGATCGGGTGCGAGAAGCGTTGTTCAACGCGCTTTACAGCCTGGACGCCCTCGACGGGGCGCGTGGCCTGGATCTGTTCGCGGGCACCGGGGCTTTGGGCATAGAGGCGCTGTCGCGAGGCGCCAGCCATGTGGTGTTCGTGGAGAACAACCCGAAGGCCCTCGAGGCCCTCGAGGCCAACCTGGCTTCCACCGGCTTCGCCAAACGGGCCACCGTCCACCGGGGTGAGGCGCTTGAGGTACTCGGCCGGCTCCACGATGGGACCGACATCACCTTCCTCGATCCCCCATATGACTACGCGGAATGGTCAGAGCTACTGGATCGAGTGGTCAGCGAGCTCGTGGTCATCGAGTCAGACCGCCCGATTGAAGCCGGTCCGGAGTGGGATGTACTTCGCACCAAGCGATACGGGGGTACTGTGGTGTCCATCGTTCGCGGGCGGAACCGGGGGCGAGACGATGACCTCGACGGGTCCTCGCGCAGGGCGCAGCACCCGTGAACCCGCGCTCCACACTTTGTGGGGTCCCGAGCCCATTTGATGGTGTGAACTGATGACCACCGTTCTCTACCCAGGATCATTCGATCCGATCCACAACGGACACCTCGATCTGATCGAGACGGCGTCGACCCTCTTCGATGAGGTCGTGGTCGCCGTTCTCGTCAACCCCGACAAGCCGGGTGGGATGTTCGACATGGACCAACGAAAGTCCATGCTCGACGAGAGCCTGGCGCATCTAGCCAATGTCAGCGTGAAACACTTCTGGGGTCTTGTCGTCGATCTGGCCCGCGAGCTGGACGTCGACTTCATCGTCAAGGGCCTTCGCCTGGTGGCTGATTTCGAATCCGAGCTCCAGCAAGCCCAGATGAACCGTCACATAGGAGGGGTGGCGACGGTGTTCATACCATCAAGCCCAGAGGTATCGTTCTTGGCGTCGAGCCTGATTCGTCAGATCGCTCAAATGGGCGGTGACGTGAACGACCTGGTTCCTACACCGGTAGCACAGCGGCTACAGGAGCAACTTGCCAAGTGAACATCATCAATGAATCCGAATCCTCGACGAGATCGTCTCGAGATCGTCTCGAGATCGTCGAGGGCGATCTTTCGATCATCGAAAATGACAGCACCGATGTCAGCGGCGACACCGAGATGTTGATTCGCCGTATCGGTGAGCTGGTGAACGCGGCCCGTCCGATGCCGTTGTCGGCATCGGCGATGATCAACCGCGAGGAGCTTCTCGAGCTGGTCGATCAGGCACTGCTCCGGCTCCCTGACGAGCTCCGTTCGGCCCGTTGGCTGATGAAAGAGCGCGAGGAATATCTCGCCAAATCTCACCGTGACGGCGAGGACATCATCAACGCGGCGCGGGCGCGGGCCGGTCAGATGGTCCAGCGAACCGAGGTCGTCAAAGCAGCCGAGCTGCGGGCTCGTCAGCTCGTCGATCGGGCCGAGGCGGAAACGCGGCGCATGCGCAACGAGACCGAGGACTATTGCGATCAGAAGCTCGGCAGCTTCGAGATCGTGCTCGAACGGACGTTGAGGACCGTCAACACCGGCCGAGAGAAGCTCCGGGGCAAATCTGCCCCCAAGTCGGGTGCCAGTTCGCCGACCACGCCGGTGCCTGAACACGCCAACGGGGTGAATGCCGACCCCGGGCCGGTTGCGGGTGAGGATGGGCTCAACGGTGAGCTCGCCGCTGACGCGGTGTTCTTCGATCAGGACACCCGCTCGTGATTTCTGGACCCCTCGTCGTGGGGGTCACCTCTCTCTCCAAGCGGATTGGCACCCGCGTCGCGTTTGTGCGCGCCGTCGATCTCGATGGCCTCGCCATCACCGGGGCGCGAGCGGCCGAAGAGGTCGCCATCGACGTGGTCCTCGAGGCCCTACCCGACGTCATTACCGTGACCGGGTCGATCACGGCCAGCTGGTCGGGGGCGTGTCGGCGCTGCCTGGACGACGTGAACGGGCTGCTCGATATCAAGCTGAGTGAACGTTTCGAGCGCGAGCCCCGGGACGAGGAGAGCTATTCGTACTCGGGGGACCATGTGGATCTCGAAGTAATGGTCCGCGAAGCGGTCATGCTGGGCCTTCCCCTCGTGCCCCTCTGCGGGGAGGATTGTCTCGGCCCCGCACCCGCCGAGTACCTGGCCCAGACGGCCGATGAGTCCGACGCCGCTGACCAAGAGGTGGGCCCCGACCCCCGCTGGGCCGCGCTCGACCAGATCAAGTTCACCTGATCGCACCTACCTGGCGGCGGCCGCACGACCAGGACCTCGAGCCGAAAGGTCCCCCTCTCGGCTCGATCTCCCGGCCGGTGAGTTAGCTCGTGAGCTAGCCGGTGAGCTCGGAGGCCAGTTGAGCCAGGTCATCTTGGGCTTCCCGACGCATGCTTCCGGCCATCAGAGGCTTCAGGAGCTTTTTGAACCCGGTCGGTTGTGCGTAGTAGTCGATGATGACCCGGGTGGAATCTCCAGCCGGTTCGAGGGTGTACGTGCCCGTCACGGGCGTGCCGGCGATATTGCGGGCGGTGAACGCGATGAGTTGGTTCTCGACGGTCCGGCGCACGCCGAACGAGCGGGCCCAACCCGGATCGTGTTGTTCGCTCGCCAGATAGTCATAGACATTGCTGACATCGCGCTGAATCGTGACGGTGGGCAACGGTGCTTTCATGATCCCCCCTATTGGGAACGTGAATCGTGGGGACGTGCCCGGTGCGACCAGCTCGGCAAAGAACTCTTGGTGGAAATCAGCCCTCGTGGTGCTGGTCCGGCGGAAACGTCTTGAACCGCCCGCTTGTCATGACAATTGCATTACAATCATAGGCGCGGTTGCCCAGTGGTGTCGAGCGATATCGAGGGTTGTCGCCGGTTGGACTGGTAGCCGAAGCGGTGCGAGCGCGTCGAGGGGTGGGTTGGCCCGGGGTGCGGGGGCCGGTCCGATGTAGGGCTATGCTTGTTTGGCCCGCCTCGCGGTGTGGCTATCCGGCGTGGTGTCCCCAGTGAGGACACCGATCGCAGCCGTCTCCACTGGTTGTGACACCTCTACCCGGTTCGTTGTGGGATTGAACAAGGATCGACGATGGCTGTACCCAAAAAGAAGATGTCCAAGGCGAAGAGCCGCAACCGTCGGGCGTCGGCTTGGACCTTGAAGACCCCGCCGCGGAGCCTGTGCTCGCGCTGTGGCGCCGCCAAGCTTCCCCATGTCGTGTGCCCCCACTGTGGCTGGTACAAAGGTCGCCAAGCCATCGAGCAAGGCTGACCATCTCGGTGCTGATGTGCTCGTACCCCACCGTTTGATGTTTTCCGTCGGCGTGTGATGCTTCCTGTCGTGGTCGACGCCATGGGTGGCGACGATGCACCAGGTTCGGTCGTCGAAGGGGCGCACCGGGCCGCCGCCGAACTGGAGCGACCCATCGTGCTCGTGGGGCGACCCGACGAGCTCGGTGATACGGGCGCGCTTGGAGTTATCGCGGCCTCTGAGGTGATCGCGATGGACGCCGAGCCGGGCTCGAGCGTCCGCCGTATGAAAGATTCCTCGCTGGTGCGCGCCGCGGAGGCGGTGCGTGACGGCAAGGCGGTGGCGATGGTCAGCGCGGGCAATACCGGCGCCACCATGGCCAGCGCGTTGTTGCGCATGGGGCGGATCAAAGGTGTGGCACGACCGGCGATCGCCGTGCCGATTCCTTGTCCATTCGGAAAGCCGACGATCCTGCTAGACGCCGGGGCCAACGCCGAGTGCCAGCCGGGCTGGCTGGTCCAGTTCGCCCAGATGGGCGCCACCCTCGCTCGCCGGCGATTTGGCATCGATCGGCCCGCGGTCGGGGTTCTGTCGATCGGTGAAGAATCGGGCAAGGGTACGGGTTTGGTCCGCGACACCCATGAGCTTTTGGCCCGGCCGGAGGCGCTCGCGGCCGCCGGGGCGCGGTTCATCGGTAATGTCGAGGGCCGGGACCTGCTCAGGCCGGACGTTGACGTTGTGGTGACAGACGGGTTCGCCGGAAACGTGGCGCTGAAATCCCTCGAGGGCGCGCTCGCGGGCATTCTGGGAGTCATCGACGAAGCGTTTGACGTCGATGACGAGCGCCGGGCGGCGGCGGCGGTGATTCGCCCGGTTCTGGGCCCCCTATTGGACCGCCTTCACCCGGATCAGGCCGGCGGCGCGGCGCTTCTCGGTGTCCGAGGGGTATGTGTGGTCGCACACGGTTCCTCGTCGCCCACCGCGGTGGCCAACGCCATCTCGCTCGCCGATCAGCTGGCGGCGGACGATCTGGTCGCCCATCTTCGCGCCGCGGTGACGCTCGGAAACAGTTCGAGCGGATAGCGCAACGCCTTGTGCGGGTTCACAAGCGGGCAAGCGAGCGGATCTGCTATCCTGTCGCTCGCGGACCTTGGGGTTCACATGGTCGAGCATTCGTCGTCGACCACTAATTTGGCCGGCGCTGATCGTCGGCTGCGGGTAAGGGCCACAGCAGGCCTAGGTCCTACGGGAGTGAGATTGCCGGCCGAGACACATGTGGAGCAGACGCCTATGTCGCGCGAGGAGGTCCTTGAGCTTGTTCGCGATCGATTGGCTGACATCTTGGAGATCGATCCTTCAGCTATCAGCGAAGGAGCGTCGTTTCAAGACGACTTGGACGCCGACTCCTTGGCACTGATCGAACTGGTAGAGGCCATCGAAGAAGAGCTCGGCGAACGGAGCATCGGTTTTCGGATCGAGGACGAGGACCTCGAGGATCTGAAGACAGTCCGCGATGCGGTCGACTATGTGGTCGGCCGTCTGTGACGGGACTGCGGCATCGCTGAACTCGATGCCCTCGCCCAACGGCTGGGGCATCATTTCGATGACCCAGGTTTGCTGGCGCTCGCCGTCACCCACCGTTCATGGTGTGCGGAACACGACGGCTACGAGTCCAACGAACGGCTTGAGTTCCTCGGTGACGCCGTATTGGGTCTGGTGGTCACCGACCATATCTTCGAGTCCTATCCGAACCTCGATGAGGGCGCGTTGGCCAAGGTGCGGGCCGCGGTGGTGTCCTCCGCAACGCTCTCGGTCATAGCCAAAGATCTGGACCTCGGGGCCGCGCTGCTGCTCGGCAAAGGCGAGGAGATCACCGGAGGCCGACAGAAGGCTTCCATCATCGCTGACGCCATGGAAGCCGTGATCGGGTCCGTGTATCTCGATGGTGGATGGGACGCCGCGCGCGAGCTGATCCTTGGCCTGCTCCGCAGCCGAATCGAAGAGGCTTCGGAAGGACCGGGTGGTCAAGACTACAAGACCCGCCTTCAGGAGCTCGCCGCCCGGACCTTTGAGCAACTTCCGCGCTATGAGATCACCCATGATGGACCCGATCACGCCAAGGAGTTCTTCGCCCAGGTCTACCTGAGTGGCGACTGCCGGGGCACCGGCCGAGGTCGCTCCAAAAAACAAGCCCAACAGGATGCGGCCAAAGCCGCGTGGAACTGGATGGTCGCTGAGCGGCAGGCCACCGACCCCCTCGGCGAAGGCCGACCCCCCGACGCCGGCTCCGACGAAATTCCCCAACAAGACCGAATGAGTGACCATGGCTGAACTTCCTGAAATCGAGACTCTGCGCCGCGAGATCGAGCGCGATGTGGTGGGCAAACGAATCAAGGCGGTCGAAGTGGCCGAGAAACGCGCCGTCGGCCGGCATTCGTCGATGAAGGACTTCATCGGGCGGCTCGAAGGGGTCAAGATCCTCGGGACCAGTCGTGTCGGCTCCTTGCTGATGCTGGAGCTGGACAACGACGAGGTGCTGGTGGCTGACGTCACCAAAGGGGGCAACCTCGTACGGGCCGCCGGCAAGGACGAGCCGGTGGAGGGCACGACGATCGTCATCACCTTCACCCAACAGGGTCAGCTTCGGCTGATCGACCCGTTGGGGGCCGGGGAGTTGGCGGTCATGAGCCCCGACGATGTGAACATTGCCTACCCGGAGCTCGACAACCTAGGTATCGACCCGATCGACAAGCCGATGTCCTGGACGGTCTTTGGCGACCTCTTGTTGAAGAACAAGATGAGGTTGAAGGATTTCCTTACCGATCCGAAGATCATCGTCGGTATCGGGCCGCTGTACAGCGACGAGATTCTGTTTTCGGCCGGCCTGCGGTATGACCGTCCATCGGACTCCTTGTCCACCCAGGAGATCCGCCGCCTGTATCGGGCCCTGGTCGAGACACTGCACGACGCGGTGAAGCATCGGGGTTCGAGCATCGGTGATGTGCCGTTTGTGGATCTCCACGGCGAACCGGGCGACTACCAGTCCCTGCACCAGGTCTACAACCTCGACAAGAAGGCCTGCCGCCGCTGCCGGGCCCCAATCGCCCGAGCCAAGATCGGCGGCCGTTGGACCTATTTCTGCAAGCAGTGCCAGGTCTAGTTCCAACTCCGCGGCTTGTTCAGCGATGACCGACGAAGCCGGACCGACCACGTAGCTTAGCTATACCTGCGAAATGGTATTTTCGGGCTGGACGATGCTCGCGCTCTGGGTTTTCGTGATCGCTGCCGCTGCCGCTGCCGCTGCCGCTGCCTCGGCTCGCAGGGTGGTGCCGGGCTCGGCCGTGCAGGTGGGAGCTTCGAAGAACTGCCGTCCCGTCCCCTGGGCCTGTGCCGCCAGGTCGTGGAGACATGTGCCTACGGGCTTATGAACCCATGGTTCGGCTCTGTTGGTTGGCCTGCGGCTCTGGCGCCTGCGGGTGTCTGTCCCGAAGGTGTTTGGTGGCGGGCGCGCCAATGCGGCCCTCGGGTATAGCCCGGGGCCGTGTTTGGTGAATGTTCTTTGGTGGTGGGTTCAGCCGGTGATGCTGGCGGTGGCCTGCGCTGGCGCCTGGGCGGGTGGTGATCGTTGGGCTTGGTCGAGCGGTGGTGGGGGTTGTGGGTGTGGGTGGATTTGGGTCCAGGTGTTGTTGGGGGTGAGGGCCCAGTGGGTGCCGTCGGGGGTTTCTGAGTCGGGTGGGATGGTGACGACGCGCCCGTCGGGGAGCCTTACGAGGGTCCAGGGGGTTTGGTGGGTTTGGGTGTGGTGGCGGCGGCATAACAGGACGAGGTTGTCGGGGTTGGTGGGCCCGTGTTGGGAGCGGGGGGTGATGTGGTGGATGTCGCAGTGGTTCCAGGTGATGTCACAGCCCGCGAATTGGCAGTGGTGGTCGCGGATCTGGATGGCGCGGCGTAAGGCGACGGGGATGATGGGGGTGGCGGTGCCGACGTC
>Ga0316190_10003764_pt1 | contig 10992 bp, 13 predicted proteins | sample Eddworburrow2_MG_FD_204929 | JGI IMG/M metagenome (GOLD analysis project Ga0316190, IMG submission 204929) | Coastal sediment microbial communities from Maine, United States - Eddy worm burrow 2 | ecosystem: Environmental > Aquatic > Marine > Coastal > Sediment | place: USA: Maine | collected... | reverse complement strand
ACCAGCCTGGCTGCCACGTTGCAGCAACCATCAACAGCAGCATTAAAAGATGCATCCAAAACTGGATATGCGCTCGGTTATCAGGGAGCAGTTTTCTAATATTTGGTATCAAACGCCGACTCAGTTTATGCTCAGTAACCTTAATACTGAGATGCAGCCAAGTGAGAAAAGGCAGAATTTTATACAGCATGCCATTAACTGCTGAAATCAAAAAACCATGAATGACCAACACCCCCAATAACAACGGGTAGACTGGATGTTTGCTCAGCTCAGGAAAAACCTGTGCCGCAAGCCAAATAATAACAACTGCCAGCAAGTTCAACATGGCACAGCGCCAGAACCAGAGCGTTACCTCTGATGCTGACTTTTTCTTTCGTTTACTCTGTAACCAGAGGGTTATAACAGCAAACAGCACCAAGCCTGCAGCAACAATAAAACGCCCCACCAAAGAGAGTAGCTGAAGATTAAAAACATCACCCCCAGCCCAAGCAACCAGTCCAATCACAATAACAGGCGTCAAATAGCGCATGATAGTTGAGGGATAGACAGGCGTCAGTTGAAACATCGGCACCACAGCATAGGCAACCGTAATCAGTAAAATGGCGCCCCATCCCACCAATCCCCAACCCAGATGGATATCTGTCAGATGTCGTACTAAAACCACACCCTGTACACTATGCCCAACAGCCAGCCAGGCACCCAGCCCAACCGTAATCATTAAGCATACCAATGCCAAGCCAATGCCAAATCCTGCATCACGTCGAGCAGTGCTTTTGAGCAACCCTGAAATCACCGCACCAATAAACAAAGCAAAAGAGAGCACAAGCAGTAACACAGCTGTATGCATAAAGTGAGTTACACCTGTTAAAAACCCCAGTGCCAACAGTAACGTACCCGCAATCAACGCAACATGCATAACCACAGCTAACAATCCAACCTGGCGTGGTTGCCCGCCAGTTAACACAGAGACAACCTGTAACAACGCTGCCTGCATAACCATTGCCAGATAACCCAATACAAGAAGATGGGTGTAAGCCAGCATACCTCCTGACCAGCGACTGGCAAACTGACTACCTTCCAGAAATAGCATCAGTAAAGCAGCGGCAACGCCAAACAACGGTGCCGTCATAAAAAAGCGCAATGGCACCGAAAAGGACGGTGTCTGCGACAGAATCAGTTGGGATTGTTTCATCTACTGAAAAGAGAACTCACGTGACACACCAAAAAACCACAACATACTTTTCATGCGATCAAACATATCAGATGCAGGGTCATCCAAATAGAGCAGGTGCCATGATGACATCCCCATGATTAATCCATGCTCACCATTGGAGCCATCCCACACATTAAAGGCGATAGGAACAATACGGTCTTTGGCAAACTGCACATCGTATTGATCCGTGGTTTTTAATGGACGAACCATAACCACACGCCAGCGACCATCTTTCCACTTTGCTGTAGACCGCACCTGATGCTCTGTGGCAGGTTGTATTTTTTCTGGCAATTGCATGCCCCACGCATTACGTTCTTCAACAGTAATATTTGCATTGGAGACCAGATCTGTCTTCCAGATCCAAAGATTCACTGGATTAGTTTGATCTCCGCGAAATAGAGAAACGTCCCTATCCATTTGTGCTTTAACTGGAAACTGAACAGCAATGGCATCACGAAACACTCCGGGCTCTCTTGGTATCTCACCAAACACCTGCACATAATTGCCCTTGAATTGCTTTACCTCTCTGTTTCTGTAATGCACATCATCCCGTACTGGATCATCCCACTCCAACAGCAGCCCAATCTCGCTATCGTTATAGAGTGCACGTACATTCACAACATCAACAGCATTGTTTATCCATAATGGTTCAATTGAGGTTTGCCCCTGTATAGCAATCTTGGTCGGTGGCAAAGAGTGCCAGAGTGCAGCATCAGCATTCAATGGTATCTGTTCTTTTACTAACGATGCTTTAAATACCTTCTCCTGATTAAAACCAGGCTGTGCCATAAAAGCAACGTAGTTTGCCAAATGCCACTGATCTTCGCCTTTTATGCTATCGGCATATGAAGGCATAGCAGAACCGTTCATACCCGCAACAAAACGATAGAGGATATCCTCTGCTATGCTGCCGCCTTTGAACCTCCAACCATGAGTCAGATTGGGTGTGCGCACAGGGTGATCCCAATCATTTTTTAGATTTATTCGGCCATCACCTCGAAGTGTATTTCCATGGCAGGTCCAACACTTATTTTTACTATAGAGTTCAGCCCCTTTTTTAATACTCTCTGGTGAAGATTGCACCTTTGGCGGCAAGGCAATAACAAACTTGTAAGGATCCAGCTCAGCATCTTTAAAATCATCAGCATAGTTTTTTACATAGTAGACCAGTGCCCAGCGTAACTGCTCAGGCAACTCTTTCCAGCTTGGCATCTGAGTACCGGGAATACCGCGGGTAATTGTCTGAAAAAGATCTTCATCTGTGGGTAGCGCACCTGTGGCTGTAGTTCGAAACTTAAACATCCCCAATGTAAAATCCCGAGGACGTGGATCGAGCAGATCAGCCAATTGGCCATTGCCATCACCACGCTCTCCATGGCAGCGGGCGCATCGCATCATATATTGATGTTCACCTTCTGCAATCAGCCGTCTGGTGGGAGGTGGTTTTCCGGTATAAGTTGCCGAAAAGGCGATCGATGGTGCACTAACAGAGATGAATAATATTACAAACAAAACCGCTCGAAATGGATGAATTCGTACTCTTATTAGATTAAACCGATTAGTAAATTTCATTATTTTATTCACGAGGACAAGCCCGTAATGGACTTTATTATTTAAGCACAGCAACGTCTACGATAGCTTGTATTTCACTGCACCTTTGCACATCCTTAAACAACGAACCCGATTTTAAGTCCATGACAAATTGCAATCATAAGCTTGCCATCCTACACTGACTATTGGCATACTGCATTCTTCTAAATGACAGGAACTTTCTGTTCAACACTTAATCAAACCAAGCAATGATTCGCCTAAAAGAGAAAAAATCCATTACATGGCTGCTGATTGCAGGCATGCTCCACTTGATGCTGATTACGGCGCCAAGTGGCATGGTGATGGCGAGTCCTTCTGAAACAGTCACTATTGAAAACGCTCAACCCGCTGATATGAAGATGCCAGCCTGCCACACTGAGGCAATGGCCACTCCAGATAAATCCATTTTATCCTCAGATTGTAGCAACTGCCAAAACAAGGCATGCGCAGATAGCTGTTCATACTGCACTCATATCAGCATTGGCCTGCATGGCTACAATTTTGAACTACCTGACCCACCCCCTTCATTAACTAACACTGCTTTCTCTCCACAGCCATTTGACCCTGGCTACACACCAACGCCGCACCCTCCAAAACAACACCACAGTTAATCCTAACGGGATCAACCAGCCCGTTTACTAAAAGCATATCAGCATTTAAACATGCTGCGGCGCTGGCTTTAGTTATGCCATTGCTGTGTGATGATTGATCGCACAGTGTGCATCGTAATTCAACGCCTGCCTGTAATTGAATTGAACTCTAATTTAGAGAGATAGAATGTATAGAATTGTTACAATAATTTTATCAGCCCTCCTTCTTTCTGCATGTAGTAACCAGAATGGAGAGACCTCAACCAATACCACATCCAACACACCTGTGAATATGGCTGACCATCAAATAACACCAAGCTCTAACAAGATAGTAACGGTTAAAAAACCTCAGGTTCCTTTTAAATTAGGCCTTGGCATGAAAAAGTTTCAGACGATGTGTTCCAAGTGTCATGGTGAATGGGGTGAAGGAACAGACCAGGGGCCACCACTGATGCACCCCTTCTACAAACCTTCGCATCATGGCGACCCTGCCTTTTATAACGCAGCGTTAAAAGGGGTAAAAGCACACCATTGGCAATTTGGTGATATGCCAAAAGCAGAAGGAGCAACATCCAAAGATGTCGCGCAAATCATCGAATTTGTGCGTTGGTTACAAAAAGAAAATGGCATTTACTGATTTGAGTTTAAATTACAAAGGATAATATCTTATGGCAAAACAGAAAAAGTCTGCAAACAAAGGCAACACAGCCAATAAAACAACGAAGAAATCCAAAAAATGCTATTGGAATATAGCGCTCATTGGTGGAGCCTTTGCACTAATAATTGGTGTTATGGTATGGGCACCAACCATAAGAAATGCTGGAGCCACAGAGGTCGTTGTCTACAAATCACCAACCTGTGGATGTTGCAGTAAATGGATAGATCATCTGCGTGATGAAGGCTTCCGCGTTATTGAAAAAAACAGTAACAATGTTGATCAGATAAAACTTGAGCAAGGTGTAAAACGCAAGCATGCCTCCTGCCATACCGCCTTAGTGGAAGGGTACGTCGTTGAGGGTCATGTTCCTGCCAATGACATCAAGCGCATGTTGCAGGAGAAGCCAAAAATAACCGGACTGGCCGTCCCTGGTATGCCTATGGGATCACCTGGTATGGAAGGTAATTACAAAGATCCCTATGAAGTACTTGCTTTTGTTAAAGATGGAAAAACAAAGGTCTTTAGCCGGTATTGATTCGTCATGACAAAAGAACTTACAACAGCATCCAGGCGGTTAAACAGGTCACTGCTGCTAAATCCTGAGTCTCTGCATCAAGCAATCAAAATAATCTCAGCACTCTCAGGAGTATATAAGGTACTGTCTGATAAAAAAGGAAAGCAAATCCAAATCAGCTATAACGTAACAAAGCTTAGATATCCAGCATTGTTGCAAGCACTTGAAGCTGAGCACCTTATAAAAGAGTCTACTTGGTGGGAACGCATAAAACGTAACTGGTATAACCAACAGGATATTGTGATGCGTGACAATGCCAGAGCCAAACCATCACCCTGCTGTAGTAACCCAACTAGTATTATGGTGCAAAGCAATAAACCAAATAACCGTAGCAAACGTTAAAACCAGTATGAGAATTTATATGAATAAAACCACCTTGATTTTCATTATTTTATTATCACAACTGACAACCAGCTTGGTTAATACAGCATGGGCAGAAAACCCCAAACAACGCTGGTATACAAACAGCCAGGTTACACAAGGCAAAGCACTCTATTCTATGCACTGTGCAGAGTGCCACGGCAATGATGCTGAAGCCACACCAGACTGGCGCAAATCTGATAAAGATGGTAGCTATCCACCGCCACCACTTAATGGCAGCGCCCATGCCTGGCACCATCCATTAGCACATTTGCGTCTTACAATACGTTTTGGTGGTGCGCGATATGATGGCAAAATGCCACCCTTTGATGACAAACTCTCCGCCGACCAAATTGACAGCATAATCGCCTGGTTTCAATCCCTGTGGCCAGATGAAGCCTATAGCCGCTGGCTTGAGCGAGGTAAATCACAAATATCTACAACCAAGTAAACACAATAAGTTTCACCTAAACAAGAATGCTTTGATATGTTATTGTGAGTCATACTTTATGCTGACAAACGCTTAATTCAATCACAATAATATCTATTATGAAAAAGCTAAAAAATGAAAAGGAACTACTAAAAGAAGCTCTACGTGTAGGTATGATCTATGCAGAAAAACGTGGGGCAGCAAAATTTGATCCCACTGACTCTCAACATTTAAAAATCGAATATGTCTACCGTCTGTTGGTACATGACAAACAGATCCAACCGTTAGCTAAAGGACAGGAAGATGAGCCTGGCATGCGACATAAACTGGCTATCTGGATATCCAAGCTCCTGCCTGAAGATCATTCACTTAAAAAATAAATGCTATTGATTTTGCAGAGAGTGCCAGCGTTCAATATCTTCTGGTCGATCAAGATCCCACAATGGCTCTAACTCTTGCCAATGCCAGCCTAATTCCGTCAATAGTTTGCGTGTTAATTTGAGCACTCGGTCACCACCCCAGGGCATATTCTCAAATAACCGCGCATCATTTTTACGCAACCCTAACAGCACATACCCCCCATCTTCTGCCGGTCCCACTACAGCATCATTACCCTCATTTAACCATCGCAATGCTTGAGATAAATGCATACTGTTTAGCACAGGGCAATCTGCACCAATTAACAACACCATCTCTGATTCTGCTAAAGCCAGATTTGCCGCACTGTACATACGCTCACCAAGATCAGAGCCAGACTGTTGATACAGGGATAAATTATATTGGCGTGCTAACTGTTGAAAAACAATATGATCACAATCAGGGGAGCACCATAGTTGGATAGGTGCCAAGCTAGCTGCTGTAACAGATCCCACAGTTTGTTTTAACAAGCTCATATAAAGACCTGCTGCACCCTCAGCACCCAAAGCTGAAATTAATCGGGTCTTTACATAACCAGGCTCTGGTGCCTTGGCAAATATTAATATTCGTGCCTCAGGGAATTGCATAAATTTATGAATACCAGCGTGCCAATTGTTTAGGGTTTATCCCTAACGCAAACCCAAGTCGCAAGCACCACATCAATACTATCGTCCGCAAAATACCCTGTTTCTCCCAACGGCGACTGGAGGTCACAAGTTTTAAGCGAACACACAAAGGCTGGGCTAGTTTTTTCAGTTGTTTGCTTAGTGCAATATCTTCCATCAGTGACATATCTGGAAAACCACCAACATGATCAAATACATCACGTTTAACAAAGATCGCCTGGTCGCCCGTTGCGATACCTGTCAATCGTGAACGCAGATTCATCATAAAAGCCACAACCCTTAACAAAGCCTGTTGCCCTGATAGTCTGACATCAAACCGTCCCCAGATTGCACCAGAGTTAACACCAGCAATAACTTTGTCACTTGCACCAATAGGTAGCTCTGTATCCGCATGTAAAAACCATAAAATAGTTCCATTAGCCGCTGCAGCCCCAGTATTCAATTGCCCTGCTCGACCTGGCAATGAACTCAATAATTGATCAACAAATGGTTTGGCAATTTTGGTAGTTGCATCATGGCTACCACCATCAACAAGAATCACTTCATGACCAGCTTGGCGAAGTGGCTGTAGTGACTCCAGTAACGATCCAATCTCTTTTGCTTCATTAAGACATGGAATAATAATCGAAAGTCTATTTGGCATTACTTAGTCAAAGCGCCGCCGCAACCACTACCCTGCCCCGCTGTGCAACCATAACAGTGCTCAGCTGCCTTGATAGCCGCCCCTTTCAGATCCTCTCCAACCAGTTCACTAATATGAGTGCGCGTACGTCCAGCCATTGCTAACGGCATCTCCAGCATCTGATTAAAATCACAATCAAACAGATACCCTTGCCAATCCACACTCACCTGATTGAGGCACATTACGCTGGTCAGATTATTCTGATCAAATGCACTCCGCAATAGATCTAAATAATCAGCAAACTCACCTCGCGACTGCAAAAGGCTGCCAAACCGTAAAATAGGCATATTGGTCAATGCAAATAATCGGTTAAAGCGGATACCAAAACGATCCCACAACTGCCTTTTATATTCAGCTTCCAAACCTTCTTGCGGTGGAGGCAGGTGCGGGCCGGTGGGGTTATAGACCAGGTTTAACTCAAAGCTGCTCCCAGTTTCGCCATACCCCAATTCATTAAGCCTTTGCAGCCCACGGATACTGGATTCATAAACCCCTTTCCCCCGCTGTCCATCTACATTCTCTTCGAGATAACACGGCATCGAAGCCACCACTTCAACCTCATTTGCAGCTAAAAATTCTGCCAAAGGAGCTTGATCAGGCTCTTCTAAAACAGTCAGATTACAGCGATCTATCACCTTGACGCCCAACTCCCTCGCTTGCTCCACCAAAAAATAAAAGTGTGGATTCAACTCTGGCGCTCCTCCTGTTAAATCAAGCGCTGAAATAGGAAAGCTGCGCATAAAATCCAGCACCTGCTCAACGGTTGTCAGATCCATTGACTCAGTCCTATTAGGGCCTGCATCCACATGGCAATGCTGACAACTCAGATTGCAGCGGTACCCCAAATTAACCTGAAGCAACTCCAGTTTGGAGCGTCTAAGTACTGGAAATTTCGAAGGAAAAAGCAAATGAGAAGAATCGAGCATTGTAGGAAATAATCTAAATAAAGGGGATACGCATGTTAGACAGCAAATCCACCAATCGCAAGGATGGCTGATACGCAAAAGAGTGTTAGAATATGCCCCGCAATATATCCAAGGAGCCTTAGATCTGCAGGGAAACACCCTATTTGCAAATAGTTCACCACGCCCTCGTAGCTCAGCTGGATAGAGCAATCGCCTCCTAAGCGATAGGTCGGACGTTCGAATCGTCTCGAGGGCGCCATTTTCTCCTCTATCCTATATTTCCAAATATTACTTATGCATCAGCAAGGTTGACGCCAGTGGGCTAAGCACCGCAGAGCCACCTCGTTCAATTAAATGAGTATAGATTTGTGTGGTGCGAATATCCGCATGCCCTAGTTGCTCCTGAATAGTCCGGATATCCATGCCACGCTCCAGCAAATGGGTAGCAAACGAGTGACGAAAAGTATGGCAGCTAGCATGCTTGTCAACATTTGCACTACGAACAGCATTTTTTACAGCCCGCTGTAGACTTGTCTCATGAATATGGTGTCTGCGCGTTATACCCGTGCGAGAATCATCGCCTCGGCGCGCGGCAGGAAAAACATATTGCCACCGCCACTCCTGCTCAGCATTAGGGTACTTTCTGGCCAAAGCATGAGGCAGATAAACACGGCCATAACCTAAATCAAGGTCCCTATTATGAATCATTCGCACTGATTCTAAATGCTGCTGGAGTGGCAATATCAGCTCTTCAGCCAATGTTACAACTCTATCCTTCCCGCCTTTTCCACTACGAACAATAATGGCACATCTATCAAAATCCAAATCGAGAACTCGTAACCTCAAACACTCAAGAAGCCGTAATCCAGAACCATAAAGGATACAGCCAAGTAACCAATAGACACCATCCAGCTGATTGATTACACGCCGCACTTCATCTTGAGTAAACACAACCGGCAGCCTACTCGGTCTTTTTGCCCTTGCAGCCCCCTGAATATCTTCTAATGGACGCTTAAGTACGACCTTATAGGTAAACACCAATGCGCATAACGCCTGATTTTGCGTATTGGCAGCCACATTTTTTTCATTAGCAAGAAAGGTAAGAAATTCTGCAACTTCAGTTTCACCCATTTCCTGTGGATGGCGCTTACCATGAAATAGGATAAAGCGCTTAACCCACGCAACATAGGCCTGTTCAGTTCGAATACTGTAATGCCGACACTTTATTGCCGCACGGACTCTTTCCAAAAAAGGCAACGCATCATTTTTATTATTCACAAGAGTTCTCCTTTCGTTCTCTCTCGTAAACACTAATATAAAAAAGGGAAAGCCACAAGCAATGATTGAACAAATCAACATCCGCAAAAGAATAAACAAAAATGTATGGAGCTCTTAATAAATTCTGGATTATCGGCCAACACTTCATGCTGCTTTTTCACAACGGAAAATCAGAACAAATGCTCAACACAATAAGATTTCATTAGACAAAGCATTGATTTGTTGATAGATATAATGCGAAAGCAAAAACAATCAAACCAAGAAAGGATAATGCCCGTGAATATTAGACGGCACAAAGAACGGAAAAATACCCCGCCATGCAGCCTAATATCCACAAAACAACATAATAGACAGGCACGCGCTGCATATATGCAGCCTTATAGGAAGTTAGGTGGCATAGCACCGTGTTATAACACGGAGTAACACCATCTAATATTCAATGAGTAAAATGATATACAACACAAGGCCATATAATTGCGTACATAGACGGGTTAAATGGCCTAATGCTGTCTAATCACCGTTAGATTATCAGTAAAAAAAGGGAATGAGATGAATTGGAAATCAATTATAGCAACAGCGTTGATTACAGGCGTGGTAACGATCGCAACTGGAATGTTTTTATTTTGGTGGCAAATCGAAAAAGAAGAGCTTACATATAATTCAATCCAAAGCATTCCATTTGATGATGCAAGTAATACACTATTTATCCAACAAATTGAAATTAGTAATTCAGGTGATAAACCAACAGATGATGTGGTTCTAATAATTAGTTTCTCTGAAGAAATCATTCAAAAGTCAAAAATCTCAATTGAAAATTCTATTTCGCATAAAGAAACCAGCGGTGAAAAATCAATTGAGTTGGAAATTGATAGTCTTAATCCAGGTGAAGGCGCTAATGTCTCTGTATTATATCTAAGCAAGAAAAGCAATTCATCTGGTGCAAAAATATCATTACGAGCAAAGGGCGTAACTGGCAAGCCAATTGGTTCAAATGGAAAAGATAACAAAAAAGTAATTGGGATTGCCCTAACAGCAGCTTACGCAGGACTATTGAGCTTAGTATTATCAACAAAGAGAGGAAGAATTGCTGTAACTAATGTACTGCGTGGAAGGCTGGGTGCTAGTACCCAAAAACATATAATAGCGTCTACATTATCAATGTATGGCTACCCTGATAAAGCAAAAGAATATTTATGTTCTGATTCAAACAGGCAATACTGGGTTGAAGCAGATCTTTTAGCTGCAGAAGCTATTTTGGAAAATGAACAAATAATGGAAGATACCATTAAGGTATTGCATGTTATTTCTGAGTTAGAAAATATTGCTGAAAGCTCAAAAGCCATTACATTTTATAATATTGCACGCATTAATAAAGTTCTAAAAAAAGATGATGCAATAATCACTGAATTCTTAGAAACGGCTAAGAAATTAGATAAATCAGAAATAGAAGCCAGGCTATTGCGTGATCCAGTATTCGTCTAAATTAGAATCTAACAAGTGACTATGGTGTCAAACACTAATTTATTTAGCAATTTCAGGGTTCCAATGTAAATCAACCTGACATTGAACATCCCCCGATTTAGTGGACACCTTCTGATAACTCAGGAGGTAAGAAATGCCAAGATATACACAACCCAGAAAGACATGGAGATATTCAAACGAGTTTAAG
>Ga0316190_10003763_pt1 | contig 10995 bp, 8 predicted proteins | sample Eddworburrow2_MG_FD_204929 | JGI IMG/M metagenome (GOLD analysis project Ga0316190, IMG submission 204929) | Coastal sediment microbial communities from Maine, United States - Eddy worm burrow 2 | ecosystem: Environmental > Aquatic > Marine > Coastal > Sediment | place: USA: Maine | collected... | reverse complement strand
ATAGCATTTGCATAATCACCTAACTGCCGTAAGATATTTGCCGCCAACCGATGCGCATCGGCTGCAGGAAAGTTATGGCTGTATAATATTTCGAAACAGGCATCAGACTCGGCTGTTTCACCCTGGTGAAGTAATAGTGCGGCTAGTGTCGAGACCGCTTGTGGGCTGTATCCTCCGAGACTCAGGGCTTGACGAATAGACGATATTGCTGCGTCAAGTTCGCCAAGCTGCATTTGTGCTGTCGTTAGTAACATCCAGTTCTGGGGATTGTCATGCGACCCATGACAAAGTGCCGAGCAAAGCTCTCTCGCCTGTTCTGTTTTACCCTGCTTGAGCAGGGCCACAGCTTCCTCTCGAGTGTTGTCCGGATTCATTATCTGGTCTCAACCTTACATTTTCCAACGTACTACCGTACCATAACTGGTCTTTGGTCAGGCATAGCCTTTGTGGGCCAATGCGGTAGTAATCAGCGGCGTATGCAGGGTATTCGAAAACATTTCTTGTGCCTCGGGCTATCAATGAGGCCCGCAGTTGTCAGGATGGTCACCTTGACTTCCCTTGTGTCTTTTCCCCGGCTTGATTACCCTGGCGTTAGATTTTAATGTTGTAATAAACATTGGGGGCGCTCGCCGGAGTGAAGAAGTTCGATGCAAAAAAAACTACTCATCGTATCAATATTCGCGCCATCAGATTTTAACCAGCAATGGTATTCGTTGCAAAAACGATTTATCCATAAGAATACGAAGATGCCATACGAGTTTAAAGTGGCCCTGAACGGTTGCGATCGGAGTACGTTTGAGGAAACTGATATCCTCTTTGCCAATAATGATAATATCGGCCATTCAAGGGTCTTGAGGCAGACATTGGACTATTTTCGCAGCGTGTCCCGTGATGCTTACCTGATATTGGATAGTGATTGTTTTCCTGTATGGGATGGTTGGCATGACGTGCTGTTTGAGCAGATGCGAGCATTCAACAAAATCATTGCGGCGCCGGTACGGGTTGAAAATCTCGACCTTTTCCCTCATCCATCGGCTTTTTTTGTTCTTGGTCATGGTGTGCGCAATCCTAAAATCAATTTTGATGTGGCGCAAATTGTTAACCTGCTGGGAGGCGCGGTTGCCGATGTGGGTGGAGGAATGCAGAACATCATAGGTCAATTGGTTATGCCAATGCTAAGGACCAATGTTTTAAATGTGCATCCGGTCGCAGCAGCAGTTTACCACCATTTGTTTTATCACCACGGGGCTGGTAGTCGGGGCTTTGATTTCCGGATTTTAAAAAAATACGAATATTATAGGCACTGGCATTCAAGTGATGACAAGGAAGCGCAAGGTGGCCGGTTACTCGATTCGTTATTAAGTGACCCGGATAAATTTATTGATCGCTTAATGAATATTGGTTCGACCCAAAATTTAGGGTCCGGAAAAATCTGATCTGCTGCCTGTTTCCGCTGCATGATTGCAGTCGTGGCTACAGGATATGTTCGTTGTATAGAGACCTAATCAGTGGTTGAATGTGCTGTTCATAGTTTTTCCAGCGCCCAATCGATGATTTGTACATGGGCTGACGTACCTGTTTATAACTCGCGGTAAGTACGTTGCGCGTATTCTTGTCGAATTCCAGGCACTTGTCATTCCAGGGTAGATCGCAGGCTTTGAGCAGTTGTCGGATTTCTTTCCCGGGATCAGCGACTAAATCCTCGTAAGTAACATCGTATACCGGGAGAGACAAAGCTTTTTTCCAATGTGCCATCATAGTCAGGTAGGTTTTGTAGTAGAAACCAATGTCTTCCAGGCTAAAAGCAAAGGAAGGGCCGGCTGTGAAGCACTGGAAATAACAGGAGAGGCAGGTATCCAACGGGTCTCGCGTGCAGTGTATGATTTGGCAGTTAGGGAAGAATAGTTCGATGTGTGCCAGGTTCATGAAGTTTTGTGGGCTCTTGTCGACGACACGAGCAGCTCGGGTATCCAGCTGGTGGATTATCTCCAGATAGTCATTCGAGCATCTGTCCAGTTCGGCTTTGCTGATTTCCTGATTCCCAAGTTTACCGCCCGGCAGGCTGGCAACAAGCCTGTTGATGTCACTCAGTTCTCCTGCACCATAGACGTCCGGGTGGGTGGACAGGATCTGCTCGACGAGGCTTGTCCCGGATCTCGGCATGCCGACAACAAAGATGGGGCGGTTTGAGGTGATGGTTGAATGCTGTGCATTTTGCAGGTAATGCTTACTGAATCGCTTGGTAAAATGATCGACAATGCGACTGTGCTTGAATCGGTCAAAGTGGTTTGATTTCAGTTGGTTACCTTCCTGGTAGTGAAAAAATGCATCGTCGAAGCGATCGAGGCTATCGTACAGCGGACCGAGGGCGAAATGTGCTCGCATGGCGTCACTGGGATTCAGCCATTCGTCGTCCAGTACTTGCTCTATGAGCTCAATCGCGTGCTGTTGCCTGTTCAGTTTTTTTGAAATTGCCCCATAGACAATAGCGATCTTGGGATTGACTGGGCGATCAGACAGGTACGGGCGGAGTCTCTCGTATGCCCCGGCAGCATCGCCCAGTATTTCAAGTGTACTCGCTTCACCTGCAACGGCATCGAGGAAATCCGGATTAATCTGGCCCGCCTTCTTAAAAAACTGAATGGCCTCCTGGTTTCTTCCTAATCGCAACAGAGCATGCCCGAGGTTGGTATAAGAGTGGTAGTCCTGGTCATCTTGTTTGATAATATTTTCAAAACAAATTACCGCTTCTTGTAATCCAAGCAGATCTTCCGTTTGCAGTAATGCGAGCGCCAGATTGGAATACGCAACCGTATAGTTCGGGTGCAGACTGATAGCTTTGCGTGCAAACGTAACTGCTTTCTCATAGGATCCAAGACTTCCGTTTATCGCGCTGAGCATGCATAACGTTTCCGGATCCTTGTCATTGACGGCAATGAGTTCTTCGCACAGGGCCTTAGCCTCCATTGGCTGCCCGGCGTTAAAGAAATCTATGGCTTTTTGTTTTTTATCCGAATTTAATTGAAGGGAATCAATCATATTAAAAAACATTTCCTCGAGAATAGATGCAAACCCATCCTCAAAGTATTTTAAAATTTGCGCAAAAGAATCATTTGGTTAACTGCGGCAATGTTTTGAGGATTCAACTGCGTGCCGAAATAAGCCTTAATTGTGTTGTGATTTGCCGCTCCAGTTGGCTTAGGACTTGCCGGGCGGCCCTTGGTTTCCCGAAAACATTCTTCAATTCAGCTCTTAACTGCCGTAAATTAATGTCTCGTAAATTAACGTCTTTTATACTTGACGGTGGTTTTTATTTTATTCAGAATCGCCTTAATTACTGTGCGCGATTGCTGGAATCCGCTGATGCCGAAAACGGAGTGTTTGACTCTGAGACCGAATTGATATTGTACTAGGTATAACAACAGCAAAACAACGAAGTTGATCTCGGTCCACATCAACAATAACGGAACGGTGTGGGGAGTTTGTCTTGCTGTTGTTAATTTAGTTGAAGCAGTTAATAAAAATTGGGCTTGTGTTTGCGGCTTGGTGTGTTTATCGCGGGGTCTAAAGTCCACTAGGAGGAGGTTGAATGAATTTCAAAACCACGGCTATAGCCACCATCTGCACGCTGTCCGTAGTTTTCTCATCAATCGCAAGCGCAACCAATGGCATGTTTCTGATCGGTTACGGGGCCAAATCCCGTGCTATGGGTGGTGTTGGTATTGGCTATACGCAGGATGGGATTGGAAATCAAATGAATCCCGCAGGTATCACGAATGTGGGTGTGAATGCTATGCGGGTCGATCTCGATGCCATACTGTTCCGCCCGATTCGTCGTTCCGGTGTACCGGATCCACGTACGGACCCGGATAATATCGGTAACCTGGTTCGTTATCAAAGTGGCTCCAATCTTTTCATAATTCCAGCTATGGGCGCGATTTATAAATTCAATCGCAAAATGTACATCGGTTTCAGTTTTGTCGGGGCAGGAGGCGGGCAAACACGGTTTACTGATCTTAGTCCCATCGGTTTCAACTTTTTAAATCCGGCTGGTAGGACGGATGTGTCTGACACCTTGGGTGTCAGCTTGAATCAAGCGCAAATGTCGCTGTCTCTTGCCTACAAAGTCAATAAATCACATAGCCTCGCCGCGTCCCCCGTTTTCGGTGTCCAGCAGTTTCGTGCCTACGGCCTGGGTGTTTTCAAGCCGCGCAGCACTGACCCCGATAACCTGACCGGTCGTGGCAATGATTATGCTTACGGCGCCGGCGCCCGTTTGGGCTATCAGGGCAAGTTGACCGATTGGTTGACTATCGGTGCTGCCTACCAGTCAAGAATCTATTTCACTAAATTTGACAAGTACAAAGGTCTGTTTGCGGAACAGGGTTCGCTCGATACTCCGGAAAAGCTCGGTGCCGGCTTGTCTATACAGCCAATGAAAAAACTAACCATCGCATTTGATTGGGAGCGTACTTTATATAGTAATATCAAAGCAATAGGTTTGCCCATAGAGAACTCGGCTGATCCCGAGTGTTTTCTGGGGGCCAATTGCGGCGCCGGGTTTGGCTGGGGTGATCAGGACGTCTTCAAAGTTGGCCTTAAATACCAGTTGACTCCAAAATGGGATGTGATGCTTGGATTCAACTACGCTGAGGTGCCAATGCCGGATGACCAGCTGTTATTCAGCACCTTGGCACCGGCGGTTACTGAACAACACGCGACCATGGGTGCCGTCTATCGCCAGAGTAAAAGCATGGAGTGGACGCTGGCCTATGTGCATGCATTCAAGAATACAGAAAAAGGGCTGGCGAATTCCGGTGGACAGTTCGATAATTTTTTCCCAAATGAAACCAACGACGGCCCCGGACCGGCTGAATTACAAATGTATCAGGACTCACTCGAAGTCACTTTTTCGTTCAAGATGTAGGAGGCTGACAAGTCTCAGCCATGGTTATCGGGCCAACTGATTGGCGGGCGGTGATTAACCCGCTTCGCCCCCCGTCTGTACTCTGTGCACAGCGTCTCAACGGGGCCAGTTGAATGGAAAGTCATAGATAGGTGTGCACAGTGTAAGGTTTTTACAGATTGCTATAAAGACTGGCCAATTCAAAACACATCGAATCAATGTAGGTAAGCACAATGACATCAATGCCACAAAAAACTGCAATCGCGAGCGCAATCTCCCTGGTAATCGGCACAATGGCGGGCGTTCCGGCATCGGCGGATACGATGACTCAAGTCCAGGTTACCGATGTCGGTTCGACCCTGAACGGTGTGAATGGTGGTGGTTCCGGTACGTACAGCTCCACGCTGGACGGCAATAGCGGCGGTTTCCGATTCGGTAATATCAACCCCGAGACTTACAATAATGTCGTTGGGTGGATAGGTGATGTAGGACCCCTGTTTGCCGAGGGTAATCCCAACCCCACCGGTTCTTTTTCCACCGGCTTCTTATTCAGCAGCACGCCATTCGTGCCTTTTACGTTTGGTAACGGCCTGTCTGGCGATATCAACGTGGACAATGCAGGCAATCTCTCGCTCGATTTTGCGGACCTGGACTTTGGTGGCAATTTCCAGACCGGCGGCCCTGGTATAGATTTCCTCCTGCCACCTGATGGCGAAGCGGCAGTTAACTGGGTAACAGAAGGCGCTAACAATGACGAAAAACTGGTCAGCTTTCAGTGGAATCATTTGATTACCACCGCTGAAGATCCCAGCGGCCAGTTCACTGGCTTCAATGCCCGCTGGATTGTCGAGGGTGTTGCGGCAGTGACTGATGGCCCACCCCTGATATTCATTAACGACGCTGGCGGCAACCCGAGCCCCGTTTCGGGCGACATCTCTCAGGATATCTTCGTTGGCTCCACCTACGTTGATCAAGGTGCAGTCTGCCAGGATGTAGTCGATGGCGATATCAGCGCTAATGTCACTACGACGCCGGCTGATCTCACTAATGTGGACACCAGCTCACCGGGTTCATTTACCGTGGACTATGACTGTCCGGATTCGGCAGCGAATAATGGGGTAACCCGTACCAGGACAGTGAACATTCTTGCCGGGTCTGATACAAACCCCCCCGATATTACATTACTGTCTCCGACCGAGCCGGAGCCCGGTCGCAATGATCCGAACCCTGAGACGGTCAACATACTGCAGGGCAAGACCTATGTGGATGCCGGTGCTACCTGTATCGATAATGTTGACGGTGATATTTCCGACACAATTGCGACTTCAGGTACCGTCAACACGGATATTCCCGGAACCTATCCGATTGACTTCGACTGCAGTGATGCGGCAGGAAATGCAGCAACCACAGAGATACGTACGGTCAATGTGATCGCCGATACTGAAGCGCCGGTTATCTCCCTTATCGGAGCGAACCCGTTTACCATTGCGGTAGGTTCAGTTTGGAATGATCCGGGAGCGACCTGTACCGATACGAACCCGGTCGATACTGATCCCGTGGATATCAGCGACAGGCTGGTCATTGACCCGCTCGACATAGATACCGGTGATCAGGGCGCAACTACCGTGACCTACGACTGTACCGACCTGGCCGGGAATGACGCAGCACAAGAGACGCGTACCGTGAATGTTGTTGCAGGTCAGAATTTCCGTGTCATAAGTATGACGGTCAGTGACCTCGACGCAGACGGACTAGCGGGTTGTTTTAAATTCAATAGTTTAAATGCTATCACATGTGCTGGGGCAAATCCGTTCTCGAGTGACGATTCCGGTAGTATAGGTGAAGTCGGAACGGGTTCGGAAAGAATTCTGGGCGTAGGCGCTGATACGGATGCAGAGGGCAATCCTATCGGTATTGACTTCAGTCAATTCCAGCCTATTACCGATTTCATCACTCCGCCGCCGACAAGTGTGTTGACTGAAGCAAAAACGTTGCCAGTTGGCCGGATCGCGCCGGGATTTCTGTTTGCAAAGTTCCCGTTTGTGCCGGTGACTTTTGATCCAAGTTCAACACCCGGCAGCAATAATCCTGAAGTGGCGAGTGAGCCCGATGGTTTTGTTACCGTATCTGGTTCCACGGGCTTGCTGACTATGGGGAGCTTACCATTCGGTGGTTTGTATCAGTCCAGTGCGCCAAACCTGTTCTTTTTAGATCCGGATGAAGGCACTTTCAATGGCGTAATAACACAAGTCAATGATGATGATGATGGGACTACGCGTACCTTTAATTATGAGATGACCTGGAATCACCTCATTACAGAAATAGAAGATCCAACCGGCCAATTTGTAAATTTTGACGCCTTTTGGCGCCTGGAAGGTGTGATAATGGCGGAATCAACACCGTTTGTTATAAACGCTGCACCGAGAGTTATTAGTGTGAAGGCCACCCAGGACGATCGTGATCCGACCACCATTGTAGTCGGCAGTAGCGGTTTGGTAACAGTGATTGCGGATGCTACGGACCCTGATGGCGATGAGTTGATATTTGACTGGAGTCAAAATGCTGTGACCCCAGTGGGTCCGACTGATCAGCCGAGCTTTACCTTCGATCCGGCAGATTTGCGGCAAGGTACTTTGGGCTTGGTGGTTACCGTCACCGATGACGCTGCCGAGCCGCTTTCGGATGTTGGGGAGATCGTGCTTATAGTTGAGCGAAACGCACCCGCCTTATCCGCTTCGGAGGACAGTGATGGCGACGGCACCCCGGACGCAGACGAAGGCTTTGGTGACGATGATGGTGACTCGATAGCGAACTACCAGGATCCCATCGATGGTACGGTTGAACCAGGCAGCAATCGGATTGATTTTCGCGCCGCGCCTAGAGGCGATATCGTCACCAGTGCCGGTCGTCTGCGGCTCGGTCGCGTCTCTGCCGCAAGCGGCGACGGTGACTTTATAGCCACGGAAGAGGAGATCGGACAGTACGGAGGAGTTGGCGCTACCCCGACCAGCAATTCCCAGGACCGCCTTAACCGAGTGCTGGCGGTTGGTCCGATACCCAACGGTATTCGCGACTTTATTGTCGATGGTTTGACGCCAGGTGAGACGGTCCAGATCGTAGTTCCTCAGGACCAGCCCTTGCCGTCGGTGCCCGAATATCGAAAATATACCCCGGCGACCGGCTGGATACCGTTCAATCGTACCAGCGGGAATGCCTGGGCTTCGGCGCCAAAAGACAATGGCGTTTGTCCGCCTCCGGGCGATTCGGCTTACGATGCCCCTGTGGATGACCAGGGTAACACCGTAATGGTCCAGGGTGATGAGTGCGTGCGCCTCACCATCGTCGATGGCGGTCCCAATGACGCTGATCGCAACCGTAACGGCATCATCCGCGATCCCGGCACGGTGTCCAGTAACGGAACCGCTTCGAGTGCCGGGACTGATGGGAACAATCTCAGTAGCGGTTGTACATTGGCCGATTCGGCTAACCAGAATAACCGGGGCGACTGGTGGTTGGTATTGACGGGCTTGCTGGGGCTATTCGGATTTAATCGAAGTCGTAATGCTACGGTACGTGGTGAGAATAAGCGGTGAGTTATAGCGAATGCTGGTTTAGAGTTTTCTGAAATCTTTGTGATTATGCCGGCTCACCGGTGAGGGGTAGTTAATATGTCACACTTGACCAGGGTAAATTGCATTATCAACAGACACTTGGTTTGTGGATTTCTGTTAGCGGCCGGCGGTTTTATTATTGCCGGTTGCACCGGGCTCCAGCCCTTTCCCAATGCGGCGCGTCCCGGTGATACTGTCATGCTTGCGGTGGGGTCGCCGGACGGTATGACTGTATCAAATACCACTGCGCAATATGTACCGGACAGTGACCCGTTTAATCCGGTTGACCTTTCAGCGAATATTCGTTCAATTTTCAAGATGTATCCGGACCGTACGAGTCCTGCGTGGCTTGCAGACGTCTTCGTGGATGGCATTCCGAGGGATACGGGACACGGCGCCTGGTTAACGGTAGTGGCAATTGATTTGCCTGATACCTTGCTGCCAGGTACGGGCAATGTGCAAATGACAACAACTGCTGCGATAGGGAGTACCGCGACCCCGATTGATGGTTTGGATTTACCGCTTGAAATTCTCTCGGGTATAGGTCAACCAGCCAGGTTTCCTTACGATGTGCTCGGCGCGAGACGTAACGGGAATTTAGCGAAACTAGAGCCGCTGCCACAGGTGGTTGTACGCCCACCGATTGGTGGATTAACACCGACTTATGGCGCGGTTGAGCTAAAGTTAAATGTGCCACTGATCAATATTGACGGAACGCCTGCACCCGATGCGGGTTTCACCGTTGTTTCCGATGATATGGGGCGTGATCAATTGAATTCTCAGTTACAAACCAGTTGGGCGCGAAACGGTGATGATATAACCATTATGTTTGTGAGTCCAACCGGCACTATGAAAGCCTGGGAGGCCAGGATTTCAGTGGTTGTTTTCCCGGATGCGCAGCCAATTCTAGGCATTCCGGGAACCATAATAGATACCGGCAAACCCCCGCCATCGCTTGTTTCCATAAAGTATTATGACGTGGATGGTAACTTGACTAGCGGGCCATCCCCGGCTGTTACCGTCGAGAATAGCGGTATCTGAATTTGCTTTTGGAAGATCACTGCGGTGTCTTCCCTGTTTAGCCGCCTGGTTAAGATAGATATACACCAGCGTAGATCTTAGTCCGCTCGTGCCTGTCTTCTGCGCAGACATCATTTCCAATCGGACACTATTGCATGGATAGATCGCTTCGGTTGATCTTGTTGCGATTCTACTGTTCCAGCAGAAAACTTGTCCCGTTTTCAATGTGCTGGCTGAGCGGTTCACTTTGTGTTGTGGATTTCCTGCACGGTGCTACATAGACAGTTTGAACTGATACTTGTTATGATCATGAAAAAGTCGGGTTAGGAAAGTAATGCCAAAGTTCCTTATACTGAATGGTCCTAATTTGAATCTTCTCGGGGCACGCGAGCCGGGCTACTATGGCGCGATGACGCTCGATACAATAAACACCGGACTCGACGAGCTGGCCAAAAAGTACGGCGCCGAGCTGCTGACTTTCCAGTCCAACGCCGAACCCGAACTCATCGACCACATCCACGCTGCCCCCCACGAAAGTATGGATTTTATCATCTTCAACCCAGCCGGCTTCACCCATACCAGCGTGGTCCTGCGTGACGCCCTGCTGGCCGTCAACATACCTTTCATCGAGGTCCACCTGTCCAACGTCCACGCCCGCGAGGATTTTCGCCGGCATTCGTATTTTTCTGATATCGCGGTGGGTGTGATCAGCGGCCTGGGGCCCATCGGCTATGAGCTGGCGCTGCGGGCGGCGTTGTCGTATCTGGAAAATGGCGATAACTGACAGCTGTTAACGATACGTAGGAGCGGCCCCCTTGGCCGCGATTCGCCCGGTGAGATAAAATCGCGGCCAAGGGGGCCGCTCCTACGGGTTGATAGTTTTCGCTGTCCTCGCCAGATCCGGGGTTTCGCTGCATTTCCCTAACATTTCCCCGCAAGTCGCGTTATAATCGCGTCCGTTTACCAGTCTTTAGGACGACGATGGATATTCGCAAGGTCAAGAAACTGATCGAACTGCTGGAGGAATCCGGCGTCGCTGAAATCGAGATTCACGAAGGCGAGGAGTCGGTGCGCATCAGCCGCTATTCGCCGAACGCGCCGCTGGCGGTTCAGGCAGCCGCGCCACTGCCCGCACCCGCTGTCGTTGCCCCCCCGGTTGAGCCAGTCGCTGCACAGCCGGCGGAAATATCGGTGCCGGAGGGCCACACTGTTGATTCACCGATGGTCGGAACTTTCTACCGGGCACCGACTCCGGGCGTGAAGGCGTTTGTGGAAGTCGGTCAACAGGTCAGCGAAGGCGATACCCTGTGTATTATCGAAGCCATGAAAATGCTCAACCAGATCGAAGCCGACAAGTCCGGTACCATCGCGGCCATCCTGGTGGACAATGCCGAGCCGGTTGAATACGGTCAGGCCTTGTTTGTTATTGAATGAGTTTTGCCTGTGACCAAACCCTGT
>Ga0316190_10003762_pt1 | contig 10997 bp, 11 predicted proteins | sample Eddworburrow2_MG_FD_204929 | JGI IMG/M metagenome (GOLD analysis project Ga0316190, IMG submission 204929) | Coastal sediment microbial communities from Maine, United States - Eddy worm burrow 2 | ecosystem: Environmental > Aquatic > Marine > Coastal > Sediment | place: USA: Maine | collected... | reverse complement strand
ATGGTGGCCTCGCGCGGCCCCGGAGGCCCGGTAAACCTGGCCGGTCTGGCCCAGGCCAATATGGTTATGTTCTTTTTCGGTATGTTTGCCATGAGTTACGTTACCACCGGAATGGTGTTTGCCAAAACCCGGCAAGGATATCAAAAATTCCGATTCGTCACCCTTCTAACCGGTTTGACGGTCATCATTATTCAGGCGATCCTGTGCACCCCGTCCCTGGCCCATTTGATTTTCGGCCAAATTATCAATCTGCCGCCATCCATTGAACAACCGGCCCGGATCACGTTTCTGGTCAGTATCCCGCTTCAATTTCTTTTCTTTTTACGGATTCCCTATTTCGTTGTCATGTACATCGGCAAAGCCACCGGCAAAGCAAGCCTTGCGACCATGGGCCGCATAACCCTTACCGCCCTGTTGTCCCCGCTCTTTTGCTTCCTTGGTCTGGTCGGCCCGGTCTGGGCGGTGGTATGCCTGACCATACCGGTGGCAATCGAAGTATTGATGTCCAGAATATTTGCGGACCCATATTTAAACGCCCTTAAACCTTCGCCGGGAAGCCCGCCCGGTGCCCGAGAGATTTTCTGGTTTAATCTCCCATTGTCAATCGGCGGCTATTTCCTGTCAGTTTCCGCTATAATTCTGGCAGGCTTTATCGCCCGTGCCCCGGATCCCGATCGTATTCTTCCGGTGTATTACCTGGTGCTTGGCCTTGCCAATCCAATGGCCTTTGCGGCAACCCGCATTCAGACAATCGTCCTCGCATTTCCGCCCCAATCAAAAAAAGACCGCCGGACATTACATTTTGCCCTGGCGGCCGGCTTTGTTCTGGGTGTTTTGCCGCTGATCTTCTCCCTGCCGGGCCTGATTGAGTTTTACTACATCAAGCTGCAGAAACTGAATCCGCAGGATCTTCAAATAGTAAGGTTGACCGCGATCGCGCTGATATTTTTCCCCTTCAGTGTGGCGATCAGGGCCCAGAGTGAAGGTCTGGCGGCCTGGCAAAAAAAGCCGGTCACAGTCCTCAGCGGCCATGCATTGTTTCTGGCAACCATCATAACCGCCGGTTTCACCCTGTCTAAACTCGGTGTTCCGGGGCACCTGATCGGACCTGTCGGACTGACCCTTGGAAGCCTGGCGTCCTCAGCGACCATGCGTCTATTTCTTAACCGGGCCAAACAAAGGGCCATACCGGTGGGGCAGACCACAACATCCGTAGGACAAGTCCGCTAAAAGGGAGGCCGGGGTTTAAAAGGGCAGGTTTTGTCCGATAGCAAGGCGTTGAGGCGGCGAAAAAGCGGAGTCCCGCCTACGGCGGGATGAGCAGTATATTTTTCGCCGCCTCACGATGCACTTCTAAAAATTAAGATCGATGCGGAATTAGGCTTGGCGCGGCAGCGCAGCTATCATGCAAAAGGTGCCCTTTTGAACCCCGTTCTATTCGGTGTAGTGAATACATTCCACCGGACACGTATCCATCGCATCCTCAATGCAATCCTCAGGCCCGCCCTCGGGCATGATAACCTCGGCTTTTTCTTCTGCTTCGTTAAAGCCAAATACTTCGGGACAAATCTCAACACAGCTTTCGCAACCAATGCACTCTTCGGTGTCGATAACAACAATTTTATCCATGGTATTTTCTCCATAATTTAGTCGTCAAGGGCTAATTTTTAACCATACGACCGAATCTAAGCCTATTTTCAAAATATTCAAGAGTAAATCAGGGTTCCCGCCTTCGTCTTGATAGCTTCGGCGCGACAAGCAAGGGGTTAGGGGGAGATCGGAAACCCTGAACCTTTGAACCCGGAACTCTGAACGGTAGTTTATTTTTCAGTTGACATAGCCCCGGCAAAATTTTAGTTGCTCCTGAACACTGGGCAATGGAGCTTGATCACCATAAATTAATTTACCCAATAGGCGCTCCCATGAAACTCTTCAACATCCTGGCCATTCTGATTACATTGTCGGCCGGCTTCAGCTATTTGAATCACCGATTCATTCGCCTGCCAAATACCATCGGCCTGATGGTTATCGCCCTGCTGGTTTCCCTGGGGCTTGCCGCTCTGGGGCCTTTCGGATTCGGCCTGCAGGAGGATGCCCATCGACTTTTGGCCAGTATCGATTTTGACGAGACCCTGCTGCATGGCATGTTGTCCTTTCTGCTGTTTGCCGGCGCCCTGCACATCAACCTGGAAAACCTGGCCAGACAAAAATACATTATCGGTCTGCTGGCGACCTTCAGTGTTTTGGGTTCGACGGTCATCATCGCCTTTATCAGCCGGTGGGTACTGGCCCTGCTGGGTACTGATCTGCCAATGATCTACTGTCTGCTGTTCGGCGCTTTGATTTCTCCCACAGACCCGATCGCGGTTCTCGGAATCCTGAAAAAGGTGGGGGTTTCGGAAAGCCTGGAAACCAAGATCTGTGGTGAATCCCTGTTTAACGACGGTGTGGCAGTCGTGGTATTTCTGGTATTTCTGAAAATCGCCACAGGCAATCAGGAGGTAACGGTGGTATCCGTGCTGGGTCTTTTCTTTAAAGAGGCTCTCGGAGGTGTGCTGTTCGGGCTGCTGATCGGATGGGTGGCCTATTGGATGCTCAAAAGTATCGACAACTACCAGGTTGAGATTTTAATTACCCTTGCTCTGGTAGCCGGTGGATTTGCCCTGGCCGATGAATTGCACCTGTCCGGCCCCATTGCCATCGTTGTCGCCGGCCTATTAATCGGCAACCACGGAAGGCTGTTGGCCATGTCCGAACCGGTGCGTGAACACCTGGACACCTTCTGGGAACTGGTGGATGAAATCCTCAATGCCGTGCTGTTTGTCCTCATCGGCTTGGAAGTGCTGGTGCTCACCTTCACCCGGGAATACTTCATTGCCGGTCTTGTGTTGATTCCCCTTTTACTCCTGGCCCGATTTGTCAGTGTGGGCTGGCCGGTACTGGTCATGCGGCTGTTTCGCACGTTCAGCCCTGATGTAATCAAAATTCTCACCTGGGGGGGCCTGCGCGGAGGGATTTCCGTGGCCCTGGCCCTGTCACTGCCGCCGGGAAAGAATCGCGAGGTCATCCTGGCAATCACGTATATGATGGTGGTGTTTTCTATCATTGTACAGGGGCTGACCATCGGCAAACTCGTTGGCTGGAGTCAGAATAAAGATAAAGACGTTCCGCGCTGACAAGGTTAAATCTCGTAAGCGCGAAGTTGGTTGTCACCAGAAACGACAGGAAGCTGAACGTTCATCTTTCTAATCATATCTTTCCTCCTTCCATGGATCTGCACTATTGCTGTAGCCCGAGTTCTCATAGTACCCCGGCTCATCAACGGATACGAATCTGATCGCCTTGATCCATTTGACGCTTTTGTAAAAGTAGCGATCCGGCACCAGGCTGCGCAATGGCGCGCCATGGACCTGGGGAAGATCGCCACCGGAATAACCGTGAGCCAGAATCACGTTGTCCTTGCGGGCTTCGCTCAGCGGGATGTTGCTTGAATAATCACCCGTGGCCTCAAAAATGACAAACCGGGCGCTAGCTTTCACCTTGACCAGGTCGATGACGGTCGTCAATGGAATACCGCGCCAGAGGGAATCCAGCAGGGTCCAGCCCGTCACACAATGGACATCACAGGTCAGATTGATCTGCCTTAAATCCAACAGGTCGGCAAGTTTTAAGGTCCGGGGATTTTCAACTTCACCGCCGATCTCAAGCCGCCAGTCGGAAATGGTCTTGGTTCCCCGGGTTCCCCCCATATTAGGCAATGCTTTGACAGCATGCTGGCCGGGGGGGATTCGCGGTCGCCCGTCGGGACGAAGTTCAGCCGCAAGGGCACGGTTCTCGGAATCCATCAGCTTTACGAATACACCCGGCAGCCCGATGGATACCAGGGTTCCCCCGGCAGCTGCCATGAAACCCCGGCGGGTAATTTTTTTTAATTTTTCCATAAACACCTCGGCAGAGTCATAATTGTGAAATTTTTGCAATCAATTGCAAAACGTATACGCCACCAAGACACTAAGACGCAAAGAGGAAGATTAGCCAAAGGTTTCGCTTTGTGTCTTGGTGCCTTTGTGGCAAATTGTCCTGCGCCTCAGGCGGATACCGGATAGGGTTTCTAAATTTCATAGTACAAAAAACTAAGCCTGTTTAGCAGCCAAGTCAATCACCTCCATTATATACGGTTGCGTTCTTAGGGTTGATCTGTTAAGTTAGCGCCATCAAAATCATAACATAGAGGAGATAATTTTCATGGCGGATGAACAGCAAAATATGGAAGAATTTAAAATCGATCGCACAAACCTGTATATCGAAGAATCATTTACCGATCTAAAAATCGGCACCGTCAAGTGTCTCAAACCGGTTAAGACCGACGGATCGGAAGATAAAAGCCGCAAAACAATGTTCGTCGGACATACCAGTATCATGACCCCCAACGGTCCCCTGCCGATTCAAAATGTTATTGAAGCCAAGGAACTGGCCCAGGCCATTAAAAAATTTCCGGAGGCCATGCAGGAGGCCATGGACCGGCTGATTGAAGAGGTCAAAAAATACCAGGAACAGCAGCAATCCGAGATTCAGAAGCCGGATTCGAATATCATCATTCCCGGGCGGTAGATGGCCGAAGCCTTTTTCAAAACCCTAACTATCTTTTATACCTGTAGCGAAACCCATGGGATTACTAAACATTTTTTCAGGCAGAAACCCCGAAGATTATGAATTAAAGGGGGATAAATTTGTCGAAACAGGCGCTTACGGCAAAGCCATTGTGGAATACGAGCACGCCCTGGAAAGGCTGGAGAAAACAGCGCCCTGGGATGATGGCTTCCGGCAGAGTCTGCGGGACAAAATCCACGGCAGTAAGGAAGCCCTGGTGTTGCAGCATAAAAAAACAGCCGAAGACATGCTGGAGGCCGGCTACGACGAAGATGCCCGGCAGTATATTCAGCTGGCGCTGGAACTCACCGAAGATCCGGATATAATAAGCGATCTCGAAAACCGGAAGCGCGAACTTGAAGCCCGGGCACTCGCAGGGATTCAAATCGAGGAACCGGAAGTTGAAATCGCCGACCCGGAAGAGGCCCAGGATGATGAACCGGTTGACGGGGAGCCGGATGATGAATATTTCACGGCCCTGGTCGGAACCCTTCCTGATGAGGTCCAAAACGCCTACCTGGACTACGGGGACGCCTTTAAAAAAGGCTACCTGGCGTTAAACCAGGGGGATTTCGAATCGGCCGCACAGTATTTATACCAGGCCCTGGAAGAAAATACTGACCCGCAGAATTTAATCCCCTTAGAGCTGGCAACTGCTTGCCTGAACCTGGGGCAATTAGAAGACGCCCACCGGCTGTTGGAAAAATTTCTGAAACACCAGCCGAATGCACTGCCGGCCTACCAGCTTCTGTGTGAAATATACTGGGAGACTAAAGCCTTTGACCGCGCTGACGCACTGCTTTCCGCCTTACCCCGGGAACTGGCAGAATCAGTCGCCGTTTATGTGCTGCGCGGCGAAACCCTTTATCACGCCCAAAACTACAAAGAAGCCAAGGCTTTTTATCGAAATTTTATAAAAACCTATGACTGGAATGAAACCATTGCCCGTGCCCTGGCCAAAACCCATGAGGCTTTAAATGAGATGGCCAACGCCCGCAATATCTACCGGGAAATCATAGACCAGTGTCACAGCTGTCATTCGCGCATCGACCCCTATATCAAACTAAAGTATGCCGACCTCAGTTTTGCATCGGGACTTAACACCACCGAGGTTTTAGAACTCTATCTTTCCCTGGTGAGAGAAATCCCGGGCAATAAGGCCGACTATTATCAAAAAATCAGTCATATATATACCGCCCAGGGCAACGAAACCGAGGCCCAACGGTTTGAGCGGTTCGCTGAAAAAGCCAAAGAAGAAATCGAGTGACCAACCAATATTCAGTTGAGATACACCAATACATCAGTGATAAAATCGCCATCGCGACCCGCCGGAAAAAAAAAGCAGAAACCGCCAACGAGCCGGCAACCCGTCGTTTTTACGAGGGCCAGCTTTATGAGCTGGACAAAATCCGTGAATACCTGGCGCAGAATATCGATCTGAAAACGCAGAAATACTATTAAAAAAGCTCGTAGCTCCTAGTTCATAGTAAAAAAGGATTTATATCCTTTGGACTATCAAACTGTGAGCTATCAGCTATGAGCTCTATGCGGAGCATAGTTATGGCATATGTATATTTGTTGGATATGAACAAGTTTGTTGAACAACGACTGGCCGGGACAAAAGAGGCGCTGGAAAAACTAAATGGTGATCTTTCTGAAAAAAGATTTCTTGATGGGCGCTCCAGCGTTTTACTGGATTTTCAGGAGTTCCTCCTGGAAAACTACATCCCCAAGCTTCCGCGTCGTATCAGAGAAACCTACCTCAGCAGGGACAACTGAGAACCGATGCCCTTTACATCTAATTTCATACTGCCGTCAAATGAATCAGACGACGCTCTGTGGTTTGTTTATCATCAGGATCGGCTTCTGATCAAAACAGGCACCAATGGTTATCTAGTGCCCCGCTTACGGGATTTAAATAAATTTAAACCCTTCCTGATCCGCAAACAATTTTTAGGCTCTCTGGACGAAATTCCGTGTTATGCCGCAGAATTATCCAATGATAACAAAGTTTCGGGCAAATTTGCGTTGAAAAGTCTGCGGGGGCTTTTTTTTGGTCAACTGGAAGAGGAACTGATCTGGATCGCCGGTAAGGCGAACCAGTTGGTCGATTGGAATCGCAGCCATCAGTTCTGCGGAAAATGCGGCCGACCCACCGAAGACGGGCAGGACGAACGCGCCAAGGTTTGCCCCCGATGCCACCTGAACAATTATCCACGGGTTTCACCGGCCGTTATTGTAGCGGTTATCAGAAAGAATCAAATCCTTCTTGGCAACAATATTCGTTTTAAATCAGGATTTTACAGCGTTCTGGCAGGATTTGTGGAACCCGGCGAAAATTTGGAAGAATGTGTTGCCAGAGAGATTAAAGAAGAGGTTGGAATATCCGTAAACAATATCCGCTACTTTGCAAGCCAGCCATGGCCCTTCCCGAATTCGCTGATGGTGGCATTCTTAGCCGATTACGCCGGTGGTGAAATTAAAACCGACAACACCGAGATTACAGAAGCCGGCTGGTTTACCGCCGACAATCTTCCTTCCATTCCCCCCAGGATTACGATTGCCAGGCAGCTGATCGATTGGTTCGTGAATCGCGGGAAGTGATCTTAAAAAGCCGCAGATCACTTCCCACGATTCAGCTCATGGCTCAAAGCTCATAGCAAAAAAGGTTTTAAATCAGCTCCCACAATGAAAACCAGAGAGCCAGTTTGTTATTAGAAAATTTGAGAAATGTAAATTTGGGCCAGGGAGCCGTCAAATGTTCGCGAGCCCCGCGTATCCGCCATTAAGAAGTTGAGCCTTTGGGTGCTTCTAAAGTGGCTTCAAAATGCCAGATCATGTTCGAGAGCAAGGCATCCCGCGAATTTAAAGCGGAGCGTACACGTAGTACGTGAGGGCATTTAAATTCGCGGGATAACGCAGCTATCGGACATTAGATGGCGTTTTGAAGCCACTTTTAGATGGGTTTGAGGACCTGGATTCTGACCTTGGTAACCATATCTTTAACCTTATCCCGATACGCCGCCATATGGGGTGTTTTCAGGTGGGCATGCAGTGCTTCGATGCTGCTCCAGGCTTCGACCAGGGTGACCACATCCTGCCGGATCTCACCCTGAAAGGGCAAGCCGGAATCGACGTCGACAAAGGGATCGTATGCCAGGCATCCGTCTTCAGCTTTCACTTTGGGGACATTTTCATTCAACAGGGGTAAAAAATCGTCACGGCAGCCGGGTTTCAACTCGATGGTCGCAATCACTTGAATCATGTCCGCACTCTCCTTTGCAGTTCAATTATACCGCTTTTCAAAAATAAGTTCCGAAAAAAGGAAGGCTGGTATAAGTGGTTGTAGCAAAAAAACGTTCGAATAACGGAACGTTTTTTTGACAACCGCTATAAGACCAATCCACCATAAAAGATCGAATCCAACTTTGCAAGTGATAGAAACGAATCTTAAATACATTCGATCTGACTGCCGGATAATGTTCAAGCTTGTTCACATATGAGCCGATATTATCATTGCTGAAGATAAATAAGCCAAATCTATCGATTCAAGGTGATCCCAATGCAAAAATCAAACTGGAATAAAACCATAGCCACCCTGCTGATATGTTTCCCAATTCTTTTCGCATGCTCCCATACGCAAAAGGTTCTGGTCCCCCCGCGGGTAGATCTGAAAGCCTATAAAGCCATTGGCGTCATCGATTTTTCCAGCACCCCCAGAGATGATTTACGCGAATACGTGACTCAAAATTATATGCAAACCGTTCAGTCGGCCCAACCGGGAGTGCGGTTTCTGGAACTGGGAAGCAAGGAGCATGTCCTCACAAAGATAAGCCGCAAAGAACTTGACCTGGACGCCATCAAATCCATCGGTGGTGCCTATAATGTCGATGCCTTAATCTTCGGGAATTTTACCGCCACCGATCCCAAACCCAATGTCCGGATATCTTCGTCGTGGCAGTCATTGCAGGCCGGAGCAGTTGTTGAGGCCTCCCTAATTGCTAAAATTTGGGAAACCAAAAGCGGTGTTGTTCTGTGGACAAATTCCACGGCCAGAAAGAAAAAGGTGGCAGGATTGCATGCCGATACTAACGGCAACATCAAATTTGGCGCATCTGACCCCGCAGAAGCATACGGGCACCTGGTCCCGGAACTGGTGTATGCCAACACCGCGGACTTCAGGTCTTATTATGAATACCGCCAGGCCAAGTAATATAGCGAAACAGATAAATTGAGATTGCTTTTAATAAAGCTTCTCTATTCTCAGCGCCTGCCTAATATTTGATTCCTACAAGATATTCTTGCCCCGATCGCCAGCATTGAAAGAAAATTGCAAATTTTTTACTTTACAAATCTACCTCTTGTTCAATATTGAATAGAAGCACATTTTTTTATGGGTACCCGTTTTCTCACAGTTGGATATTGACCGCTTTTCAAAAAGTGGATGATTGGAAAACCCCATGGCAGATGCTCCCAACCGCAACCGATTTATTCCCTTTCGCAAAGCAGATATTGTCGCCATGTGCTGCAATGATTCCCGCATGAAGGCCGATGATGCTGAAGAATTTCGCGAGTTCTGCCGGATTCTCGAAGCGTTGTTTCATTTCGAGTTTCATCAAAATCTTGAGGCCCTGAAAAACTGCTACGCGCCGTTTAACCCGGATACCGACACACAGCTGCTCACTGAATACTCGCCCGAAGAAAAACAACAATTGCAAAAAGAGGTGGTGGCCGGAATGACAGCTGTATTGAATTCGGCCAACTTCGAGCAGATAACCGCCGGGGATCTCCAACAGGCCCTGGCCGAAGAATCGCTGTTTAAAATAAGGCTGGAAGTCGATTTTGATGACTTTGATGATGTGATTTTCTTCCGCCGCGGCGAATCCGTCAAACAGGAGACCCTGGTTTCTTTTTTCGGCCTCAGGAAAAAGACCTTTAAATTTACCAACTATGACCGTGTCGCCGTTTACCTGAAATTCAAAGGAAAACCATATTTTGACAACTTGGACCGAAAAAATTTGAATTTTGTTCCGGGGTCGACGATCATCAAGCTTTTTCGAAACGTTCCCAAAGCGGACCTGGAAATGCTGTTTCCCAACAGCAAGGTCCGGATGAAGACTATCGACAAATTGATTATCGGTGTTCCGGCGGCTGTCAGCGGGATTATCGTCATTGTCACCAAACTCAGCGCAAGCCTGATTTTGATTGGGTCGGTATTTGCTTTCTGGCTGGGGCTGAGCGATGAAGAGGCCCAGCTCAACCAAAAGCATCTCATCGCCCTTGGCGCCGGCCTTGCCACCCTGGGAGGTTTTCTCTTCCGGCAGATCGGCAAGTTTAAAAACCGCAAAATTAAGTTTATGAAGGCCCTTTCAGACAACCTCTATTTCAAGAACCTGGACAACAACACCGGTGTGTTTTACAACCTGATCGATGCCGCCGAAGAAGAAGAGGTCAAAGAGGCGCTGCTGGCCTATTTCATTTTAGTGACGGAAAAGCGGCCCGTGGAAAAAGCTGAACTTGATGATCTAATCGAAAAATGGCTTGAAACCGGATGGAACTGCAAAATTAATTTTGAAATCGATGACGCCATAAAAAAACTGGTGCGCCTTGAACTGGTCACCCGCAACGGCAATGTCCTTCAATGTCGGCCTCTGGCAGAAGCCAAACGGCGTCTGGACCACATTTGGGACAATTATTTTAAATACAACTCGGAGGATTACCAATGAAAGCCTATGAAAAACTCGGCGCCTTTTATCTTGGCAAATACTTTGATATGGCCTCACAGCAGCTTAAAGACGACCTGCTGCTGTATGATTCCAAAGATCTCAACACCCATGCCGTGATCATCGGCATGACCGGCAGCGGCAAAACAGGACTTGGTATCTCCCTGCTGGAAGAAGCGTTGATTGACAACATCCCCGTCATCGCCATCGACCCCAAAGGGGACCTTCCCAATCTGCTGCTCAGCTTCCCGCAACTGCAGCCCGGCGATTTTCGGCCCTGGATCAACGAGCAGGATGCGCTCAATGCCGGCCTGACCCCGGACCAGTTCGCCGCCAAACAGGCTGACTTGTGGCGCAAGGGTCTGGCAAGCTGGGACCAGGAACCCGAACGCATCGCGCGGCTGAAAGCCAGTGCTGATTTTGCGGTCTACACCCCGGGCAGCAACGCCGGGCAGCCGGTGAGCGTGCTGCGAAATTTCGCGCCCCCGACCGCGGACATCATGGCCGAAAAAGATCTGCTGCGCGACCGGATCCAAAGTACGGTCACCGCCCTGCTGGCCCTGCTGGGCATCGAAGCCGATCCCATCACCAGCCGGGAGCATATCCTGCTGTCAAATATAATTG
>Ga0316190_10003760_pt1 | contig 11000 bp, 11 predicted proteins | sample Eddworburrow2_MG_FD_204929 | JGI IMG/M metagenome (GOLD analysis project Ga0316190, IMG submission 204929) | Coastal sediment microbial communities from Maine, United States - Eddy worm burrow 2 | ecosystem: Environmental > Aquatic > Marine > Coastal > Sediment | place: USA: Maine | collected... | reverse complement strand
TTCCGCTCTTGCTGGAAAGAAAAAGGTGCAGCTTGAGATTGTAGAAGATAAGCAGATTTTGGGTGGCATGGTTGTCAATATTGGTGACCGGCAGATTGATGGTTCCCTGCGTGGCAAGCTTGAAGGCCTGCGCAAGGCGATCGCTGCCTAACCCGGCTGCATAAAGTTATTAAGAATTATTGATTGGTCATTAGAGGTTAAAAGATATGAAACTCGATACCGCTGAAATCAGTTCCATTATTAAGGAGCAGATCAAGGGCTTTGAAGCAGGTGCTGCTGATGCCAACGTTGGACGTTTGATCTCTGTGGGTGACGGCGTTGCCCTGATCCACGGTCTGTCCGCTGCGATGGCTGGCGAAATGCTGGAGTTCCCGGGCGACACATTCGGCATGGTGCTGAACCTTGAAGAGGGTTCTGTAGGTGCTGTGATCTTCGGTGAGTTCACCCACCTTCGCGAAGGCGACCAGGTTAAGTGTACAGGTCGTATCTTCGAGGTTCCTGTAGGGCCTGGTTTGAAAGGGCGCGTTGTTAACGCACTAGGTCAGCCGATTGATGGTAAAGGCCCAGTTGATAATGAAAGCTTTGACGCCGTTGAAAAAATTGCACCGGGTGTAATTGAGCGTAAGTCTGTTGATCAGCCGCTGCAGACCGGCATTAAAGCAATTGATGCCATGGTTCCTGTTGGTCGTGGCCAGCGTGAGCTGATCATTGGTGACCGTCAGACTGGTAAGACAGCAATTGCCATTGATACCATCATCAACCAGAAAGATACCGGTGTGACCTGCGTATACGTAGCAGTCGGCCAGAAGGCATCAACGGTTGCTAACGTGGTTCGTACTCTGAAAGAGCACGGCGCACTTGATAACACCATTATTGTAGCTGCCTCAGCTTCTGAGTCTGCGGCTCTGCAGTACATCGCACCATATACCGGTTGCACCATGGGTGAGTATTTCCGTGATCGTGGTGAAGATGCACTGATCGTTTATGATGATCTGACCAAGCAGGCTTGGGCTTATCGTCAGGTCTCTCTGATTCTTCGTCGTCCTCCGGGTCGTGAAGCATATCCAGGTGACGTATTCTACTTGCACTCCCGTCTGCTGGAGCGTGCATCGCGTGTAGATGAGACCTATGTTGAAAAGTTCACCAAGGGTAAAGTAAAAGGCCAGACTGGTTCTTTGACCTCTCTGCCAATTATTGAAACTCAGGAAGGCGACGTTTCCGCTTTCGTACCTACCAACGTAATTTCAATTACCGATGGTCAGATCTTCCTTGAGACCTCGCTATTTAACTCCGGTCAGCGTCCTGCCATTAACGCGGGTCTATCTGTATCACGTGTTGGTGGTGCTGCTCAGACCAAGGCCATGAAGAAAGTCGGTGGCGGTCTTCGTCTTGACCTTGCCCAGTATCGTGAGCTTGCTGCATTTGCGCAGTTTGCATCTGATCTGGATGAAGCGACGCGTAAACAGATTGAACGTGGTAAGCGCGGTGTTGAAATCCTTAAGCAGGATGAAAACAGCCCTCAGTCTGTTGCTGAGATGACCACGGTTCTCTTTGCACTGAGTAACGGCGATCTTGACGACATTGAAGTCAATAAGATTCATTCGTTTGAGAAGGGCCTTCTAGCGCATCTGGCATCTGCTGAAGCAGGTTTGATGAATGGCCTGAATGCTAAACCTGAGCTGAGTGACGAAGTTGTTGCTAACCTGAAGAAAGCGATTGCTAGCTTCAAGTCGACTGGAACTTACTAAGGGAACCTGACTAAGGAGTCTTATAGTGGCATCTGCAAAGGAAATTAGAAATCAGATCGGGGCGATCCAGAACACTGGTAAAATTACCAAGGCGATGGAGATGGTTGCGGCATCGAAAATGCGCAAGGCCCAGGATCGAGTGGTAGCAGCCCGTGCTTACGCTGAAGGTGTAAGACACGTTGTATCTAATTTGATGCAGGCTCATCCGGAATATCAGCACCCATTTGTTACCGAACGTGCTGAAATCAAGAAGGTTGGCGTTGTTGCTGTCTCTACCGATAAAGGTCTTTGTGGTGGTTTGAATACCAACACCTTTAAGAAGGCTATCGAGGTTCTTAAGGCTCAGACTGTAGACACCGAAGTTTATTCTATCGGACGTCGTGCGGGCATGTTCCTTAAGCGATTCACCGATATTGCCGGTTCTGTAGAGAACGTTCCTGATTCTCCAGAAATCACAGATATTCTCGGTGTTGTTGGTGTTGCCATGGAGCATTACTTGAGTGGCAAAGTGGATGAGGTCTACCTTGTCTACAGTGAATTTGAAAATACCATGACTCAAACTCCTACAGCTATGCGTCTGCTGCCTTGTCCGATTCCGGATGATGCGCCACATACTGGTTATTGGGACTATCTGTATGAGCCAGAGAGTAAAGAAGTTATGGATGGCCTGCTTCGTCGTTATGTCGAATCCCTGGTGTTCCATAGTGTGTTAGAGAACAAGGCGTGCGAGCAGTCTGCCCGAATGGTGGCGATGAAGGCTGCAACTGATAACTCCAAAGAGATCGTTAAGGATCTCAAAATCACGTATAACAAAGCGCGTCAGGCAGCAATTACGCAGGAGCTGGCAGAAATTTGTGCCGGTGCCGCAGCTGCCGGTTAATAGTTTATTTTTTAGAGAGGTCATAACATGAGCGTAGGTACAATCGTCCAGGTGATCGGTCCGGTCGTCGATATCCGTTTCCCGGCAGGCGAACTTCCGAACATCTATAACGCAGTGAAAATGTCAGATCCTAAGCTGACACTTGAAGTGCAGCAGCATCTTGGTGATAACACTGTTCGATCCATTGCATTGGGTGCAACAGATGGTCTTCGCCGCGGCATGGAAGTCACTGATACTGGCAATCCGATCATGGTTCCTGTCGGTAAAGCGACCTTGGGACGTATCATGAACGTGCTTGGTGAAGGTATCGACTTTGAAGGCGAAGATGTTCCTTCTGAAGAGCGCTGGGCAATTCACCGTGCGGCTCCAACCTTTGAAGAGCTCTCTCCTGCACAGGAAATTCTCGAGACAGGCATCAAGGTGATCGACCTGATGGCTCCTATCGCCAAGGGTGGTAAGGTAGGCCTGTTCGGTGGTGCTGGCGTAGGCAAGACCGTTAACATGATGGAGTTGATCAACAACATCGCTAAGGCACACGGTGGTTTCTCCGTATTCGCCGGTGTTGGTGAGCGTACCCGTGAAGGAAACGACTTCTACTACGAAATGAAAGAGTCCAACGTTCTTGAGAAAGTTGCTCTTGTTTACGGTCAGATGAATGAGCCTCCAGGCAACCGTCTTCGTGTTGCACTGACTGGCCTGACCATGGCTGAGTACTTCCGTGAAGAGGGTCTGGATGTTCTGATCTTCATCGACAACATCTACCGTTACTCACTTGCTGGTGTTGAAGTATCCGCACTACTTGGCCGTATGCCTTCTGCTGTGGGTTACCAGCCTAACCTGGCTGAAGAAATGGGTCGTCTACAGGAGCGTATTGCTTCTACCAAGACGGGTTCAATCACATCTGTACAGGCTGTATACGTACCTGCGGATGACTTGACCGATCCGGCACCTGCAACCACCTTCGCGCATCTGGACTCTACTATCGTATTGTCACGTCAGATCGCCGAGCTTGGTATCTATCCTGCGGTGGATCCACTCGATTCAACTTCACGTCAGCTTGATCCGAAGATTATCGGTATTGAGCACTATGATGTGGCGCAGGGCGTACAGCAGATTCTGCAGCGCTATAAAGAGCTTCAGGACATCATCGCGATCCTGGGTATGGATGAGCTTTCTGATGAAGATAAGCTGGCTGTAACCCGCGCTCGTAAGATTCAGCGTTTCCTATCTCAGCCGTTCCACGTGGCGGAAGTATTCACCGGTTCTCCAGGTGTTTACGCTAAGAAGGATGAGACCATCAAGGGCTTCAAAGGCATTCTTGCTGGTGAGTATGATCATCTTCCAGAGCAGGCTTTCTACATGGTCGGCGGCATTGAAGAAGCTGTTGCCAAGGCAGAAAAAATGGCGGCTAAAGGCTAATGGCTTCTACAGTTAAAGTACTGGTTGCTACTGCGGAACGTGAAGTTTACCGCGGTGAGGCACAGATGCTGGTAGCACCGGGCGTGGCTGGTGAGCTGGGCATTCTGCCTAAGCATTCACCTCTACTATGCGCCCTGACAGCTGGCGAACTGAGAATCACCGTTGGTGAGGAAGAGGTTGATGAGGTGTTTGTGTCCGGTGGCTTCATGGAAGTTCAGCCTGATATGATCACTGTTCTGGCTGACTCCGCTGAGCGTGCAACTGACATTGATGAAGCGGCTGCTCAGGCAGCAGAGCGTAAGGCTGCCGAAGTGCTTGAAGGTAAGAAGGACGACGTCGACTACGCTGTAGCCGAAGCGGAACTCTCAATGATGACAGCACGATTGGCTTGGCTGCGTAAAAAGAAAAAACACTAAGCCCTCTACGTTTAGAGGTCTTTAGGACTTTGCAAGGGTCGCACGTTGTGCGACCCTTTTGCGTATATAGGTTAAACCCATTATAGGCGGAGGAGCGATGGCTCAGGAATTTCATTATCCCGATCTTCAAGTTTGTGTATTGGCTGCCGGTCAGGGCAAGCGTATGCGCTCGTCAAAACCAAAGGTGCTGCATCCGGTTCTCGGACGAGCTATGATTGATTATCTCCTGCTTACAGTCGAGGCGCTTCGTCCTAAAGGAATTGCACTGGTAACAGGACATGAGTCAGTACAGGTGCAAGAGCATGTCGGGCAGCCACAGAATCTTGAGTGGGTGATTCAGGATAAGCAATTAGGCACCGGCCATGCCGTCCAACAGTGCGAGACGGTGATTCGTGATGTTCGTGATGTGCTGATTGTATGTGGTGACACACCACTTCTTCGTACCGAAACATTGGCTCTCCTCATTGATCAACACAGAGCACACGATACTGCCGTTACGGTTTTAACCGCCGAACCCGAGAACCCTTTTGGTTACGGGCGGATTATCCGCGGTGCTGACGGCAAGGTTACATCCATTGTTGAAGAGAAGGACGCCAGTGAAACCGAACGTGATATTCGTGAAGTCAGTAGCGGTATCTACTGTGTAAAACACCACGTGCTGTTCGATCTGCTGCACAAAATTGGAAATCGCAATGCACAGGGTGAATATTATCTGCCAGATATCGTTCCATTGGCGCTTGCTGATGGAAAATCCGTTGAAACGGTTGTCATGGCTGATGCGGATGAGATGCTGGGCGTAAACAACCGTGTTCAACTCTCCGAAGTCGAATCATTAATGCAGCAGCGCATCATTCATGACTGGCAGATGAATGGCGTCACCATTGAGAAGCCGGAGAGTGTCCGTATTGAAGCGGGCGTTAGCATCGGTATTGATAGCGTCATTCAGGCTGGCTGTTACCTGATCGGTTCCACCCGTATTGGCGATGAGTGCCGTGTTGGCCCGAATGCTGTTCTGGTGGATGCATGGCTTGATGATAAGGTGAATGTGTTTGCATTTAGCCATATCCATAGTGCCAGTGTTGCCTCAAATGCAAAAATTGGCCCGTTTGCCCGTTTAAGGCCGGGTGCTCAACTCGATGAAGAGACCCATATTGGTAACTTTGTAGAGATCAAAAATTCTGTCATTGGTCATGGCAGTAAGGTTAATCATCTAAGTTATATCGGCGATTCAGAGGTCGGAAGCGGCGTTAACATCGGTGCCGGTACCATCACCTGTAACTACGATGGTGCTAATAAGCATAAAACTATCATCGGTGATGATGTCTTTGTCGGTTCGGACACCAAGCTCATTGCTCCTGTTGAAGTGGGCTCCGGCTCGACCATCGGTGCGGGAAGCATCATCACAAAGCGTGTGAGTGAGGGGGGGCTAACGCTCTCAGCACGCCCTGAACAGCGTCATGTTCGTGACTGGCAACGGCCAAAGAAGGATAAGTAATGTGTGGTATTGTTGGAGCTATCGCGGATAGAAATGTCCTGCCCATCCTCATGGAGGGGCTACAGCGTCTGGAGTATCGAGGCTATGACTCAGCCGGTGTGGCTGTTCGTGATGCTGATGGTGGTCTCAAGCGGTTCCGTTCGCTCGGTAAGGTGGCAGCGCTTAAGGCATTAGTGGAAGAGTCGGATGTCACTGGTAACTTAGGTATTGCCCACACCCGTTGGGCGACACATGGTGTTCCGGCTGAACGTAATGCCCATCCACATATGAGTGGCGTACGCGTTGCTGTGGTGCACAACGGTATTATCGAAAATCATGCTGAACTTCGTAGCAAGCTGTTGAAGCTTGGCTATGAGTTCACCTCCGAAACCGATACAGAAGTGATCGCCCATCTCATGGCCTCCAAGCTTGAGGCAGGCAACAATCTGTTTGATGCCTTGAGAGAGACCGCTGGTGAGCTCGATGGTGCTTATGCACTGGCTGCAGCAAGCCCAGAAGAGGCGGATCGGATCATTGTAACCCGTGAGGGTAGTCCTCTGGTCATCGGCCTTGGTGAGGGTGAAAACTTTATCGCCTCCGATATCGCCGCGCTACTGCAGGTCACACGCAATTTCATCTTCCTCGAAGAGGGCGATATCGCCGAAGTTCGCAGGGATGGGGTTACTGTATTTGATGCCGATGGAAAGCAGGTTGAGCGTCCAGTCAAAGTTTCTGAGTTGTCAGGAGACAGCGTCGATAAGGGGCCATATGCCCACTACATGCTCAAGGAGATTTTCGAACAGCCGGGCGTGATCTCCGAAACGCTTGAGGGGCGCATCCACCGTGGTCGCCTGCTGGAAGACAGTTTTGGCCATGAGACCAAGACACTGTTGGACAAGACCAAGCATGTACAGATCGTTGCCTGCGGCACCAGTTTCCACGCCGGCATGGTTGCCCGCTACTGGCTGGAAGAGGCTGGCGTACCGTGCAGTGTTGAGGTGGCCAGTGAGTACCGATACAGAAAAGTAGTGGTGCCGGAAGGCTCGCTGCTGATCACTATTTCGCAGTCGGGTGAAACAGCAGACACATTGGCGGCCCTTAAGGGTAGTCGTTCGCAGGGTTATATCGGCAGCCTGACGGTCTGCAATGTTCCTGAAAGTTCACTGGTACGAGAGTCTGATGTTTCGCTGATGACCCGTGCCGGTACCGAGATCGGTGTGGCCTCTACCAAGGCATTCACCACCCAGCTCGTCGCACTGCGTCTGTTAACCGTAGCATTGGCTCGCCGTAAGGGCCTGACCCGAGAGCAGGAAGCGGTGATGGTCAATGAGCTACACGGACTACCCCGTCAGGTCGAAGTGGTGCTACAGCTGGCCGATTCCATTAAGGAGATGGCTGAAGGCTTTGCCGACAAGCACAATGCACTCTTTCTGGGACGTGGTGCCTTCTATCCGGTGGCGATGGAGGGAGCGCTGAAGCTCAAAGAGATCAGCTACATCCACGCCGAAGCCTATCCGGCCGGTGAGTTGAAGCATGGGCCGCTGGCACTGGTGGATGAGACGATTCCTGTGGTATGTGCTCTACCGGATGACCCGTTACTTGAGAAGGTGCTCTCCAACCTGCAAGAGGTGCGTGCCCGTGGTGGTGAGCTCTTCCTGTTCAGTGACCACAAGGTCAATATCGGCTTGGATCACTACCAGAACCTGACGCTCTCCGATATCTATCCCGGTACGGCCCCGATTGTCTACAGTATTCCGCTGCAACTGCTGGCCTACTATGTAGCCCTACTCAAAGGCACCGACGTAGACCAACCCCGCAACCTCGCCAAGTCGGTAACAGTCGAGTAATTCATTAACGGCGGCTTCCGACTGGAAGCAGGTATTAAACAATCTTAGTTTTTTTTATGTTTTTCGAGTTCCTCGATGGATTCATCCAGAGCCTTCTTGGCCTCTTTCTCACCCAGCCTTTCATGGAGTACTTGTTCGGTAGCAGCGATAACAAGATCAGCTGACTGGTTGCGGATATCGCGAATCGCCTGTTGGCGCGTGACTTCGGCCTCTTCGAGGAAGGTGCACTTCCGTTTCTCCATCTCTGTCTTCCACTCGCCCATCAGTTGGTTGCGGCGCTCGATAATCCGTTTCTCCGATTCATCGAACATTTTCTTCGCTTCCTTGTTGATTTCGGAGAGTTTTGTGGTGTATTCACTTCTGAGTTGTTCGGACTCCTCATTTTTCCTTTGGGCTTCAGCAATCTCATCTTCGATGAGTTGAGTGCGTCTTTTGAGGATGGCGGCAATACGCGGAAGTACGAACCTGTCTAGAGTGACGAACAGGATGATGAACGAGACAATCGTCCAGAAAATCTGAGATTCGAAAAATGTGGTATCAAATTGTGGCATACAGGTGGGTATTCCTATTCCCTATCCTTGACCCATAATGATGAAGGCGATGACCAGTGCATAGAGGGCGATGGTTTCGACCAGTGCAAAACCAATCCACGCATATTTGGCGAGTGTGGGTTCGGCTTCCGGTTGCCTGGCTACGGCCTCGATCATCTTGCTGAAGATCATGCCAATACCGAGTGCTGCACCTGCCATGCCGGCGGCTGCTAGCCCCATGCCAATTGGTACCATTGCTGCTGCATCCATAATGTTCTCCCTTTCTACTCGCCTTCCTAGTGATCTACCAATGCATCATCGATGTAAACGCAGGACAAGACTACAAAAATATATGCCTGAATAAAGGCAATAATAATCTCCAGTGCAATTTGCACGATGGTAAAGCCCAGTGGTAGCCATTGGATAAACCAAGGCGCTGCCAGTCCGAGAACAGCCAGTACGCCTAGCGCCATATGTCCTGCTGTCATGTTGGCGAAGAGTCGTAGTGCCAATGTGACCGGGCGAGCCAGATACGAGATCAGCTCAATGGGAATCATCAGTGGCAGCAGGATTTTCGGAATTCCGGCGGGTACAAAGGCTCGGAAGAAGCCGAGTCCGTGCCTGTAGAAGCGAAGGCCAGTTGCAAAGAGAAAGATGCCAACAGCGAGCGTGCCGGTAACGGCCAGTTGGGACGTGGGGGTGAAGGCACCGGGAATGAGTCCCACAAGGTTGCAGGCTAGAATAAAGGTGAAGAGCGTGAACATGAGGGGAATGAACTTTTCTCCCTCGTTGTGAATGTTCAGTCGCGTCTGACGAGCGACAAAACCGTAGAGAATTTCTGCCATGAGTTGGCCGGTTCTCGGGATGAGTTCTGGGCGTAGTGTCATGAGTCGAAGTGAAATAATGACCAGTGCAACGGCAATCCAGATGAATACAACGCTGTTGGATATGGAAATATCAAGCATTCCAAGATGAATGTCCTGATAGACAATCACCTTGAAGTGCTGGATAGGCCCGCTCATATCCATGCTTATGACTTGTCTCGCGATTTTTGCATATCCACAACCATGAGCTGGTAGAGATTAATGAATCCTGCAGCGAGTCCGAAGATGGCAAAAACAATCAGGAAAATAGGGCGGGTATCAAGCCAGCGATCGAGAAAGAAGCCGATGCCAAGACCGATCATGGTCGAGGCGACAATTTCGGTGCCGACACGCAGTCCCCACTGGTGGCCGTGATGTTTATCTTCATGTTTCAGTTTGGGCATGGACTCCTCAGTGTGATCTGGATTAAGCGCCTATCTGAGTATATCACAGCTGCTGACTTTGCACCATATGAGAGGGGGTGATGGGAATCAAAAATCGCTTCGAACATGATTAGTTAGGGCGTTAAGCTAAAGCTGTTTTTGACATGTGATTGATCACTCTCTACGCTAACGAAGCGTGAAAGTTACAGGAAAAACAAAAATATACGGAATTATCGGGAATCCGATTGAGCACTCGCTTTCGCCGGTGTTTCAGGCGTGGTTTCTGGAGCAGAGCGGCATTGATGCAGCCTATGTTCCTTTCTGTGTGCAGGACGAAGATATTGAAGCTGCCATGCATGGGCTTTGGGCGCTCGGTGTACAGGGGTTTAATGTAACCGTGCCGCATAAAGAGAGCGTGCTTCCCTTTGTCGATGCGGATGAGAGTGCGCGTATGATTGGGGCAGTGAACACAGTGATTAGAGGTGAGGGTGGTTGGCAAGCTAGTAACACCGATTGGATTGGTTTTTCAGCCGCTTTGGAGGCCGTAGGAGCAGATATGGATTCAGCCACGGTTCTTCTGTTCGGAGCCGGTGGCACTTCTAAAGCAGTTGTTTACGCTCTTGCCAAATTAAATATCTCAGTGCTTTATATTTGTAACCGTAGTCACAATCGTGCTGAAACGCTTGCAGCGCATGTGAGAGAGAACTATTCTCATATCCGTTGTGAATTGATTGAATGGGGAGATTCGAATGTTGAGGCGGCTAGTTTGAAGTCAAATGTCATCATTAATACTACGTCTATCGGCTTAAAGGACGGAGATCACTTCCCATTTGACATTCCCGGAGAGGGTGTTGCTGTCGATGTTGTGTATCGTCCTGACGGTTGTACCTACTTTCGCAAGAAGGCCGAAGAGAGCGGGCGTAAGAGTATTGATGGGTTGCCTATGTTAATTGCACAGGGAGCTGCGGCATTCTCTGTCTGGCAGCAATCTGTGCCTGACCGTCTTGGTGCAATAAGATGGATGGAACGAGAGCTTGGGCGTTCTCCTAGTGAGCTGCGGGGATGGGAGGAGATGGCATGAAGCAGACGCGTTTGGGCGATATCCTGTTAAGAAAACAGGAGATTACCAAAGAGCAGCTAGATGCGGTTCAGCGTGAGGTGAAGCTCAACGGAGATACCCTGACGGCTACGCTTGTAAAGCAGAATATCTTTACCGAGATTGATCTCGCCAAGTTTATTGGCAAATCATTTGGCCGTCCTGTAGTCGATCTGGATAAGATCGAGATTGATCCTGAGATTACAAAACTATCACCAGATGTAATGCGCAAAAATATGGCTATTCCGATTCAACGGAAGGGTAATGTTATTACGCTTGCCGTAGCTGATCCGTATGACATCAATAGTCTTGATGAAATTGCATTTATCAGTGGTAGCCAGGTT
>Ga0316190_10003755_pt1 | contig 11007 bp, 9 predicted proteins | sample Eddworburrow2_MG_FD_204929 | JGI IMG/M metagenome (GOLD analysis project Ga0316190, IMG submission 204929) | Coastal sediment microbial communities from Maine, United States - Eddy worm burrow 2 | ecosystem: Environmental > Aquatic > Marine > Coastal > Sediment | place: USA: Maine | collected... | reverse complement strand
ATGTTATCGGCGTTTGCAGCAACCGTGCACGCCGAAACGCTTAAAGGTCGGATCGCCGTCGTCTCCAAGCAGGCCGGCACAATCCAGATCGACGTCAAGAACAAAGACAAATCGATGTCCAAGGTCGTGATCAGGACCGATGCCAACACGGCCTACGAGGGCGCGGCCGGACTGAACGAGTTGGGTCCACCCGACCTGGTGGAAGTGCAGCGCGAACCGGGCAAGCCGGCCAACCAGATCAAAAAGGTCGTGTTCGGCCTGCCGCCCGGAGTCGAAATCGGCATCCAGGAACTGGTCGGCATCATGACCGGCGGCCAACCCTATTATCTGTTCGACGCGCGCCCGGGCAAGCGCTTCGGCGGCGGTCACGTCCCCGGCGCGCAGTCGGCCTTCCCCGAGGACGAGGACTTTCTGAGCAAGTTGCCAACCGACAAGTCGGCCCTGCTGGTGTTCTACTGCGGCGGCCCAACCTGCCCGTACACGGGCGTCGCGGTCGAGAAGTCCAAAGCCGCGGGCTACGACGATATCAGGGGCTTCCAGGCCGGACTGCCAGGCTGGAAGAAGGCCAAGCTGCCGGTCCATTCCGAACCCAAGTGGCTGGCCGAGAGGCTGAATCCTCAGCACGTGATCCTCGACGTACGTGACAAGGCTCAGAGCGGCCAGGAACACATCCAGGGCGCGGTGGCGCTGCCGACCGCGGAGCTGCAGGCCATGACCCAGCAGTTCATCGACGCGCAGCAGGTCGCACAGTTGCCGGGCGTGTCCGATCAGCGCGCGCCGGTCATCGTCTATGCCGAGAGCCACACCTCGCCGGCCGCGCTGCTGGCCTACAAAGAGCTGCGTACCTGGGGCTACGGCAAGACGACGGTGCTGGCGGGCGGCTTTGGCGCCTGGCAGACCGAGAGACTGCCGACCGCCGGCGGTGCCGCGGCGACACAGATCGTCTACGAGAAAATGCTGGCGCCCGGTGCGATCACGCCGGAGGAGTTCCTGGCCCTGCAGCAGTCCGGCGAAGGCGTGCTGTTGATCGACGTGCGCAGCGAACAGGAGGCGGAAGCCGGCATCATCAGCGGCGCACGACACATTCCGCTGGAATCGCTCGAAGACATGGCGCCCGAGCTGCCAAAAGACAAGGAGCTGCTGGTCTACTGCGCCAACGGCGTCCGCGCCGAAATGGCACACGAGACCTTGAACAATCTCGGTCTGAAGAACCGTTTTCTGAACGAGACCGTGACCATCACCAAAGACGGCAACTTTCAGATCTAGCAGAGCGGCAGGGCATGAACCGACGCGAGTTTCTCAAGATCTCCGCCGCGCTCGGGGCCGGCTACGCCATGCCGGCCCTGCTCGGCGGCTGCGCGCCACGGCCACTGCCCGGCACGGGCGCGGTGACGGCCAGCCCAACGGTCTGCAACATGTGCTTCTGGCAGTGTGCCGGCACGCTGTACCAAGAAGACGGCCAACCGTGGAAGGTCGTCGGCAACCCGGACGACCCCCACTGCGAGGGCCGGTTGTGCACACGCGGCACCGCCGGCATCGGCGCCTACTCCGACCCAGATCGGCTGCGTCAGCCCTTGCTGCGGGTCAGCGAGGGCGGGGAGCAACGCTTCGAGCCGGTGAGCTGGGACGCGGCCTTCGACTTCATCGCTGAAAAGATGAACGCGATTGGCGAGCACCACGGCAAGGATCGCATCGCGCTGTTCTCGCACGGCGGAGGCGGCAAGCATTTTCGGCGCATGCTCCAGGCCTTCGGCTCGCATGCCTACGCCCACCCCTCGTTCGCGCAGTGCCGCGGTCCGCGCGAGACCGCTTTCGGGCTGACCTACGGCGAAGGCGTCGGTTCGCCGGACCGCACCGACATGGGCAACTCGCGCTGCATCGTGCTGATCGGTTCGCACCTGGGGGAGAACCTCCACAACAGCCAGGTGCAAACCCTGATCCAGGGGCTGAACAACGGCGCGACGCTGATCACGGTCGACCCACGTTTCTCGGTCGCGGCCTCCAAGTCCAAACACTGGCTGCCAATCAAGCCCGGCACCGACATCGCGCTGCTGCTGGCCTGGATGAACGTGCTGATCAACGAGGGGCTCTACGACCGGGACTATGTGGCACGCTACTGCAACGGCTTCGACCAGCTCGCCGCCCACGTGCAGCCCTACAACCCCGAATGGGCCTATCTGGAGACCGGGCTCGAGCCGGCGCGTATCCGCGAGACTGCGCGGATCATGGCAACGGCTGCGCCGGCGACGCTGGTCCACCCCGGCCGGCACGTCACCTGGTACGGCGACGATACGCAGCGCAGCCGCGCGGTCGCGATTCTGAACGCGCTGCTCGGTTCCTGGGGCCGCCCCGGCGGCTTCTACAGGCAGGAAAAGGTCGCGCTGCCGGAGTTCCCGGTGCCACAACCGCCGCCACCGAAGGAGGACTGGAAGGCGGTCGTGCAGGGCGACTTCCCGCTGGTCTCCACCGGCATCAGCAACAAGCTGGTGGAGCATTCGGTGGGCCCGGACGCCTACATCAAAGGCTGGTTCGTGTATGCCACCAACCTGCCGATGACGCTGCCGGGGGCGAACGAGCAGATTAAGTCGGCCGCCGAATCGCTGGACCTGATGGTCGTGGTCGACACCATGCCGGCCGAGATCACCGGCTACGCCGACGTGGTGCTGCCCGAGTGCACCTACCTGGAGCGTTACGACGACCTCCGCAATGCGCCCGAGCGCACACCGACGCTGGCCCTGCGCATGCCGGCCTTTGCGCCCAGCCACGAGACCAAGCCAGCCTGGTGGATGGCCAAGGGCATTGCCGAGCGGCTCGGCCTGGGCGAGTACTTTCCCTGGCAGGACTACACCGAGGTGCTGGACTGGCAGCTAAAGCAGGTAGGCTCCTCCCTGGCGGAAATGCAACAGATCGGCGTCAAGCGTTCCCCGCGCAAGACACCGGTGTACTTCGCCGGTGACCAGCCGGCCGAGTTCAACACCCCGAGCGGCAAAATCGAGCTCTACTCGACCTTGCTGGCCGACGTCGGCCAGGACCCCCTGCCCCGATACACACCGCCCGAGCGACCGCCGGCGGGGTTCTATCACCTGAACTACGGCCGCGCGCCCGCCCATACCTTCGGCCGCACGATCAACAATCCGCAGCTATTCGAGCTGATGCCCGAGAACACGGTCTGGGTGCACCCCAGCGCGGCGGCCAGGCTCCGCGTCGCCAGCGGCGACTACGTGGCGCTGGAAAACCCTGACGGTCTGCGCAGCAACCGTATCCGGGTCCGGGTAACGCAGCGCATCCGGCCCGATTCGGTGTTCCTGGTGCACGGATTCGGCCACAGCGACGAACGCCAGCGGCTGGCAAGGGGCGTGGGCGCGGACGACGCCGCGTTGATGCACAACGTTAGAATCGACCCGATCATGGGCGGCACCGGCATGCGTGCCAGCTTCGTCACCTTGGTCAAACGCGAGGTGAGCTGACATGACCACTTATGCCATGGTGATCGATACGCGCACCTGCATCGGGTGTGGCGATTGCGTGGTCGCCTGCAAGAATGAGAACAAGGTGCCGGCCGGCCTGAACCGGGACTGGGTAGTCGAGGCGACGCGCGGTGAATACCCCAACCTCGAAACCGAGTTCCGCTCGGAGCGCTGCAATCACTGCGGTCACGCCACCTGCGTGACCAACTGCCCGACCGGCGCCAGCCACTACTGGAAAGACACCAACATCGTCCTGGTGGCCGCCGAAAAGTGCACGGGTTGCAAGGCCTGCATCGCGGCCTGCCCCTATGACGCACGACTGCTCATGCACCCCGAGGGCTACGTCGACAAGTGCACCTTCTGTCATCACCGTGTCGAGCAAGGGCTGGACCCGGCCTGCGTGTCGAGCTGTCCGACGCACTGCATGCATTTCGGCAATCTCGACAACCCTGACAGTGTGGTCAACCGACTGCTGCGGGAGCGCCGCCACAAGGTGCTGATGCCCGAGACCGGCAACCAGCCAAACGTGTACTACCTGATTTGAGTGGTCTGAACCTATGAGGAGTGTAAACGCACGGACATGATCGAAGAAGTCCTGGCCACGGCCCGCTACAACGCCAAGATCGATCCTCAGCTCGGCATCTGGACCTGGGAGATTGCCTTCTACCTGTTCCTGGGCGGCATGGCCGCCGGGATCATGCTGTTTTCCGCCTGGGCCGTGCTGGGGCGCAGGCAGGACGAGCTGCCGTTCGCGCACAACCGGTTCGCGCTGTGGGCGCCGATCGTGTTGTCGCTGGGCATGACCACGCTGTTTCTCGACCTTGAGTACAAGATCCACGTGTACCGCTTCTACACCAGCTTTCAGCCGACCTCGCCCATGTCCTGGGGCGCCTGGGTGCTGGTGCTGATCTACCCGCTGATGATCGTGCAGACCCTGTCGACGCTGCGCGCAGGTTACACGATGCTAGCCGATCTGCTGGAGAAGCTGCCCGGCGGTGCCGCGCTGCTGGATCTATGTGAAGCGAATCGGCGCCTGATCGCCTGGCTGGTGATCCCGCTGGCGGTCGGACTCGGCATCTACACCGGCGTGCTGCTCAGCGCGTTCAGCGCACGGCCGTTCTGGAACTCCGGCATTCTGGGGCCGCTGTTCCTGGTCTCCGGCATGTCCACCGCGGCGGTGCTGCCGCTGCTGATCTCGGCCCGCGGTCCGGAGCAGCGATTCTTCGAACGCTCGGATCTCGGCCTGATCCTGATCGAGATCACGCTGATCGGGCTGTTACTGATCAGCCTCGCGACCGGCGCCGAGCAGCATTTGCAGGCGCTGGGCCTGATCACTGGCGGCCAGTACACGGTGCCGTTCTGGCTGTGGTTTGTGATGCCCGGGCTGCTCATTCCGCTCGTGCTCGAGATCGCCGCACTGCGCGGCATCCGCGTTGCCGGGCTTGCCGCCGCGGTGCTGGTGATCTTCGGCGGCTTTATCTTGCGCTACCTGATGGTGGAGATCGGTCAGGTCAGCACCTGGACCGAGTACGCCCTGCAATTCGACCCGCAGTTACTGGAGAGGCTCACGCAATGAACGGTTTGCACTCCACGTCTAGGCGCCTCGCGATGCTGAGCGTGGCGGTATCGCTCCTCGCCGGCTGCGGCGACAACACCGCCCTGGACCGCCAGGGTATGGCAGCGGCACTGGCGAAGACGATCGCCGCGGAGGAGGACCACGTGACCGTGGCCGAGCTCTCCGACTGGTTGATCAAGGACCAGCGGGACTACGAGCTGGTGGACATCCGCGAAAAGACGGAATTCGATACCGGTCATATCCAGGGCGCCCAGCATATCCCGCTGGCCGGTCTCCTGGCCGATAACGCGTTGGCCGCCCTTCCCCAGGGCCGCAAGGTCGTCGTCTATTCAAACGGCACCGCCCACGCCGCGCAGGCGGCTGTTTTGCTGCGCCTGGTCGAGCGCGACGCCTACGCGCTGCTCGGCGGGTATAACTACTGGCAGGCCTATCTCAACGACCCGCAGAGCGCCGGCGTGGACGAGATGGACCCGGCCGAGCGCGCTGCCTACCAGGCGGTCGCCTGCTACTTCGAGGGTGAATACATGGCCGCGGCCGGGCTGATCCCGAAGGTGGCCGCGGTCTCGACATCGGTGGACACACCAACGCCGGCCACTGCGGCGGATCCCCTCGGGTTGGGTCTCGAGCTTGGGCTCGGGTCCGATGAGGCCCGCGCCGGCGTCGCCCCCGAACCGGCAGCGGAACCCGCAACCGATTCGCTGGGCCTTGGGCTGGATCTCGGACTCGGCAGCGACGAGGTCAGGTCGCTGAAGCAGAACCAGCCACCAAAAGCGGAAGGCAGCGCCCGCAAGCTGCTGATCAAGGCCGAGTGCTGATGGACTTGCCGGGGTTCAGTGGACACCTGACTTAAGCTGCGCTAGGCAGCGGAACATAGTTTCTTTCAAACTCCAGCGGGCTGAGGTAGCCGATCGAGGAGTGGCGTCGGATGCGATTGTAGAACACTTCGATGTACTCAAAGATTTCACGGGTTGCTTGAGCTCGTGTATGGAATAACCTCTCGTGAACAAACTCGACCTTCAAGGTGGCAAAGAAGCTCGGCCACGGCATTGGCCCGGCAATTACCCTTGCGGCTCATGCTGCACGTGATGCCAGGTGCTTTGAGCATCTTTTCGTATCAATTGTTAAGACCTTCCTTGATGGCCATCCCCAGTGCTCGCAAGGTCAATGCCTGGTCAATGTGCTTGTTCATAGCCCAACCTACGACACGGCGCGAATACAGGTCGAGGATGACGGACAGATACAGCCAGCCTTCCAGCGTCCAGATGTAGGTGATATCACCCACCCAGGCCGTATTGGATTGCGTGGTGTTGCGGAAACGCCTTTTCCGCTTGCCCCGTAGATTATGCTCACGCATCAGACGGGCCACGCGATCGCGACCGACCGTGTGACCTTGCGCGAGCAACTCACGGTACACCCGAGGGCTGCCATAGATGCTACGGGACAGCTTATGCACCGCCTTGATATCAACCACCAGTGCCCGGTCCGAACGCCCACGTGCGCTCTCAGCGCGCTTGCTCCAGGCATAGAAGCCCGATCTGGACACTTGCAATATCCGGCTCATCAGCGTTACCGGATGCTCGGCCTTCTCCGCCGCTATGAATCGATACCTCACGTCGATTCCTTGGCGAAGAAGGCCGTCGCTTTTTTCAATATTTCGCGCTCCATTCGTAGCTGACGATTCTCTCGACGCAGTTGCGAAAGCTCCTTACGCTCGGCTGTCGTCAAAATCTTTCCGGCGCCACACCCTGCATCGGTCTCGCTCTGAAGCACCCATCTGCGCACGGCTGATTCGGTTAGACCCAAGTCACGGGCAACCGACGAAGCCGCTTTTCCACCGTCCCGAATCAAGCCAACAACTTCAGCCTTGTACTCCGGCGTGAATGAACGTCTCTTCCTTTCCATGATTCACCCCTCCCGGGCATTGTCGCCCTATCTGAGGTGTCCACCAACTCCAGGAAAACCCATTCCGGGTCAACTCCTGATAGCGGACATTCAATTTCGGTAGTCGAGACCGTGCCTTGTCGTCCACGCTGACTGGTGGCACATTGTTACCCACAAGTCATCGAAAACCGACGAATTGAAGACTTACAATCACCGCAAGGCTAAATCGGCAGTGACAAGAGAACTACAGATCAAGTACTTAGGAAGCCTCTGATTTATTCTGGACGCAGCAGATTGTAGGGTGAAATGTGCAGATTCAAGGGGCGGAACGGGGGGCAGATCGCGGGTAATAGTTGTTCTATTGCCAAGATCTGCAACGATGAAGCTGTGCATTTCAGTCCCAAGATGCTCGTTCACGAATAGATCAGAGGCTCCTTAGGCTCAGCCAATCATTCTGTGTCGGCATTGTAGTAACGATGAGGCACAGAAAAGAAGGAACAGAGATGAAGCAACTAAAGTCGACCAAACGCAAAGAAAAGGCATTTTGGCCGACAGGTGTATTTTTTTTAGTTTTATTGGGCTCTGGAGTGGCGAGCATACATTATCTTTTTCAAATCAACAATGAACTCAAGATGGTTCTCAAGCACGAGATACCCATCACCGAAATGATAACTCGAATTACGATACATAAATTGGAGCAAACGTCCTGGCTCGAGCGGGCGCTGCGCCACGCGGAAGTAGCAGCCCATGGTTCACAGAACGATCAAGAAAACACAAGGCTGCTAAAAGAAGCAAAAGGCAAATTTAAGGAACTCACCGTCAAGGTGAGCGAAGAGATTGAAACCGCTTCAAAAATGAGCACGAAAGCTCAGAAACTAGCTCAGGCAGAAGAGTTGAGAGTTGAGCTCAAGCGTGTTGACGAATTGCTCGCATCCATACGGGAAGAATACGCTGATTATATCAAGCGCGTCGATGAGCTGTTTACTCTATTTGCGAATGGAAACATACGTGAAGCGGAACTGGTCGCCAACGAAACAGAAAAACTCGAAGAAGGCTTCAATCAAAAATTGGAAAGCTTTTTGTTTGAGACCGAGGAAATTACTCGCCATTCCTTGTCAAGCATTGGAGAAAGAGAGGGAAAGGCAATAATAGTTATCGCGTTGATTATCAGCATTGCTCTGGTGTTCACGATTATTGCGCTATTCCTTAATTCTAGTTATAAGGTCTATCAAAAGGTTCGCGCCTCGCGACATGGCCGTAGTCAACATAACACCTGATTACCGCCGTGGGGCTATTGAGGCACGTTACGTCCGCTATCGATTGTTGTGCTGCTGCCGTAACGACTTCCCTTGCCTAAATCTGCTGTTAGCCTATCCTAACTGATCCAGGTTCAGCGCAGATCCCAGATCCGGATTATGAGCAAGTAACCGGAGAGGAACTTTTTCTTTACTTATGAACGACACACTAATACTCATTTCTTTGCTATTCCTTTCGGGTGCTTTTTCCGGTTCTGAAACGGCTCTAACAGCCGTCACATTAGCTCGTGCGGAAGCTTTGCAGAAAGATGGTCAGGGTGGCTCCAAGGCATTGCTTCAATTGAAACAGAAATCCACAAGCATGTTGATTACCCTATTGATTGGAAATAATCTGGTCAATATTGGCGCATCTGCTTTTGCCACAGTGGTGGCTACGGAACATCTTGGAGCATTGGGTCCAGGGGTGGCGGTTGGAGTGTTAACTTTTCTGATCCTTGTGTTCGGTGAGATTACCCCGAAAAGTTTGGCGATTCGTCATTCTATCAGGGTTTCTCTTGCAGTTGCTCCCATCGTGTTGCTATTAATGCGGATACTATTTCCCCTGGTGTGGATATTTGAACATTTGATAACTCTTATTCACAAAATGACCAACATCAAGGAAACCCCAACAGTAACAGAAACGGAACTAGTACATTTGTTAAAGTACGGCACTAAAGAAGGCACTATTGAAAAGGATGAGGCAAAGATTATTGAGCGAGTGTTTGCTTTTAACGATTTGGTGGTGGCGGATGTGATGACTCCTCGTCATAAAGTTTTCTCATTGAATGAAGAGACCACTATTAAGGAAGCCTTACCAAAAATCGTGGGAGTTGGCTTTTCCCGTGTGCCCGTTTATTCGGGATCCATTGAGAATATTTCTCATATTGTGCACTGGCATGATATCGCTACTGCCATTGCTAATAATCAGATAGACAAACCCTTAAAGGAGATCGGTATTGATCCCATATTCGCACTACTCAACCAACCTATCGATCAATTGTTTTATGATCTTAAACGTCAAAAAAGGCATCTTAGTATTGTAGTGGATGAACATGGCGACCTGAGGGGGGTGGTTAGCATGGAAAATCTACTGGAGGAGATTGTAGGTGAAATATATGATGAGTCAGATAGAAAACGGCCCTCTGGAATCACAAAGCTGGATGATGGTATTGAAGTAGATGGGGGCGTGGATTTGGGGGCAATCAAAGAGTTCTCCACGGTAAATATACGCGGCAAGAACTCGGATAGTGTTAGTCGATGGATTGTAAACGACATTGAGAGGATACCTAGAACCGGTGAGCAATTTGAAATTGATGGATTAACGGTAGAAATCAGACAGGCCTCAGGCCGTCGTATTCATAAAGTTAGAATTAAGACTACTTCGACCAAAGACTCATCCAAATCAGAGCAGTAGTTCCGACGGGATATTACGCTCATCCACCCCCTCATTTCAGACGGAAGCGAACAAGGTTGAGGTAGCGCGGTGAGCCTGGAGCGCGTCGGCGAAGGCTTAGGGAATTCTTGTCAGCCAGCTCTCGTCCATGTTCGGCATCAACTCGTTGATCATCAGCCCCTGTCGGAACAGCGAATGGGTGCGCTTCTTCTCGGTGTTGGCCTTCAGGTAACGCTCGTAGCAAACCTGTAGTCCGCAAGTAGTCCGCAGGTAGACAGATCGCCGTCTCCCGCCGTGCGCCATGAGGCTGTATTCGTGGTGAAGCCCGCTGAGAATCGCGCGCGAAGTGACATGAAAGCCGTCGGCAACCTGATGGTTCGGAGCGCTTTGCAATCGTACCGATGTAGCTGGTGGCGGATCGGGCACTCCAAGACCCAGCGACATATGAGGGCGACCGCTGTTGTAATGCTTGACCCAACTTCGCGGGAGTCGCCGCAAGTTCCGATTGGTCGCATTCAATGCCTTGGCGAAGATGCTGTCGGGAGCGTGGATCAGGAATCGATACTCGTGCTTGAATGGAAACGCTTCTCGAAGTTGCTGAGAGGCCCATGCGGCGGTCGGATGCGCTGTCACGTTGCAGTGCAAGACCCGTCTCGTTCCATGCTCCATCACAACCCATATGTAGAGCACTCGAAACGTCGCTGTCACCGCGATGCAAGAATCGTAGGCGACGATGGCTTGGGCATGGTTGCGAACAAACGTCGACCAGCGCTTATCCCCTCGCGGACTTCCCGGTGGCCGGCGAGGCATGTATTTCCGCACCGTCCTTGGTGAGACGCATCGCTAGAGTTTAAGGAGCGACTCGTTTGCGATTCGCGCCTCACCCCACGAAACATTCTCGATAGGCATCCGGCGGATGAGCGCTTGGAGTTCTGGCGGGATTGGCGGGCGCCTCGGTCGAGATTTGTGGCGCCAGAACAACCGAAACCCCGCTCGGTGCCGCCGAGGCAGCGTCCGAGGGCCGACAACCACCAGTGCGTCCCGCCAATCGAACCAACGTGAAAGCACGACTAAGGACACGCGCTCAGCTGCACTCGGCCGGCTGTGCTTCACGTCCCGCTCCTGGTACATCGCCAACTGCTTCCGGAGAAAAAAATTCTCCGAGGCCAACGCCCGTCAGGACCGCAGCAGAAGCCGCGCGAACACAGTGAGATCGACGAGCAGTCGGACTAAGACTTTGGCGAGACACATGGCACCGGTGATCACGCCACCGTGTGTAGTCCAAGTACCATACCCTGGCCTTCACATCTTGGAATTACGGCGGAATCCAATTATTGCGGAGGCGTCGCGCCAGCACACCCGACGACATGAGCGGCGAATGCGCCGGTTCAGATC
>Ga0316190_10003753_pt1 | contig 11011 bp, 10 predicted proteins | sample Eddworburrow2_MG_FD_204929 | JGI IMG/M metagenome (GOLD analysis project Ga0316190, IMG submission 204929) | Coastal sediment microbial communities from Maine, United States - Eddy worm burrow 2 | ecosystem: Environmental > Aquatic > Marine > Coastal > Sediment | place: USA: Maine | collected... | reverse complement strand
GTTGCCCCTCTCTCCTCAGTCCTCAGTCCTCAGTCCTCAGTCCTCAGTCCTCAGTCCTCAGTCCTCAGTCCCGATGATAGGGGTGATTAACACCAATACTCCAGGCCCGATACAATTGCTCCGCCACCAGCACCCGCACCAGTGCATGCGGCAGGGTCAGCGGTGACAAAGACCAGAGCTGACGGGCTTGTTGCCGACAACTCTCAGCCAGACCATCGGGACCGCCGACCAGCAGTGCAACATCGGCACCCTCCTGACGCCAGGCATCAAATTGCCCCGCCAATTCACGTGTCGTCCATTGCCGACCACGCTCATCCAATGCAATAATCTGCGCCCCCTTGGGTACGGCAGCCAGCAACGACTGCGCCTCCTGTTCGGCAATGCGTTTTAAATCGGCATTCTTGCCGCGCCGCAGGGCAGCTACCTCAATCAAGTTTAAACAGCAATCGACCGGCAGGCGGCGAGCAAACTCCTGATACCCCTGAGTTACCCAGGCGGGCATCTTTTGACCAACGGCAATCAGATGGATTTGCATGGGATAACCTTAAAGGCTGTCACTATCTCGAAACACGCACAGAAGACAAAATCTCTTTTAGTATTTTTTGGCCACGTGACGGAATTCCAATCCGTCACGTGGCCAAAAAATCAGTCTCTAACCCTCACCTTCTGCCGCCACATCCATCGACCACAGTTTTTCCAACTGATACAGCTCGCGAATGGCCGGCATCATGATATGGACAATGACATCACCAAGATCCACCAGGGCCCACTCGCCTCCGTTTTCACCCTCAATACCCAAAGGCCGCTGCCCGGACTTCTTGGCCTTATCAACCACATTATCTGCCATGGATTTCAAATGACGACTGGAGTTGGCACTGACGACAATCATATAATCGGTAATACCGGTCATCTCTCGCACATCCAGCACAGTGACATCTACGGCCTTCAAATCTTCCAGCGCATCAATAGCCAACTGCTTAATTTCTTCTACCTGCATATCTCAACCTGTCTCTAAATTTCCCTATTATCCAGCATTTTACTAAACAACGTTTGAAAAAATATCCACACAACGAAAAACTTCTGGAAGAATAGATAGTTAAATGAAACTAGCGATCACCTGCGACCATCAACGACAGGGGATTCCTCACCCGGAATCAAACCAGACAAACAAATGACACAGCCCCGATACATTCAAACGTCAGATAGATAAAGCCGCTGCTGCTGCATATAAACCCAAACATCATCAGGCAATAGATAACGGGCACTCCCCCCCATCGCCATCTGTTCACGGATCATGGTAGAAGAGATATCCAACGCAGTAACCGGACACAACAAGATTTTCCCGGCCGGCCTTTCACTCAAGCGCGCGGGATCATCAACACAACAACGTTGGTACAGATCCAGCAACTCGCCTTCAAACATGAGCGCCACACCTGGGCGATGGGCCACCACCAGATGCGCCAACTCAACAAGCTGTTGCCAACGATGCCAGGATGTCAACGCTGTAAAGGCATCACCACCCAGAATCAGACACAAGGGGGTCTCCTGTTCCTCGGCACGCATTGAGGCCAGTGTATCAACCATATAGGAGGGGCCATCGCGACGCAGTTCACGCTCATCGATAACAAATTCAGACTGCCCCGCTATCGCCAGCTGCAACATTGCCAGGCGCTGGACATCATTGGCCTGCGGCATGGATCGATGCGGTGGTTGACGACAGGGAACAAAACGTAGCTCATCCAGCCCTAGCTGCTGATACAGTTCCAGCCCAATACGACAATGACCATTATGAACCGGATCGAAGGTACCACCCAGCACACCAATCACACGCTAGACCCCAGACGGCCGAATAAGCAATCCACCACGAACTGCTCCGCCAGCTTAGCCGCGAATATGACCATCACCCAGAACGATAAACTTTTGTGAGGTCAGCCCTTCCAGACCGACCGGGCCACGCACATGCAGGCGATCAGTGCTGATACCAATTTCGGCACCCAGGCCGTATTCAAAGCCATCCGCAAAACGGGTCGAGGTATTAACCATCACCGAACTGGAGTCAACCTCACGCAGGAAACGCTGGGCACGGCCAAAGTCTTCCGTCATGATCGATTCGGTATGACTCGAACTATGCCTGTGGATATGTTCCAGCGCCTCATCCAGACCAGGCACAATTCGAATAGATAAGATCGGCGCCAGATATTCCTCATCCCAATCGGCATCAGTAGCCGCGTTGATACCTGAGATGATATCACGGGTCAACGCACAACCACGCAGCTCCACACCTTCCTGTTGATATAATTTCGCCAACGGCGGCAGAACTGTCGCGGCAATCTCTTGCGCCACCAACAGGGTTTCCATGGTATTACAGGTGCCGTAACGCTGGGTCTTGGCATTAAAGGCCACCTGCACCGCCTTATCAACATCGGCCTTATCATCAATATAAACATGGCACACGCCGTGCAAATGCTTAATTACCGGAATCAGTGACTCTGCCATTACCCGCTCAATCAAACCCTTGCCGCCACGTGGAATAATGACGTCGACACTGTCCTTCATCCGCAGCAATTCACCCACCGCTTCACGATCGGCCGTCTCAATCACCTGCACAGCATCGGCAGGCAAACCGGCCTCATCCAGGCCCTTTCGGACACAGACGGCCACCGCCTGGTTAGAATAAAAGGCCTCGGAACCACCCCGCAGAATGGCCGCATTACCCGATTTCAGGCACAGGGCCGCCGCATCGGCGGTCACGTTCGGCCGTGACTCATAGATAATACCAATGACCCCCAGGGGCACGCGCATATGTCCCACCTGGATACCGGAAGGACGATAACTCATATTATCGATCTCACCAACTGGGTCCGCTAGTTGAGCAATCTGACGCAACCCATCTGCCATGGCCATGATCCGCTCAGCGTTTAGCGCCAAACGATCCAGCAAGGCCTCATCCAGACCACGCTCTCGACCCGCCTCAAGGTCACGGGCATTTTCGCTGACCAGGGTGGCACTGGCCGCCTCAATGGCATCCGCCATTGCAATCAAGGCCGCATTCTTGGCCCCGGTCGTTGCCCGCGCCAGTTGCCGTGCCGCCGTTCGGGCATTAGCCCCAACCGCCGCCATATATCGTTGAATATCCATCATGACACCATTTTAAGTGGCCGCACACCGGCCATCATTAGAGCCAATTGTAACAATTCATCCCAAACATTGCCCGTTGCCTTGCCCTTGATTACCCGGTCAAGCCGTGCAGCCCGTGCCAACATGGCGCGCAAGGCCGGCTGACGCAAACGCTGAATCGCCCCACTGACCATCGGCTTACGCTTATCCCAGATCCTCAGACGGGTTAGCTGTGATGACAGCGAGTCTCCAGCGGCCATTGCCATAGCAATATCAATCAGTAAACGCAGCTCTCTTGCCAGGGCCCACAATATAACGGTGGGTTCGGTACCTTCCCCTCGCAAACCGGATACAATCCGGCTAACCCGGGCAATATCACCCAGCAAGGCGCTATCAACCAGACCAAATACATCATAGCGGGCGCTATCAACCACCGCACTCATCACCGCCGCCGCATCAACGTGAACACCAGAACCGGCTTCATCGCTACACAACAGTTGCAGCTTATCGATTTCCTGAGCACAGGCCAGCAAATTTCCCTCACTACGCTCAGCCAGTAATTTCACGGCCTCATGATCACCCTGCAAGCCACGAGATCTTAGGCGTCGTTCGACCCAGGCCAATAACTGCCGTCCTTCCACCGGCCAAAGCTGAACAATAACCCCGATCTTATCCAGCGCCTTAAACCACTTGGTTATCTGTGACTGTTTCTCAATCTTCCCGGCAATAATCAATAATACATCGCCACCCACAGCCTGAGCCTGGTCAACGTAGGCCTGAAACGCCTTGCTGCCGGCATCACCCGGCTTTCCCGTCGGTAGCCGTAACTCGATCAATCGCTGTTCGGCAAACAGGGACAGACCACTGGATTCCTGTAACAGCGAATGCCAGTCAAATCCACGCTCAACCTCCAGCACCACACGTTCCGTGCAACCGGCTGCCCGCGCCTGTCGGCGTACGCTATCTGCGGCCTCCTGTATCAACAGAGGCACATCACCACTGATCATATACAGCGGCGCCAGACCTTTACTCTTCGCCTGATTCAGGTGGCCATCCAATTGTTCTGCCTGCAACCTCACGGCATTTCACTCACGATCGCTTTATCACGTACGACATCACTCGTTTTTGACTGCGACAACAAACGTCGCAATATCATTTGCGCCGTCTGCTGCTGCATCCCCTGATACAACAAGGCCTCCTCATCGGCCTTGGCCAGAACATCGCTACCCGAAAATGAAAAATCACGCAACAGCGTTAACGGCTGATGATCAAGCAAGGTCTGACCATCATTATCCTGCAGACTATAATACACGCCATAATACAGTTCATATTCCTGCACCTTGCCGCTACTACCGACAGACAATACCCGCCGCTCACGCCGCTCATCACTTAGCGTCAACACCCAAACGGCGAGATCACGCTGCTCAATCATTTCAATACCAGCTTGATGAAACACCCGGTACAACTCAACAGACAACTGACTACCACGCTCACTATGGATATACACACCAGGAAGGGAGGCCGCATCAATCTGCGAACCACGTAATTTAAAACCACAACCACCAACAAAGAGCGCGCACAGCGTTACCAACATCAGGCCAAATATAGTACTGCGCCCGACTCGCTCACTTGAAACCCCACATATTGAAACAATCCACTTAACTGACATTTATGTCTCTAAGGTTGATTTATCTGCTAGCTAATACCAATACCGTCGGCATCAGGCAACAACGATATTAACAAGCTTTCCCGGTACAACAATGACCTTACGAACCGTCTTATCTGCGATAAAACGATGCACATTCTCATCATTCATCGCCACCTTCTCCACCGTCTCACCGTCGGCCTCGACCGGCACCTTCACTCGACCACGCAACTTGCCATTTACCTGCACGACCAGTTCAACCTGGTCCTGATGCAGGGCCTGCTCATTGTGACGCGGCCATTCCGCCGTCAGAATATCATCGCCATAACCCATCTGCTGCCATAAGGCATGACTGATATGCGGCACAATCGGCGCCAGCATCCGCAACAAAATACCCAGCCCCTCATGAATAATTGCCGTCTGCACATCCCGCGGTGGTAACGGACTCTGTGCCGATGGTTCCAAATCCGGCAATTTTTCCAGAATATTCAAAATCTTCATACCTGCCGAAATCACGGTATTATATTGCATCCGTTCAAAATCCTGATTAGCCTGTTTCAGCGCCATATGAATATCATAACGCGACTGACGATGGGCGTCGGCAATCTTCGACCAGTCAATAGGGATGGTTCGGAACATGCCCGTACCCTTATTGATACGCTCGGCTGCCTTCACAGAAAACACCCATAGGCGGCGCAAAAAACGATGCGCCCCCTCGACGCCACTATCAGACCATTCCAGCGACTGCTCCGGCGGTGCCGCAAACATCGTAAACAAACGCACCGTGTCGGCACCATATTGTTCAATCAACTGCTGCGGATCAACGGTATTACCCTTGGACTTGGACATCTTGGCACCATCCTTCAGCACCATCCCTTGCGTTAATAACTGCTTAAACGGTTCATTATGCTGTGACAAGCCCGCATCACGCATCAACTTCTGAAAGAAACGGGCATAGAGTAAATGCAATATCGCGTGTTCAATACCACCAATATATTGGTCCACGGGCAACCAATAATCGGCACGCCTATCCAGCATCGCCCCGGCCTGATCGGGGCAGGTAAAACGGGCGTAATACCAGGAGGACTCCATAAAGGTATCAAAGGTATCGGTCTCCCGTTCGGCATCACTGCCACACTGCGGACATTTGGTATACAAGAACGCCGGGATATCACGCAACGGCGAACCGGCACCATCGAGATTGATATCGGTCGGCAGGCGTACCGGCAGGTCACTGTCCGGCACCGGCACGGTGCCACACTCGGCACAATTGATCATCGGAATCGGCGCACCCCAATAACGCTGCCGCGACACACCCCAGTCACGCAGGCGAAAATTGACCGTCCGCTTACCCTTATCCTGTCCCTCCAGATAAGCGGCAATGGCATCACGCGCAGCCACAGAATCCAGACCGTCAAACTGACCCGAGTTTTTTAGCACCCCGGCAGCCGTATAGGCCTCTGCCTGGCTATCGACATCACTGCCATTAAGCGGAAAGATTACTGGCCGGATCGGCAAACCATATTTAGTAGCAAACTCATAATCACGCTGATCATGGGCCGGCACGGCCATCACTGCCCCAGTGCCATAGCCCATCAAAACAAAATTGGCGACCCAAACCGGCACTACATCACCCGTTACAGGATGCACGGCAGACAGGCCACTATCGAGCCCCTTTTTTTCCATGGTCTCAATGGCGGCCTCGGCCATCTGCATACGCCGACAATCATCAACAAAGGCGGCCAGCTTCTTATTATCCTGTGCCAACTCCGCTGCCAGCGGATGTTCAGGGGAAATAGCCACATAGCTAACCCCCATCAGCGTATCCGGGCGGGTGGTGTACACGGTCAGCGATTCATTTCGCCCCTCCAGCCCAAACTGCAGTTCCACGCCCTCGGAACGCCCGATCCAGTTACGCTGCATGGTTCGCACCGGTTCCGGCCAGCCCTCCAGCCCATCAAGCTCTTCCAGTAATTCATCCGCATACTGGGTGATCTTCAAGAACCACTGCGAAATTTCCTGACGCTCAACCGGCGTATCACAACGCCAGCAACAACCATCGATAACCTGCTCATTGGCCAGCACGGTCTTGTCATTTGGACACCAGTTCACTGGTGCGGTCTTGCGATAGGCCAGCCCCTTCTCATAGAGCCGGGTGAATAACCATTGTTCCCAGCGGTAATAATCGGGATCACAGGTCTTTAATTCACGCGACCAGTCATAGGCAAAACCCAGACGCTGGAGCTGGTCACGCATATAATCAATATTTTCATCGGTCCAATTGGCCGGTGGCACCTGATGCTTGATCGCGGCATTTTCAGCCGGCAGACCAAAGGCATCCCAACCCATGGGTTGCAGCACATTCTTGCCCTGCATACGCTGATAACGGGCCATAACATCGCCAATGGTGTAATTACGCACATGCCCCATATGCAGACGACCACTCGGGTACGGAAACATGGCCAAACAATAAAATTTCTCACCTTTAGCATCCTCATCGGCACGGAAACTCTGTTGTTCATCCCAAAACTGCTGGGCCTGCTGCTCTGTCTGCTGTGGTTGATACGACTTATTTTCCATGATCCTGGCTATTCGCACTCTGACAAAAAGTGCTAGGATACCTTATGAATCACCGTCTATATAGTAGAAAAAGATAGCTGGAGACCACGCCATGGACCATGATGACAATAATCGCCTGTTACAGGCCTACAACCGCCTGCTGGAACAGGTCCGTCAAACCTGGCATGAGGCCGGCAACGAGGCCAAACCGAAGCTGGACTGGCTAATTGACCAGGCTCACGAAAAACTCGACATCGCTGAGGAACTGGGGCGTGAAGAGGCCGAAAAAATTGGCAATTATCTGAAGCGCGACCTGCAGGATGCCGCAGACTACCTTGCCGGCCCTGAGGCCCGTGAACTGGGTGACTGGCTAAAACTGGATATCAAACTGGTTGAACAAGAGCTACTGGATTTATTCACCTCTGTCGCCGACCCCACCAAGCTTGAACTAATGGCGCTAGAGGAACGTGCGCAACGTGCCAGTGAATATCATACTGGCGAAATCACCGGCATCGGCACCCTCCATTGCATCGACTGCGGCAAGGCCCTGCATTTCCATACCACCGGCCACATCCCGCCCTGCCCGGAATGCCATCACACCATTTTCCAACGCGAAGAAACGACTGAATGATTAACCCCTAAGATCCAGGTCAAAAGATTTTTAGCCATATGACGGACTGGGAATCCTAATCCTGTGGCTAAAAATCTTTTGACCTTATCTCTATCTCGAATCCCTTCGTGTCAACATCACCGCCACGACAATCATCAACAACGCCAACACCAACGCCGCGGCATTGCCCATTCTCACATAGGGTGTTGCACCGCTACGTGGCTGTACATCCTGTGTTATAACGGCACTTGAATATTGCGGCGCTACCTGACGCACACGCCCATTAGCGGCGATGAAGGCCGTCATGCCGGTATTAGTCGCACGCATAAGCTCCCGACCTGTTTCCAGCGCCCGCATCCGCGCCATCTGTAGATGTTGATCCGGGGCTATGGTGCCCGCGAACCAGGCATCATTACTGACATTGACCAATAGCGAGGCCTGAGGCAAACCGCGAATAAGCTCTTCGCCAAAGGCATCCTCAAAACAGATCGACATACCGATATCCTGACCGGCCAATTTCAGCGGTGCCTGGTCGGCAGCACCGGCACTAAAATCTGACATCGGCACATCAAGCACGTCCACCAGCCCCATCAACAGGGACTTAAATGGCAGATATTCGGTGAATGGCACCAGATGATGTTTATCATAGCGGCCACCATCAACACCTAAACCCAGCATACTGTTGTAATAGGCGCCCGACTCCGGGTCCTGATACACCAGCCCTACCAGCAAATCGGTATCATTCAGGGCAGACTCGGCCGTCATCATTGCCAGAAAACTCTGCGCCTGATGACTAAATAACGGAATCGCCGTCTCCGGCCAGATCACCAGATCACTATCCCAATGCTCTCGGGTCAGCGCCGCATAATGATCCAATGTTGGCTGACGCATATCCGCTAGCCATTTCATATCCTGGGGAACATTGCCCTGAACCAGGCTAACGCGTAGCGATTCACCCCTGGCCGCTGTCCACTCAAGCTGCAACAACAAACCACCGAGCGTCCATAAACCCACCAGACACAGAAGAAAAACACCACAAATCTCACCACTACGCCGAGTCAGTGCCAGCAACAGCAACGCACTACTAAACGCCGCCAACAGTGAAACACCATAAACACCCAATAAAGGAGCAAAGCCGACCAGCGGGGCATCACTATAACTATAGCCCAGATGCAACCAGGGAAACCCGGTTAAAAACCAGCCCCGCAGCCACTCAAACAACATCCATAATGCCGGCAGCAACAAGACTATAAACCAGGCATCGCTATGCGGTGATCGCCTCATTACATCACGAGAACGAGCCGCAACATAACCACACATCGCTGGAAACAGCGACAAAACAGTGACAAACAACAACGTCAATAAAACAGACAGGCCAACGGGCACATAGCCATACTCATGAATACTGATATAGACCCAACTAACACCACCACCGAACATAGCCAGACCAAACAACAAACCAAAACCAAAGGCATGACGCGGGGAAGCCTGGCTCCACAAATAAAACAATGCAGCCAGACCTAATAAACCAAGGGGATATAAATCGAATGGCGCATAGGCTAACGGCATAAACGCCCCGGCCACCAACGCCAAAAAGACACGAGACCAAACGGTCATCTGCCCTGACACACCAAATATGATTCTGAAAACCGGGTCATGACGACGAGAACTCGAAATAATTATTCGCTATGGGTTTGGGCATTACTATGCTGCAAGGTCAATTGCAGCAAATGCAGACGCCGACTATCGGCATGCAACACCTTGAGGCTCAACCCCAGACCCTCTGGCAAGCCAGCCATTTCATTAATCAAAACGGCCTCACCACGCTTGGGTAAATGACCAAATTGACGCGTCACCAGACCACCAAAGGTATCAAACTCTTCATCACTGAAATGGGTATGAAAATACTCATTAAAATCTTCAATCGGCGTTAACGCCTTGATAGTAAAACGCCGCTCGCTATGTTTGAGAATATAAACACTCTCATCGATATCGTGCTCATCGGCAATATCACCAACAATTTGCTCCAGCACATCTTCAATCGTCACCAGGCCATCAACACCACCATATTCATTCACAACAACGGCCATATGATTACGACTGGAGCGAAACTCCTTTAACAAAACATTTAGACGCTTACTTTCAGGAATAAAAACTACTGGGCGGAGAATATCTCGGACACCGAATACCGTCTCCCGGTTATTATCAAAATAACTCAATAGATCCTTGGCCAACAGAATACCTACCACCTCATCCTGACTATCGCCAATAACCGGAAAACGTGAATGAGCCGAGTCAATTAGAATCGGCATGATATCCGCCAACGTGGCGTCATGCTCAACTACGATCATCTGCGACCGTGGAATCATAATATCGCGCACCTGCATCTCGTTAACCTGCAGCACACCCTCAATCATGGTCAATGCATCAGCATCAATCAAGTGCGCCTGCTGAGCATCTCGAAGCAATTGAATTAACTGCGACCGATCCTCCGGCCCACTGGTTAGAACCTTGCGCAAGCGTTTCAACCAGGTACGACTAGCGGCAATCTTTTCCCGTTTACTTGTCATTATCATTCCAGTTTGGATCGCGAATCATCCTGCCCCGCACCCCTTCAAGCCATCCTGTTCATTATAAGGATCCGGATAACCCAGTCCCGCCAGCAGCAATACCTCCAGCGATTCCATCACCTGTGCCTGATCATCATCAAGATGATCATAACCCAGAAGATGCAGAACCCCATGTACCACCAGATGCGCCCAATGGGACTCCAGAGGCTTAGCCTGCTGTCGCGCTTCTTCCATAACCTGTGGCGCACAAATAACAATATCGCCCAATAATGGCGGCTGCAGCTGAAATAATTCATCAAAAGGAAACGACAACACATTCGTCACCCCCTGACGATGACGATACCCCTGGTTCAGCTCTGCACCCTCCTCTACACCGACCAATCTCACCGTTAACTGAGCAGACTGCCCAAACGACGCCGAAGCCTGCCATTCCTGTTCTCGCTGCCAGACAGTTTGCGGTGATTCTAATACTACTCTAACCCAGGCAGCAATCTGCTCTACAAGCTGAAT
>Ga0316190_10003750_pt1 | contig 11014 bp, 7 predicted proteins | sample Eddworburrow2_MG_FD_204929 | JGI IMG/M metagenome (GOLD analysis project Ga0316190, IMG submission 204929) | Coastal sediment microbial communities from Maine, United States - Eddy worm burrow 2 | ecosystem: Environmental > Aquatic > Marine > Coastal > Sediment | place: USA: Maine | collected... | reverse complement strand
GCCTACGCGGCTGTATGTGGATGAAGCGGGGCTACTGTACGTGGTTGAGATGTTTGCCAACCGGGTCAGCGTCTTCAAGGTTGGCTCAGAATGAGATATCGATTGATCTGGCCCCTCCTGCTGTTGGTGATGTTGTTGGCATCATCAGCGTCAACAGTGGCTGCACCCGCTCAGCAGAAGGCCACTAAAGAGTGCTCCATGTGTCATCTTCGCTGGGTTGCTGACTTTGAAGGTGAGCAGAAGAGGGAGTACCTGTTGGATTTCACGGAAGAGAAGGTCGTGGCAACCGAGATGATGTGCTACAGCTGCCATGATGGTTCCATTGTGGACTCCCGCCTGCGGGTATGGGAGACAAGCCGACACAAGGCGGGTACAGATCCCTCAGAGGCAATATCAATACCGGAAAACTTCCCGCTTGATCGTGAAGGCCGGTTGACCTGTGCCACCTGCCATTCGGCCCACGGTGTGGATTCGACCACGGATATGGGTTCCACCATCTTCTTGCGTGAGCCCAATATCAACTCCTCCATGTGCCGCAAATGCCATAGTGATAAGGACGATGGCCCAAGCCATGGCAAGCACCCGGTCAATATCGAGTTTGATGGTATCCCAACGACCATACTCGAGTCCGGTGGCAAGGCGGGTAAAGGAAAGGGTGGAGAAAAAAATCTCATCATCTGCGAGACCTGCCATACGCCCCATGGAAGTACCAATAACCATTTTCTGGTCATCCCGAACAGCAAGGAGGGCCTTACCCATGCCATGCTGTGTGAGTCCTGCCACACGGTTTCGCCGGATATGAAGAGTGATGATGCCCTGCGGCGTTATTCACACCCAGTGGCGGTTGATATTATCGAAGAGGCGGAGCTTCCCGAAACATGGGAGAACGGAGAGAAACCGTTTCTGGCTAGTGGCAAGGCAGTCAATTGTCGTACCTGTCACTCACCGCATAATGGTACCAAGAATAATCATCTGCTGGTCTCTAAGAATGAAAAGGGCAGCTTATGTCTGACCTGCCATACCTCAAAGAAAAAGGTCTTCGAAACCAAGCATGACCTTGTGGCCCAGTTCCCGGAAGAGACCAATGCCGATGGGATTGCTGCGTCGGAGACGGGGACCTGCTATGCATGCCATTCAATGCATAAAGGCCGTGGCCCCAAGATGTGGGCGCGCGATACTGAGGGCGCGTCTATAGAGGATTTGTGTGCGAGCTGTCATAACGAAAACGGGCTTGCGCAGAAGGCACTTACCGGAAAACTGACGCACCCTATTGATATCCCTGTTCCGGATGGGATGACCACAGGAACCCTGCCGTTGTTTTCTGACGATGGCAAAAAATCACCTGAAGGCAAGGTAACCTGTGCCACCTGCCATGATCTGCATACCTGGTCGGTTAAAACCGATGACCGGGGTGGGAAAGATGTGCAGGGGGATGCGACAAACAGTTTCTTAAGGAAATCCTCATCACCAGATAGTACGTTGTGCCGCACCTGCCATGTGGATAAGGCCCCCATTCGGCAAACAAAGCATGACATGAACAGGATGTACCCAAGATCAAAGAATGCGAAATTGCAGACCGTTAAGGAGTCTGGGCTTTGCGGCTCCTGCCATACGCCCCATAACGCAATAGGCAACAAGCTATGGGCATTGGATGCCAGGGAGTCGGATGATCAGTTGCAAGGCCTCTGCCTCTCTTGTCATGCAAAAGGTGGGATGGCTGAAGAGAAGACCACGGGGTCCATCACCCACCCAATAGGCGCCAAGCCAAAGATGCAAGAAAAGTATCGGGGTCAGTTTCCGCTGTTTGCAGAGGACGGCAAACGCGACCCCGAAGGCAAGGTCTCCTGCCCGACCTGCCATGATGTGCATCGCTGGGAGGCGGGGAAGGATATTGGTCCAGGCCCTTCAGATCGTGAAGGGAACCGTTTCAACAGTTTTCTTCGGCTGCCCTATGACGATTCCGCTACCCTGTGCTCAGTCTGTCATGAAGAGAATGCATTGATTGTTGGTTCTGATCATGATCTGCGGATTACCGCGCCGCGGAGTACCAATCTTAACCAGGAGAATACGGAGGCCTCGGGGGTCTGTGGTGCCTGTCACGTCGTCCATAATGCATGGGGTAATCGTCTGTGGGGTAGAGGTGTCGGTCCTGGTGGCAATCGAGCGGAGGCGCTGTGCACCGGTTGTCATGCCAGAAGAAAGGCGGCCTCCAGAAAAACTGTGGGTGCTCCAAATCATCCCATGAACAAGCGGGTGATGGATGCCAGGCCTACCGTGCGTCGGGAGACACGACGCCTGTACCGCCGGGGTAAGGGCAAGGATGCGCCGCTAAAAACCGAGCTGCCAATGTTTACTGAAGAGGGTGACCGCTCTGCCCAAGGGCTGATTACCTGTCCAACCTGCCATAACGTACATCGCTGGGATCCGGAGAAACACATTACTGGGCCGGGTGAGAAGAGTGAAGGTGATGCCAGCAATAGCTTTCTGCGTAGATCTAATGTACCTGAGCCAAAATTATGCGCTACCTGCCATACAACCAAGGGGTTTGTGCTAGGCACTGACCATGATATGGCGGTTGTTGCACCGGAAGCGCAGAATAAGCTGAGGAAGACAGTGGCAGAGAGTGGCGTGTGCAGCGCCTGCCATGTGCCTCATGGTTCTCGAGGAGATGGCTACCTGCTTTGGGCCAGAGACCAAGGTGAGGGTAGTGAGTTTCAGCAGGAGCGCGTATGCCTAAGCTGTCACTCGGAAGAGGGGGTTGGTAAGCATAAAGTTGTAAAAGAGTTTTCCCACCCTAAGGAGATCAGGGTGCCACAGCTTAATCGGGCCGGGAGCCGAAATTATGCGCCGGTCTATAATGAGCGAGGTGAGAAGGCGAATGTGGGCCTCATTAATTGCCCGACCTGCCATAACCCCCACCAGTGGACTGCCGGCAAGCCTCGCCAGGGAGAGGGCAAGGAGGTTGAGGGAAGCAACCGGAATAGTTTTCTTCGTTTTAAGAGCTCAAACAACATCTGCCGCAACTGCCATGGTTTGGACAGCTTAAACAGGTATAAGTATTTTCATTCTGACCATATCAGAAAGACGAAAAAGGCCGACTCGACAGATACTACGCAGAAGGCCGAGCCGGTAGAGCCTGCCTCCCCTGAGAGCAAAGAGCAGATACAGCCTGCATCTGAGGAGACGGCGATTCCAGGGCCTCCAAGTCGTCGCCGGGGCGATGGTCGGAGGTCCAGAGAGATTGGCGGCCCACCCCGATAGCCCCCTTATCCTGTGGTCAGCAACACCGCCTCGCTGGCATTCCCCCCGACAACCATGCAATTTGAGTTTCTGCTGTCGTTGTCACCCTGAGTTTTTTGTCTAGCTGCTATAGTTTTATGAAGTGATCTATTAACTCATGGGTGGCTAAATGATCAAAATGGGACGCTCCTTATTACTCTTTGTTGTCATGGCCCTGGCAGGCTGCAGTCAGGGACTGATGTTAAAAGTCGACGCGATTGCGGCCAGAGAGGCAGGGCCAGGGCTAAGCTATGTCCTGCTCAGTGATATGAAAAATGTCTCGGAGGATGATCTCTATTTTCGGGAGTTTAGCGCTTATGTCCATGCTGCTCTGCGCCAGCATGGATTCCAACGGGCCGCGAGTAGTGGTAGCGCCGCCTTAAAGATTTATTTCAGCTATGGCGTCGCCCCGGGGGCAACGGAGTATTATGTTACATCCACCCCCGTCTATGATTGGGTTGGGGGCGAGGTCGTTACCTATAGTGAGACGGAAACGGATGCTGATGGCAAGGTGCTACGTAAAAGTGGCCGCACCACCTTGCCATATCGTGAGGAGGTTGTGGGCTATGACCGGACCCGGCATAGTTATACACCATATACCAGCCATATCATCCTGGATGCACGAAATGCAAAAACGGGCACGCCGGTCTGGAAGACGACGGTTACTGCAACAGATGGAAAGACCGGGGATTTAAGGGGGACGATGCCGATATTGATTGATGCGGCTGCCCCCTGGGTTGGGCGCGATACCCGTGGCATCAAGACGCTGAAGGTTAAACAGATGAGCCAGGAAGCAGGGCAAAGGTAAATGCTGGCTGCTTTATCAGTTAACTGAGTGTCTTTGGCTTAAAACCTAATAGGTTGGTAATTCCAGCCCACGAAACAGTTCATCCAGCTCATCTTTTGTTCGTATCTCAAGGGCCTTGTTTACCATCTCCCTCGTGAGGTGTGGTGCCATCAGTTCAATAAAGTCATACATGAACCCCCTAAGGTAGGCATTCTTTTTCAGCCCGATGCGGGTGGTGCTACTGCTAAACAGGTGGCTGGCATCTAGCGAGCATAGCCCCTTATCAAGCTCGGTGTCATATCCCATGCGTGCAATAATTCCCACGCCAAGGCCTAGTTTTACATAGGTTTTGATGACATCTGAATCGGTGGCGGTAAAGACCACGTTAGGTGTAAGACCGTGGGTATTGAAGGCATCATCCAATCGTGAACGCCCGGTAAAACCAAAGACATAGGTGACTATGGGATACTCGGCGATGGCCTCCAGCGTAAGGGGTTGGATATCCCGCAGAGGGTGGTCGCAGGGAACCACAATGCTGCGGTTCCAATGAAACACCGGCAGCATGACCAGATCTTCGAATAACTCCATGGCCTCTGTCGCAATGGCAAAGTCTGCAGTTCCCTTTGATGCCATCTCGGCAATCTGCATGGGTGTGCCCTGATGCATATGGAGATGCACCTCGGGGTGTTGGCGGATAAAGGCGCTAATTACCGGGGGCAGGGCGTAGCGAGCCTGGGTGTGTGTTGTTGCGATAGAAAGGCTGCCGCGGGTTTCATCAGTGAACTCCTTTGCGGCCAGCTTAATGTTATCCGTTTCGTCAAGGATGCGGCCCGCCATCTCAATGATGGCCTGACCTGCCGGGGTGACATGGGTCAGGTTTTTGCCGCTGCGGCCAAATACCTGAACCCCCAGCTCGTCCTCAAGTAGGCGGATCTGTTTGCTTACCCCAGGCTGTGAGGTGTAAAGATCGGCAGCCGTGGCTGAAATGTTCAGCTCATGCTGTGCGACCTCCCAGATGTATCTGAGTTGTTGTAGTTTCATTGATGGCCCTCGCCAGAGAGGAAACCTGCACCTTAATAAATATATATCAAAAATAACTATGAGTTGGGAAATGAATTATCTTTTTGAATATATAGTTATTTTTGAGATCTGGGCACCTGTATTCGCCCTGTGTTTGTATGGTTATTCAATTTATCTGCTGTGATTATTAGGGTTGGGCATGGTGTTTTTCACTTTAGCACTATTTATATAACGTTCTGAATGCCGGTGGCAGGGCATGTGGTATGAAAGATTAATATTCCCGTGCGGTATTAAAATAGAACTAACAATTCATTTAAGTAATAAGGGATCTAGTCTAAAGTAGCACAACCAGAATTTCATGAGCCCTAAAGGCTTGGATCTATATGGTCCGGGCTGAGGGCAAGAGCATATCAAGTGAGGGTTGTGTTGTGAGCAAATCGGATATCTTTATCAAGCAGGAAGACTTCGACCATTATGAGCAAGTCATTAAGGACTATTTGGCTGGCCAGATTGACCACAACCGTTTAGTTGCCGAGCGCCTGATGCTGGGGGTCTATGGCCAGCGCCAGGAGGGGCTTTGCATGGTGCGCACCAAGCTTCCTGGTGGTCGGGTGCAGCCACAGCAGCTGCTGGGCTATGCTGAGGCCTTGGATCAATTTTCGCAGTGTGATGTCGTGCATCTAACCACCCGTCAGGACATCCAGTTCAATGATGTGCCTCTGGAACAGACCCCGACGCTTGTCCGAGGCATGGCGGATTACGGTGTGACTTGCCGCGAGGCCGGTGGTAATACGGTGCGTAATATTACCGGTTGCCCCATGGCCGGTGCCTGCCCGAGCGAGCATGTCGATATAACCCCCTACATCAACGGTACTGCCCGATACTTTGTGCGTAGTCCTCTGACCCAGTTTTTGCCGCGGAAATTCAAGATTACGATGTCTGGCTGTGAGGCTGATTGCGCTATGGGCCTTATTCAGGATCTTGGCGTGGTTGCCACGCGCAAGGAAGGTCGGCCTGGCTTTAAGCTGCTTGCCGGAGGAGGGTTGGGCACCAAGCCGAGAGAAGCCGTTGTTTTAGAAGAGTTTATTGATGAAGAGCAGCTTCTACCTGCAATCGAGGCGATCATCGCCCTGCATGACAAGCACTCTGATCGTGAGCGCAAGGCGCGTTCCAGAATAAAATTCCTGGTAGAGCGTTTTGGTGAAGCTGGTTTTATTGAAAAGTATCGAGAAGAGTTTGCGCGTACCAGTTCAGCCTTCGATTCGGGCATTGCTCCGCGGGGAGAATGGCGGGAGGCAGCAGATGGCCCAATATGTGGTCATGGCGCGCCTCGCCAAGTCGTTCCTCAGCGTCAGTCGGGTCTTAACGCGGTGCCAATCCATGTGCCCGGCGGGGATCTGAATGCAGACCAGCTACGGGCTATTGGCAATCTGCTGCAAGGGTTGGGCTATTCTGATTTGCGTACTACTCAGGACCAGAATTTAGTGGTGTTTGATGTTGCTGATGCTGGTGTTGAGCTGTTGCTCAGTGATCTGCAGAAGCTTAATCTGACGCCGCCGAAGGCTGGGAGCGATGTGGTGGCTTGCCCAGGCACCGCGACCTGCCAGCTGGGTATCACCAACTCCCGAGTGGTGGCACGGTTGCTGGATGGGGGCAAGGATGATCTCTCAATTCGGGTCAATGGTTGCCAGAACAACTGCGCCCACTCTGATGTGGCCGATATTGGCTTTTACGGTAAAGGGCGCCGCCATTTTGGCACGTTGGTCCCCTCCTACGCGTTACGACTGGGCGGCTCCGCTGTAGCCGGCGGTGGTTTTGCCTTTGCCGGTCCAGATGTCCCTGCAGCTCGGGTGCCGGCTGCCGTGGAACGGATTGATGAGAACTATAGGAATGGCCGTACTGAGGGGGAGGCATTCCAGGCCTGGAGTCGCCGAAAGGGTGCTGGGTATTTCACTGAGCTTTTGGAGGACCTGACCCAGGTACAGGAGTTTGAGCTCGAGGCATTGCAGCGGGATCATGGTGACAGTGCGGTATTTAGAGTGCAATCCGTGGGTGTTGGCGAGTGTGCGGGTGCCCAGGTGGATCCCTTGGATAAGTTGTTGTTGGATGCAGCCTATGAGCGCAATCTGCGCGATGCTTTTGCTGCCAAACGAAAATTTGATGAGGCGGCTGAGAGCCTCGGTTCCGTATTTGCGTTAATAGTGCAGGCACTGCTGACTGCAGCAGGCGCTGAAGCTACCAAGCCTGATGAGGGCCGGTTGGTAGAGGCGCTGCGAAGTGCGCTGCCAGAAAATGAAGATTTCGTTAATGATTTCAATGCGTTGATTGGATATTATAATGGCTGGTGCTTGGAGCTGGATGAGCTTGTCTACCCAGAGCTCTCGGGGCGTTCTGATGCATGGCTAAAACAGGCTCGGCGCCTGTGTCGGACCCTGCAGGCGGGCAGACAAAGGCCGCAAAAGGCTGAGCAGCAGGTAGCTTAAGGCAGTGTGCTGCAATAATTAGGGTTGTTATTGCGGACCCTTCTTCATTCGTTTGTGAGACCAGGACCATCGGAATACGCTTGTCGTATTCCGATGGTCCGTCTGTGCTTGATTTTTCAATAGCTCCTTGCAAAACTGCGTCATCCTAAAATCCGCGTGTGCGGATGATGAAAATTATGGATTAACTGGTCAGTGTGCGGGTTTTCTGATCCAAGTGTTTGTGTCGTCATGAAAGACAAGGTGACTGTTTTGAATATGAATCAATATGTTAAGCCATCACTAGTTGTGTGGCGCTGGAGTGTGGCGTTCCTGGTGGTTGCGGTAGTTGTATTGACAGGCTGTGCTGCCCCGGAGAGGCCCAAGAAGGAGGCTGTTGATCTGGTATGGCCTGCGCCACCGGAGCAGCCCCGTATTCGTTTTTTGGCATCCTATGAGGGCCAATCGGATTTCGCTGAGACTGAAGATCTCAGGGCACAATTATTCGGCGTGAATCAGCAGGGGATACGCCTGGGGAAGCCCTTTGGGGTGGCGGTCAATGATGCGGGTACTCGTATTTTTGTGACCGATACCAAACTGCGTGGTGTGGTTATATTTGACCTGCAAGCGCAGCGGGTGTTCATGATGCCAACGGATGCCATGGGCCCATTACGCTCGCCAGTTGATGTGAAGCTGGACAGCCAGGGACGGGTTTACGTGAGCGACGGATATGGTGGTTCTGTCAATATCTACAATTCCAGAGGCAAAACATTGCTATCACTCGGCAAGGCCGAAGGCATTAAAAGGCCTACTGGGCTTGCGCTGGATGAGCCGCGCAACCGCCTGTATGTAAGTGATACCCCCAATCACCGGGTTGTTATCTATGACCTCCAAGGTAATCAGGTCGGGGTGATTGGCCAGCGTGGTACAGACCCAGGGCGGTTTAATTTTCCAGTGAGTCTGTCTGTTGATGCGGAGGGGCAGCTCTATGTGGTCGATACGGGCAACTTCCGGTTGCAGATTTTTTCACCCGAAGGTGAGTTTATTAATGAATTTGGTCAAATAGGCGATGGTTTTGGTAGCTTTGCCCGACCCAAAGGGGTGGCGGCGGATAGTGAAGGGCATATCTATGTGCTTGATGCGGCCTTCAACAACTTCCAGGTTTTTGAACAGGACGGGCAATTATTGTTGTTTGTAGGAACCCTGGGTCGGGAACAGGGCAAGTTTTGGTTGCCAACGGGTATCTTTATTGATAAAAATGACAAGATCTATGTGGTGGATTCAGCAAATCAGAGGGTGCAGGTGTTCCAGTATTTGCGAGATGAGCCTAAATCGTAGCAAGTGGGGAAGAAATCGCCTGGGAATTTAAAGGCTGATTCGGTGGAAAACCCTTGTGAATCATAGGTATGAAAACACCCCGCTGATGCCAAATTGGGGTTGGCAAAAGCCTGAATGTCATGCTAATGTAATAAGCAAGGTTGACTGTTTGGGCAACAGCAATTTTTTATGTAAGGTATTTGGGATGGCTGTATCTTAGGAGTTTAGGGTTGAAGCCGCCTAAAAATTAACTATCTGATGGAGGGCTGTTATGCGAATGAATAATTCGTCAAGAATATTGGGGGCCGCGATTGCTGCGGTGCTCGTGGGGGCTTCAGGGATTGGTAACGCGGGTATCAGGGATACCAAGCATAACCTATCCAATGACGGTAATTCCCCGGGTAGCTTGCATACCGATACCACGGAGATCTGCGTCTTCTGCCACACGCCGCATATGAACGTGGCAAAGGGTAATAACATACCCTTGTGGAACCACCAGGTGACCACATCTACCGTAAGCTACACCATGTACACCAGCGACACCCTTAATGCCAGTATCGCTGCTATGAATGGCCCGGGTACGCCTGAGAATGCGACGGTCACGACCCTGTGTCTGTCCTGCCATGATGGTACGGTTGCTATCAACGCGTTGTATAACGCCTCGAATCTGACTCCTACAATCAACTGTGTTGGTCCTGCAGGCTGGGTCGCTGATTGTAAAATGCCGACGACCAGCAACGCTGCTCTAGGTACGGATCTGAGCAATGATCACCCGGTTAACTTTGATTATCAGGGTGCCATCGATAATGGTGATACGACTCTGAATTCGGTTGCAAGTTTGACTGGTGTTCGCCTGTATGCAGGCACGGTGCAGTGCGCATCCTGCCATGATCCGCATATTGACTATAATGCCGCTACTGAGCAAACACCGTTCCTGCGTGTTGCCATTACCGGTAGTACACTATGCTTGAGGTGTCACAACAAGTAAGCTACTTGTTGTTTTATCTTAAGCAAGCGTACTAAAAGTAGTGAGAGGGGCCTCTAGAGAGGCCCCTTTTTTTTGCTCTGAGTGTCGAAATGCACCTCTCTCCCACGGGTTTAATCGGGACTCTGTTTGCCTCCTTGCAGTTCGTCGCCGTATTTGGGTTTGATCACAATACAATATTAAGCATCGAGGGCGCCCTCCCTGGCCGTCACTGCAGTGTGATCGTATATTGGCCTGAGAGGTCGATTATGTTTATTTGAATAAAGCCGCGATGTAGGTAGGTGAGGAATATAGCTTACTGCTTGGCCTTTGCAGCGCATTAAGGGTGCTAAATTGCCTGTGTTTATTGCTGATCCTGCTTCCTAATACCTGATTTATAAAGTAAACTTGTGCCGCTAATGGGCTTTACCGTGGTGAACCATGGGGTGCGTTTGCTCTCCACGGCGAGTCCCTTGCTGAGACAAGGGGGCGCGTTGTGGTTGCGTCTGCGAATTGATCTGGGGTGTATCAATTGAAGCTGCGTGGACTTGCTTGCTAAAGCCCTGTTGGCGGGGAATGGACTCCTGGTAATTACTTTAAGTATTTATGTACAGCGTAACTCTGTTATCGATCCACGCAATAATAAATATAGTCAGAATCCAGCAGCCACCATGCCAATAGAGAAATTCTTCTATGCTTATCGCTGCTTGTGGTGCACGTTGATATCAATTTGTGCGTGGCCTTTGGGGTTGTTGTTTTTTTGTCTGGGCAGGATTCGTCTCCTAGCGAGCTGTATCACATTATGCAGCGGTCAGTATGCTGTTCCCCTCCTTTTTTTTCTGCTTCTAAGTAGCCAAAGTGGCATTTCACATGCTGCATTGCGACACTATACTTGGGGTCTATTTTCGCTGAATGGTTCTGTGGGTTTGAGGTTTGAGGATCGCGAGCGCGTCGATGGCGGAAATCAGGTAAATAGCACAAAATTCAAACAGGAAATATCCCTTCGTAATAAGGGTTTTATATGGGATCCGCGTTTTCTGACCCTGGATTTAGGCTTGTCCTTTACCCATGACAATACGACTTATGACAATAGTAGTGAGACTGACAGTGAGAGGATAAATTATTCTTTAGGTGCCGTACTGTTTCCCAAGTGGCGTTATCCATATCGACCGCTAAGGTTCAATGCCT
>Ga0316190_10003749_pt1:5000-11014 | contig 11014 bp, 4 predicted proteins | sample Eddworburrow2_MG_FD_204929 | JGI IMG/M metagenome (GOLD analysis project Ga0316190, IMG submission 204929) | Coastal sediment microbial communities from Maine, United States - Eddy worm burrow 2 | ecosystem: Environmental > Aquatic > Marine > Coastal > Sediment | place: USA: Maine... | reverse complement strand
TATCGAAATGAAGAAAAATAAAACAACCAAACCAGACAAAATGGACAACAAACAGCCTGAGGAAGCTGGCGTGAAGAGAGAAGAAGAAACCGATAATTAACCCACTTTGGGCGGTGTAACCTCAGTCGTCCTACGGACTCCTTCGGTTACACCGCCAATCACAAGGTGGATCTCTTTTACTTTATCACAGTGGATCATTTTTACCTTGTCATTATCAGCTGAGTCCCATTCCACTTAGGGTTCAGGTCAAAATAATATTACCATAAAAATCTTGAATTATGAGTTCAGATGGAGTGGAAGATGGCAAGTTTATTTCGATCAAATGCCTTAAGTCCAGCTTTTTACTTCCCTGCGCTTTTGCTTTTCTAATTTTCTCTATAGCATTCACTTTTTTTCCTTTTCCAACATGGGAGCAGAACGGTCTTTGGCTTTTTTTAGCCATTCATGGTTGCGTGGTTTAAACTGTACATCCATTGTCGTGGCGTGGCGCGTCATGCAAAACGAGACTTAAACGGGACAGGCAGCGGCCATAGCACACGGTGCGCTTATGTGGTTTTCATCAGTCCCTCAAATACGACTTGGCATTACATTTAGAAAACTTTTTAAAATTTGTCAAGGGCAAAGCTAATTCAAGTTTCGCACTTAGCTATCCATATTGTTTCGGACTTTTTGTCCGTGTATGAAAAAGACAAAAGCACTTTTCTATCTGATTCTCAGGAACTGATTCTCAGGACGAAAACACAGTTTTTTAAGCAACAAAAGAAAAATCCGTGTCCATTAGTGTTAATCCGTGGCTAATAGCGATGCTCTTACAGAATTATTTGCTTAATACGTTCCCGTTTTGAACGGCTTTTGGAATTATTGGCATAAGCAAAATAAAAACAAATCATTGTCTATTCAGAAAACGGTTCCTTCCTAAGCACCTTGAGCACAAAACTGTCTTGCGAAACTTAAGAAGCTCATTCCTCACCTGATTTATTTACGAAGCGTTTGTAAATTTAAAAGATTGTTCCAATTTGCTAACCCTGATTTTTCAGTTTTTTCATTGTATTTTTTGGAGGATATTTTTTCTGGTTGACGCTATTTTGAGTTGTATTTATAGGAAAACATGACGGGAAATTTGAAAAGTTGCTCGAAGAACAACAATAAACCAGCTTCGTTTTGTCATGGCAAAAATGAAATGTGTAGAGAGACTACTAAAAATGGCGGCTCAAAGCGCCAACTTAAAAGCCGCTGATAGAATCAATTTCCGACTTCGATAAAACTTGCCGGTTCCGTAAAATTCAACCCTTGTCCAGCCTTCTCAAGTCGTTTCTGGGCAATTTCATAGGCATGCTTGTGATGGGATCGTTTAACTTTTTTATAATATGCAACAGCCTCCTGTCGCTTCCCCATGGTTTCATAGGAACGTCCAATATTCAGATTGGAAAGGGCAAACACCCACTTCACATTACCAGTGGATAAGGAAGCATATTGCATTGACTTTTCATAATTATTGATTGCCTCGTCTGGATTTTTCATGTTTAAATACAGGTTCCCAATTCGATAATATGAACTGATCACCAATACAGGAAAAACTGGAATATCAACTTTTTTTACAATCTGATTTAGCGTGTTCAGCGCTTCCTTATTGCGATTGAGCTTTTGGTAATTTTCCCCCAAGAGCATTAGAAAACTAGCATTTTGCGGGTAGAGTTTTGCCAACGCCTCAAAATAATTTAACGCCACATCATAATCTTTTTCAAGATACAAAAAAATAGTGCCCAAAAATAAAAGCGCTTCAGCCTTTGAATAGGTTCCATGCTTGGCCGCTAGTTGCAACTCTTGCAGGCCTTTTTCACGATTATTTTCAATGCCCAGCACAAAGGTTAACGGTTTTGCATAACGAGGAATGATATCTGTATAATAATGGTAAAGCCCCAAACCAAGATAAGCGTCGTAATATGTAGAATCTTCCTGAACCACCCGCTCCAAATACTCAATGCCCTTGCGTCCATACCAATAGGCCTTCAACCACTCACTCTCCCAACCATGATAAGCAGCCAGGTACATAAATGCGGTGCCTGTGTAGAACAGAGCATTAATCTTTTTATCTGGATCAGTCAATGACCGCTTTGACTTTTCAACTGCTCTAAGTACAAATTGCTGAAATTGTTTACCAAAAACTTTGTGGTTCTCTTCCAGTTGATAACGATAATAATAATTGACAGACTGTAACAAGTATCCATGTGGATTGTCAGGCTGAAGCCGTATCAATTGATTGAATACGTCTGTAGCCTCCTTAAATTGCAGATTATAGGCGAGATCCAAACCGGCTGAGGACAATGACTGATATGCGCCTTCAGAAGCGCGCAACTGAACAGTTGAAGAACCAAGCAAAATCATCAAAAAAAGCCATCTAAAATAAGGAATGAACCCAATTTCCTCTTCTATAATTATTGATGGTTGCATTCAAGCTCGTCAATTACAGTTCTAAATATTTATCGCGTATCATTAATAAATTACAATGATAGAGTACTTGCTCACCCTTTTAAACGCATAAAAGTTTTACACATCCATGTAAAATCTTTCACCTAATAAGGTTGAGCAGCGCCCGAATCCAGACTGTCTGCGCCAAAGCGCTTAAAAACAATATCACAGCCGACTGTGGCGTTGAACCAGCTTTGTGTGTCTGGGTAAGTTGAGGAGGAAGAAAGGTAAAGCGAAGAAATTGCAGATCGATGATTTTTGCTGATGACGCATCACATTTTGGGACTCCTAATCAAACACAGCGATGTGAAACCAACAAAGGGTTATCCTATTGTCAGCAGATCAGCAGATTTAGCAGCACTCGGGCGCCAATATGACTTCTCCACCTATTTAACAATGGTTTCAAAGTTCAAAAAAGTCTATTCAGAAAAACTCACACTGCCACTTTTTTGAACTGAAAGAAAATAATTCTATTACCGCAGCTTAATCAATTAAGTTCATCAAGCTCTTCTAAAATCGACTTAACTCTGATAGCCCGCTTGTCCTCCGCAGAAACAAAACTAATAAATTTTCTATATTCATCCAAAGCTGTACGAAAACGACCCATTCTATGAAGCAGCACCGCAAGGTTAAACCTGCAATCAAGCTGCTTAGGGTTTAAGCGAAGCTCTGACCGATATGAAGCAAGCGCATCCGAAAAATCCCCATGAGCCTCTTCAATTAAGCCTATTTCAAAATTGACTTCACAAACCGACGAATCAATCGCAATACTCTTCTTGAAATTTAACAATGCCTGACTAGTGTCTCCAATTATCGTGTAAACATTGCCCAAATAAAAATAATTTCCTGCATTTAATGAATCAGTGTTTATCAGAGCCCTAAATATATCACTCGCAGCGTCATATTCTTTAGTCTCAATATAGGTCAAACCTAAATTCACCTTCGCATCGTCAAATTTGCTGTCAAGCTGCAATGCACGACGGAAGTATCTTAACGCCTTATCAAACTGCCCCTTGCCAAAAAATAATTCTCCCAGTTTATTATAAGCAGATTTATTATTATTATTTAAACGAATAGCTGTCAAGAAATTCCTCTCAGCGCCCAAACTGTCTCCCTCATCAATACTTAACATCCCCAGGGAAAAAAAAGCGCGATCAAATGTAGAGTCTGCATCAACGACTGCTGTCAGATATTCCTTTGCTTTAATATCCATGCCCTTTTCCATTGACAAAAAGGCCAATTGATATAACGCATCTGCAAAGTCACTTTTTAACAACAATGCTTTTTTGAATGCCTTTTCAGCTAATTCCGTCTGCTTTGACAATGAATAAACAATTCCAAGTCGATATTCAATATCTGCCTCACTAAAACCAGGCTTAGTAGTCACAGCAGCGAATTCAGACGATTTCTTTAGCATCAAAACTGCCTTCTTATAATCCTGGATTTCGGTATAACATAATCCGAGAAAGTAATACGCTTCCCTAAATTCAGGATTAAAACCAACAGCTTGTTTCAACAAGTAAATGGCTTGAACATATTCGTGTTGTTTATATAACTCCGAGCCCTGAACATATAAACCAACTGTCCTTTGCTCAAAAGTTGGCTTTGGAGGAGATGAAGCACAGCTGACCCCAAAAACCAAAAGAGCCGTCGACCACCAAATCTTTGAAAACCCATATTGCCGATTAGACATAATATGATTTCTCCATATTATAGATGATATTCATAGAACATGTGAGAAACATTAACGCCCCTCACAGAACCGAACTTGTTGATTTCCAATATCCGGTTCTTCAACAGTATATAACTTCAATATACAAGTCGCTCAAAATTTTAAAAACGCTCATATCCAACAAAATCCTATTTATCTTGTCACTTAATCTCATTTATTGGATTTCTATAACTCAGCTATTGCTATAAAATTTATTCGATATCGGATAAACGCAACTGCTGTCATGCTCACAATGCGAAAAAAATTGGCTGTATATGTGTCACTTTACCAAAAACTCCAACAAAGTGAAGTCGAGATAAACGATCTTTCAGGAAACGACGGAAAAAATCAGCTTAGATAATTCTGGCGCCGGCTGAAACGCCATAAAAGGTCTTTTCTGGCTAGCGCAAGGTACTCCGCAGGGTTTCTGCCACAACATCCTTTTCATCTCGGCTTTGAAAAATTGAGATCTTTCAAAAGTTGATCAATAACTCGAATCGGCGGCGGCGCATTAGAATATATAACTCGCCACTGATAAGCGATAGCAAATGTTCCATCAAAAAAATCAGGGGTAGTCTTCAGATATTGCTGAATAGCTCGAATACGACTTTCGATTAAGACTGACCATTTTCGACCTTTACCGTTGAGCCAGCCACGACGACCTTCAGTGCAATCCTGTTCAGAAAAATGAGCCCATCCAATAACAGTATACTTGCTCAAATAAAGACTCCTGCAAATACAGTTTTTACTCCAGCCAACTTCAAAATACAATAGATTGACGTTCTCGCGATACTTAATGAGTATTATTGCGCAACTTATTCAAGTCACTATTTATTTAAGTTTAAAAGAGAATGAATATACACCATTTTTGAACTCAAGGCTCCGCTTACCAGTTCACTTTCATATCGTTAAAAACAATAAAAGTCAACCCCAAGACACGAAGTTCCTAACGAAATAAGCAAGCAAACTGAATAATGCAATACTACTATCCAAACCCACTGTTTATTCCATAAGACACAATACCATCAGTGAAACAAATCTGATTAAAATAAAAAAAGGCTACCCATAAATATGGATAGCCTTTTAGAAAAATATTCCCGGCAATGTCCTACTCTCCCACCTCGTCTCCAAGGCAGTACCATCGGCGCTGAAGGACTTAACTTCTCTGTTCGGTATGGTAAGAGGTGTTTCCCCTTCGCCATTATCACCGGAATTTTATTAAAATTCAATTCTTACTTATCTATATAACTGCTGTTAACAAAGAATACTTGGTTAAGCCTCACGGCTTATTAGTATCACTCAGCTAAATACATTGCTGTACTTACACTTGTGACCTATCAACCTTGTAATCTGCAAGGAGCCTTAAGTCCTGACGAATCAGGAAGGGAAATCTAATCTCAGGGTGGGCTTCGCACTTAGATGCTTTCAGCGCTTATCCCATCCAGACGTAGCTACCCAGCAATGCCCCTGGAGGGACAACTGGCACACTAGGGGTCTGTCCACTTCGGTCCTCTCGTACTAGAAGCAGCTCCCTTCAAATTTCCTACGCCCACAACAGATAGGGACCGAACTGTCTCACGACGTTCTAAACCCAGCTCACGTACCGCTTTAATGGGCGAACAGCCCAACCCTTGGGACCTTCTCCAGCCCCAGGATGCGATGAGCCGACATCGAGGTGCCAAACCGAGCCGTCGATGTGAACTCTTGGGCTCGATAAGCCTGTTATCCCCGGAGTACCTTTTATCCGTTGAGCGATGGCGCTTCCACACGCAACCACCGGATCACTAAGCCCTGCTTTCGCACCTGCTCGACCTGTATGTCTCGCAGTCAAGCT
>Ga0316190_10003745_pt1 | contig 11020 bp, 11 predicted proteins | sample Eddworburrow2_MG_FD_204929 | JGI IMG/M metagenome (GOLD analysis project Ga0316190, IMG submission 204929) | Coastal sediment microbial communities from Maine, United States - Eddy worm burrow 2 | ecosystem: Environmental > Aquatic > Marine > Coastal > Sediment | place: USA: Maine | collected... | reverse complement strand
TTAACGCTTTAAATTCACGATTTTCGGTCATATTTATTCACCAAAGTTCACACTCGCAACCACTGTCTCGAGTTCATGTAATTGTTCTGTTATGGTTTCCTCATCACCGACCAGAACGGGTTCGGCAAGTAGCCACACATAAAACTCAGCACCCGCACCAGGCTCAGACTCTACGGTAATGTTACCGCCATAACGTCGTATCAAACCATAACTTATCGACAATCCCAGGCCGGTACCTTCGCCCTGACTTTTAGTACTATAAAAAGGATTGAATACGCGACTGATCTGATCCTGCGACATGCCCGTACCATTGTCTTTTATCTGTATCACTACGCCCTTATCTTCCCAGTCACGGGTCGCCACATAAATTTTTCCAGCCTCTTTATCTAGAGCATGAATTGCATTTGTCACCAGATTGACCAGTACCTGCTCTAGCTCCTGCTCGTTCATTCGTACAACTTGCTCAGCTTTCAAGTCCAGCTCGATATCAAAAGAATATATCCTTTGCATGTGCTTCAGCAATTTAAGCGTATTGTTTACCACAGTGTTAACGTTTATTTCTTCAAGATAACCCGCATATTCGCCGGGCCGGGCATATTGCAGTAGATTATTGATGATATCCTGGATGCGATACACCTGTTCTATGATCAATTCGACCTCTTCGCTGACTGGTTCTATATGCGAACCCATGGCTTCGATAACGATATCCAGGTTGCCCAGTATTACCTGGGTCGGGTTATTGATCTCATGTGCGACACCCGCTGTTAGTTCTCCTAGAGCAGCCATTTTCTCAGCATGAACTAATTGTTCTCGCGTCTTGCGTAACACATCAATCGTCTTATGCAGGTCTGCATTTTTTAATTCGAGTTCAGTGGTTCGCTCAGTTACTTTTATTTCTAGTTGCGTTGCCCATTGCTGTATCTGCACGTTACGTTCCTGCAGCAGATCAAGCATGATGTCCAGTTCACGTGACAATTCACCGATTTCGTCTTTAGATTGCTGTTTGCCTATACGCAGCTGCTTTCCGTCACGTGTTGCTCTAACAACAGCGCTCATGGCTTCCAGGGGTTTGAATATTGATTTAGCACCGCGTATCGACAACCATGCAGACAACACCATCAACACGATAAAAAGTAATACCAGTACAGCTAGCGCTTTCCATAACGCCTCACGGAATGGTGCTTCAAGATACCCGGCATAGAGCATACCGACACGCTCACCATTGATGTCAACGATAGGTTCGTAGGATGAGATAAACCAGTCATTGACGACAAATGCGCTATCTATCCAGACTTTTCCCTGTTCCAGTACCTGCCTTCTCACTTCGTTGGAGACACGTGTACCCAGTGCTCTTTCGCCGGGTTTCAACGCCACATTCGTGGAGATGCGGACGTCATCTAAAAACACCGTCACGGTGCCAATACTACCCTCAGGCAAACTACCCGGCCCATATACGAGATCTCGTATTGTATCGACAAAAACGAAATTTGAATTGAGTAAAACGCCACCGTCAAGCAGCGCGATCACTTTACCCTTTGAATTTTTTGCCGGGTAGACAGCCCTGATCACCATGCCGCGATCTTCTATGCGTCGATTAGTTGGCCTGGCGCGTGCTGTTTCGATCAACGGTAATACCATCTGTTCGGCTAAATCCTTGTTCTCGGCTAACATTCTTTTGTGATCGAATATTTCTATACCAACACTGGGCTTCCCTTGTGCCGCGGAAAGCACTAATTTTGAAACACGATCATACTCGACTGAAAAGTTTTCAATCAATAAATTGCCTTCAGTATCGAGGATATGGAGATAATCAAAACCAGAGGTGTTTTTTAAAATAGTTAACTGCTGTTTGATAGATTCCGTATCGTTATCTTCTAGAGCGACGTAAAAAGAATGTGACTCAGCCACTAACGCCAGGCGGCTTAAGTAATCTTCAGGTATTCGCTTGAATACATCATGGGCAACGGTCAGATCAGTATTAACTTTTATGAAAAGCTGATCGTAGGAAAACCCTTTACCCCAGTAGATTGCCAATACCAAAGCAATAGGCATAACCAGTAATATAGGAAATAAAACCAGGGCCAGTAACTTATATCGGACTGCACTGCGTATCGCTTCAATAAGTGGCGTTAAAGAAACCATAGGTTATATAACGATTTCAACCACCCTGCCAGGCCTTTGTTTTTCGGTCGAGTGTTTTTCGAGAGATGCCCAGCACTCTAGCGGCTGATGATTTATTGCCATTTTTTTCAGCCAGCACTTTCAAGATATGTATTTTTTCAATTTCATCAAGCTGCAGACAGATTTCATCAGGCTCTACAATACTGCGTTGAATAGAAGCAGGATCAGCCACACATTCACTAGGTCGTCTGTTCAGCAGCAGGCTCCTTTCGATAACATTTTTCAGTTCTCGAATATTTCCCGGCCATGGATAAGCTTTTAGCAGAGATAATTCATGGTCATCTAGTTCCAGGATGGGCACGCCCATTTCACCGGCTAAAAGGTTTGAAAAGTACTGCACCAATGCAGCCAGATCTTCGAGTCGCTCTTTCAATGATGGTATCCTTATACTCAGTACATCGAGACGATAAAAAAGATCTTCTCTAAAATTACCTTTTTTAACTTCTTCAGATAAATCACGGTTAGTCGCCGCAACGACCCGAACATCAACAGGAATCTCCTTATTACTGCCGACAGGACGGATGCTACGTTGCTCCATAACACGCAGTAGATTGGTCTGCATGCCCATCGGCATTTCGCCGATTTCATCAAGAAAAAGGGTGCCGCCATTGGCATAGGTAAACAAACCTTCTCGTGACTGGTGCGCACCGGTAAATGCCCCGCGACTATGGCCAAACAGTTCACTCTCGAGTAATTCGGCTGACATTGCACCGCAATTTATCGGCACAAAACTTCCTGAACGCCCGCTCCATTTATGCATGGCGCGGCCCGCAAGTTCTTTACCGGTACCGGTTTCACCTGTAATCAAAACAGTAGATGGCATCGGCGCAACACGTTTGATAACCTGACAGATGCTTTTTATTAAATCACAGTCACCCACCATGCCAGCGCTGTCATGATAATTCTTAACTTCTCGGCGTAGTAGATAATTTTCGCGTTGAATCTTTTGCTTATCCAGACAGCGTTCTACAGAAGCATGCATTTGAGCCATACGAAATGGTTTAATGATGAAGTCAGTAGCGCCCGCACGCAAAGCAGAAATTGCCGTTTCGATATCTGCATATGCAGTAATGAATATCACTGCAGTACTGCTACCCTGCTCACGCAATTCTGAAATCCAGTCAACACCCGAACGCCCAGGCAAGCGAATATCGGTAATTATCAGATCAAAATGACAGCGTTTTCTGAGCTCATCGGCAGTTTCAACATCCTCAGCAACCTCGATCAAACCAAACCTGCTGGCAAGCCCTTTTTGCAAGAAACTGCGTATACCCACTTCATCATCAACAATGAGTACTGAGTTCATGGATTTTTTGCTCGTCGTATTGTCATCAACAGGTTCAATAGTTGTTGATTCTTGCATTGAGCCGTCATACATTCGCTGTTCGCTGGTATTCATTTTTCGCCTCATTTATGAATTGCTGTCACGGATAGTAACCTATCAGCATGATAATCACGAAATGCTAATATTGTGACAATTTGTCCCAGATGCCAAAGCGATGAATAGCCAAAATTACCCAAATCAATGCTTATATCACAGGTGTAGTGAGCTTTGCGTCTGTTTCAGATATGCAGTAGCTATTTGTAAAACCTTTTCACGTTAGCCTGCCAATCAATTTTCAAAGTAACCCGTCATTAAATCTTCAATTGGCACAGCAATTGCTTTCATGACTATTGTCGATAAATAATTCTTAACCATCTCAGTCACTAAATAAGGCATGGAAATAACAGGCAGATGATAAATCCAGCTCCTTAATAGTCATCCCCTTAAAAGGTTGTATATAAATGAAATCACCAATAACAATTATTCTGATGCTACTACCTTTGATCGTCCTGCAACCCGTGTTAGCAGATAGCGACTCTGATAAGCCAAATCGCTCCATTCGTTTAGCCACCACCACCAGTACGGACAACTCTGGCTTACTCTCTTACCTGCTGCCTGCGTTTGAAAGTAAAACCGGATATCGTGTACATGTTATTGCTGTGGGTACGGGTAAAGCTTTACGCATGGGACGTGATGGTGATGCCGACGTTTTATTAGTCCATGCCCCTGCCGCAGAAGCAGAATTTGTTATTGCAGGTTATGGTGAAAAACGATACGCGGTGATGTACAACGACTTCGTCCTGGTTGGCCCGATATCTAATCCAGCCAATATAAAAACAAGCAGTGGCGTTAACAAAGCGCTACAACAGATAGCCGATCAAAAATCGATATTCATCTCACGCGGTGATAATTCTGGCACGCATAAAAAAGAATTGAGCTTATGGCAGGCAGAAGGTATCCATCCCGAAGGTAACTGGTATCGCGAAGTTGGCCAGGGCATGGGAAAAGTTTTACAGATGGCCGCAGAACTCGATGCCTACACCTTAACTGATCGGGGCACGTGGTTAGCCTACCAGGAAAAAACGCCATTAAAAATACTCAACGAGGGTGACCCTAAACTATACAACCCCTACCACATCATCGCGGTTAGCCCAGAGCGCTTCCCCAGTATAAATCATCAGGGCGCCAACGCATTGATATCGTGGATAACCTCAGACGATGGTCAATCATTAATCGGCCAGTTCACGCTTAATGATAGTTTATTGTTTAAACCTTCGGCCAATGCCAAACAGTTAGCAGAACAAGCAAGCGAGCATTAACACAGAAACAATGGACGATTCCACATCGATAACACTGGACGCCATCCACTTACTTATTAGCGGAGATGCCGAACTGTGGGCGATCATTGGCGTTTCGTTTCAGGTTTCCAGTATTGCTATCTTTATCAGTGTACCACCCGCATTAGTCATTGCTTTTATCCTCGCATATACGGATTTCCCAGGGCGGCGATTACTGATATCAATCTTCAACACACTGTTAGCCGTACCTGCTGTGGTCATTGGACTGACTTTTTATCTGTTACTTTCACATCAGGGTCCTTTCGGTGACTATCGATTACTGTTTACGCAATCAGCGATGGTCATGGGTCAGGCAGCACTAAGTTTTCCGATCCTTGTAGCGATGGGGCATGCGGCTTTTCAGGCGATCGATAAACGCGCCTGGGAAACAGCACGCACTTTAGGAGCCAGTCCGATACGTGCTTTTTACACTGTGATGAAAGAAGCACGCTTTGGCCTGCTCGCAGCATTATTTGCCGCCTACGGTCGCATTATCGCTGAAGTCGGAGCCTCGATGATGCTGGGAGGCAATATTCTGCACTATACACGCAACATACCCACTGCGATTGCCTTAGAGACAAGCAAGGGCGAATTCTCACAAGGTATCGCACTGGGTCTGGTACTTATTATTTTAGCCTTCACCTTGAATACTTTCTTACAGTACTTCCAGGGTAAAGGACATTTAACCAACTGATGACAGACATGTATAACACGCATATAAATTTTTCCGGTATCGAGAAACGTTTCGGTCATAAACAGGTTTTAAACGACTCCGAACTTGAAATAAAGAGTGGCGAATGTATCCTTCTCTGCGGCAACAATGGTTCAGGAAAAACCACCTTTTTACGGATTATTGCTGGACTTGAGATCCCTGACTCAGGCTTCGTCAATACCGGCCTGGGTAAATATGACTGGAAAAAATGTCGTCAACAGTTAAGAGACAGCGTGGTTTATCTACATCAGCAACCCTATATGTTCGACGGTGATGTGATCAGCAATTTAAACTTTTCATTACATAATAAACTCAGTCAAAAAGAACGCAGCAAATGCATCAAATCCGCTATCGAATGGGCTGGACTGGAAAACATTGCAGAGAATTCAGCGAAAACCCTGTCAGGCGGTGAACGCCAGCGCGTCGCGATTACCCGTGCCTGGCTTAGAAAGCCTAAAATATTATTGCTTGATGAGCCCATAACTAACATGGACCATGATTCACGCTTACGAACAATCGAATTACTACTCAATCTGAAACACCAGGGCGTAGCATTAGTTGTTTCCAGCCATGACCCGGTTCACTTCGAAGCATTGACAGATACCTGGTTACAATTAAGTGAAGGACGACTTCATGATTTTACTGCCAGCGATAAGATTACTCCTATAAATTACAAAAAACACCTTAATGAACACACTAAGTAAACATGCTGTAACAGCAGTCATCCTTGCCGGCGGCAAAGGCAGACGTATGCAGTGTAAAGATAAAGGCCTGGTCGAACTAGCAGATATGCCACTGATCGAACACGTGATCGCAGCGATCAAACCACAAGTTAAAATCATCATAATCAATGCCAATCGGAACCAGCAACAGTACTCTCACTATGGCTACCAGGTCATCTCTGACACCTTAGATAATTACCAGGGTCCTTTGGCCGGTTTTTTTAGCGCCATGAAAGAAGCCACGACCAGTCACATAGTCACCTTGCCATGTGACGGCCCATTGATAGCCGGCGACCTTGTCGAACGCCTGATCTTTGCATCGAATGAAGAGAACGCTGAAATAGCCGTCGCGCATGATGGTGACCGCATGCAACCCGTTTACTCACTGATACCGGTCACTTTGACCGAGAGCCTGGGCGACTTCCTCGACTCGGGTGAACGAAAGATCGACCTCTGGTATAAACAGCACCGGGTTGCACTTGCCGATTTTTCAGATTGTCCGGAAACGTTTAGAAATATAAACACCGTTAAAGAACGTGATAGCTTACAGAATGAGGGTTTGCTCGCATGATCCAGTTTTCATTGCCGATAATAGGTTTATGCGCCTATAGTGGTACCGGTAAAACCACGCTTTTAACGCAGCTGATACCCCTTTTGAAAAAACAAGATCTACGCATCGGCGTAGTAAAACATGCGCATCACAAGTTTGATATCGACCACCCCGGGAAAGACAGTTATGAATTTAGACAGGCTGGAGCTGAGCAAGTTACCGTAGCTTCAAAAAACCGCATCGCATGGATAAAAGAACATAGAGATAATAAAGCGGAACCACTATTATCAGATGCCCTCTCGGCATTAGACACTAACGATCTTGACCTGGTAATCGTTGAAGGCTTTAAAGCTGAAGAATTTCCAAAGATCGAGTTACACCGCCCCAGTCTCGGTAAACCGCTAATATGCATACATGATAAAAACATCATCGCGCTGGCTACTGATACAGAGATGAAGTTAACAGCTACACATCATCAACTCGACCTGAATGATATAGGTGAGATTGCTGATTTCATTATTTCATTTGTTAAAAAAGCTAATAATGAAACTCCTGTACATGCAGTATCAACATAAGTGATCAATGACCATGTTAAATAATAAAATAAAAACCCAGCCTAGTTGCGCTGATGATCTTGATAGTGAATCTATTTCTGTCGAAAGAGCTCGACATAAGATACTGAAAAAAATCTCGCCCATCACCACTACGGAAAATCTCACTTTGCATCTAAGTTTAAATCGGGTTTTGGCACAAGATATTGTTTCAAAATCAAATGTGCCCGGACACACTAATTCTGCAATGGACGGTTATGCATTATCAGGTGACGAACTGCCAGATGCCATACCACGCCAGTACAAGGTGATCGGTACTGCCTATGCAGGGCGCCCTTTTAAAGAGCAATGCCATGCCGGCCAGTGCGTACGTATTATGACAGGCGCAGCCATGCCCGCAGGCACCGATACGGTTGTTATGCAGGAACATAGTGAAAAAATCAATGTCACGAATATACGACTTGCAGCGGGACATAGAAAAGGTCAAAACGTCCGCCAGGCTGGCGAAGATATCGCTGAAGGCAGCATTGTTCTAAAAAAGGGTCACCACATACAGGCTGCAGATCTGGGAGTGATGGCTTCCATCGGTATTGCTGAGATCAGTGCTTACCGACGACCACGAATCGCTTTTTTTTCTACCGGGGATGAGCTGCGCTCAATCGGCGAACCCCTGGGTACTGGTGAGATCTATGACAGTAACCGATATAGCCTGCATGGCATGCTCAGCCAGCTCAACGTAGAAATTATTGATCTTGGGGTTGTCAGAGATAAGCTGACAGATCTACGAGAAGCTTTTGAAACTGCGTCCAGTAAAGCTGACCTGGTTATTACCACAGGCGGTGTCTCTGTAGGCGAAGCTGACTTTGTGAAAGATATCGTCGAACAGATGGGGAAAATACATATATGGAAAATTGCCATGAAACCCGGGCGCCCGGTTACCTTTGGCGAACTGGATGGTGCAGTTTTCTTTGGCTTACCGGGTAACCCTGTTTCCGTGATGACTACATTTTATCAATTTGTATTACCTGCAATACAGCAATTATCTGGTCAAGGTGCTCGCTCACCTCTCACCTTCGAGGTGTTATCTGATTCAATATTAAGAAAACGCCCAGGGCGATTCGAATGCCAGCGCGGTATTTTATCTCGCAACGAAACAGGTCAATTAACTGTTTGCGCTACAGCTAAGCAGGGATCTGGCATATTGACTTCAATGTCTCGCGCCAATTGTTTAATCCTGTTAGACGAGAATTGTAACGGGATCAATGTGGGGGATTATATAACTGTGCAACCTTTCAATACATACTTATAAGTAACTCCTGAAGTATTCTATCCTAACGCTAGTAGAGGGATATATTAGAATCAGACAGGCAATCAAGTGTTTGGATGTTTTTGATAGGTATATCACCGATGACAGGAAAGATATCTTTATCTAGTGATCGCCATCGCCGAGTTTATTAGCTCGCTCTCTTGCTTTAGTCTGCCTCACAGCGGTCTCTGAAAGCTTTCCTACCGTACTTTGCCTTGCTATTAGGGGTAGTATCTCAGTACGTCAAATATCAAGTACGCCTAAGAGTACCCTTAACTAATTTGGATGGCAATGGATATCATGGAATGACACTGGAAAATAAGCTACTGATTTTATAACTAATATTGTCGTTACTGGACGTCTTTGGACGTCCTAAAACACGTAAATGGTGCCCAGGGCCGGATTAAGTTTGTCCGGAACAAACTTAAACATCAGTGCTATTTACTGATGACCCGAAGGGTGACTAATTTTGTCTGGAGCACAAATTTATCAGGAATAAATTTGAACAGCTTTAGCTGGCCCCAACAGGGGAAAATACCAGGGATGGTATTTGTAAAATTGAATAGCAATAAGCTAGCATGAAAGGCAAATCACAGGAAGTAATTTGTAATCACAAGGATGTGATTAATAAACTAACTGGCAGCTGGTTCGATTCTGTGCAAATAGTACGCAGCCAACAAAACCAGGACAATCCAATTGTCACTTACCGGCCAATAACGCCCGAACAGATAAAAATAATTTTTCTCGCGAAGGCGCAAAGGCGCGAAGAAAAACACTGACATGATAATCATTTCTCTGCACCTTTACGTCTTTGCGAGAGTTATTTTTATTATTTTTGTCCGAGGAAAAAGGGTCGACAAGAGACACTCAGACACGAAACTGTGGGTGATTACTCGACTGACTGCTTACGGCTGCCAATAGCGATTATTCATAATCGAAAATCATGTAAAACCGATATCCAATTCACACACAATCGAGTAAGTTACATGTAATAAAATGGACAGCCGACTTTTACTCTATTTTTTTCAGACAGCAATCCATATTTTATAAATACAATTTTAAGGAGCGTATTATAGTGTTAACTATTCGATCTGCATTACTGGCCACCTTGTTTATGGTTGTTGCGACCAATACGTTTGCTGCACCTCCCCCAAATATAAAGGCGGCGGAAGCCAAGGGGTTTCAACGTGTGAATTTAGAGGGACTAAAGAAATTCATACCTGGTGCCATGAAAGTTAAGGGACACAAAGGAGGGAAATATACGTTAACCTTTAAAGCAGATGGCTCAGTTGATAGAACGGGAGGTGTAGGGCTTGATACACAAACGGGGAAATGGCATTTTGATGAAAAGAATAACGCCTACTGTAGTACTTTTGAGGAAGTGATGGATTATCAGGAAGTTTGTTTCGCCGTATTCAGCGTACCTAATGGAAAGAAATTTTTAAGTTATGATATTGAAGACAGCTTTTTCGCACATGGATGGCGTCCCGTAAAATGATATCAGATACCTATTTCCATACCTCGATATATGACGTTTAGAACAACATGAACGTCCGCAATCGGCGGCGGTCTCAACCGGTCAACGTAACACATACATTAAATCGTTGAGACCGCCGCCAATAACAGTCATTCCTGTTTTTCTAGCACAGCTAATCGCATAAACATTTACAATCGGCTCTAAAAATCTGTTCAGTCGAATGTCACAAAACTTAACAAGGCATGAGATTTGGATAATAGTCGCTGATATGCATGCATGGCGGCTTTTTGCGCGTGACGACCATTCTCTAAGCTGTTTAAAACTCTACGAACTGTAACACCACCTTTACACTTCAAATTGATTTGAAAAATCAAGTAATCATCATATCTATCTGATAAATATGGTATCTGGTAAACACGGCATGGAATATGCTTCTTTTTACATGTGGGGCAATGTTATGTAAATGGAGAAGCTGAGATGGAAATATTATTTAAGTTGTTTTTACTGGTATATCTGTTGGCTATAGTTTTAGCAACCATTCTTACTGTCATCTGGATTTTGACGGCGATATTTACACCTGAATGGTCAACAAAGAAAAGACTCAATAATTACGGTTATAAACGAAGGGCTAAACATGGTGTCGATTAGATTCTTTATCGCAGCTCTTCTTTTGTTGTTTTCTGGACAGACCTTTGCATTATTTATGCCTGCTGGATTCCAGATAAATATTGTAACGGTCGTATCTAATGATGAAGGTTGCTGAGCGCTTAATAATAACCAATCATTATGTGATTTAGCCTCGCCATCGTGCGGGGCTTTTTTGACTATACGAAATTATCACATATCCGTTATTGGTTGCG
>Ga0316190_10003744_pt1 | contig 11020 bp, 2 predicted proteins | sample Eddworburrow2_MG_FD_204929 | JGI IMG/M metagenome (GOLD analysis project Ga0316190, IMG submission 204929) | Coastal sediment microbial communities from Maine, United States - Eddy worm burrow 2 | ecosystem: Environmental > Aquatic > Marine > Coastal > Sediment | place: USA: Maine | collected... | reverse complement strand
ACGCGATGCTGCTCGGAGCCCCTGGTTGCGCTGTTGTGCTAAAGAGAACTTCCGGCCCAATATAACCGGGAGCAGTGACGCGAATCTGATTAATGGCGCTATTTGCGCCCATGGTCAGCAGCGAAGCCGCCTGTCCAAGAAAATCAGCAGTTGTACTGGTTACTGACAAGCTGCCATTTGCGGGCGCAACAAGACTGAATGTAAGCGGCGCGCCAGAGGCTACATTGCCCCATTTGTCCACCAAGCCAACGCTAAAAGGCTGCGCCAGCGGCAAACCGGGAACGCCTTGCTGATTATCGCCTCCCAGCTTGGTGATTTGCGCCACAGAGTCAGGCAGACCTGTGGCAGTATAAATGAGTGAAGGCAAACCTGTCACCGACACTTGCAAAGAGTTATCGCCCAAAGCCGAGCCTAAAGTCCAGTTTACAAACGCTTCGCCATTGGCGTTGGTTAGCTGATTGGCGGCGCCGACAGAAACCGAGCCGCCGCCCGTCAAAACCTGATAATCAACAGTTACCCCTTGAATCGGGTTTTGGTTTGCATCCGTCACACGAATTCCAATGAGTTCCGGCAACGTCTGAGCCACAGTATCTCGCTGCGCCAGACCAGAGATTGCAGTTATTTTTGCAGAGCTAATAACAACGAATTCGGTTGAACTGGCTCCCAAACCAATCGGTGAAGTTACGCTGATCACTCCCGTTCTTGCTCCTGGGGGCACAATTGCCCTGATAACTAAGTCCGAATCTACAATAAAAGAAGAGGCTGGAGATCCGTCAAATTCCACCGAATTTGCGCCTGTAAAATTTTTGCCAGTCAGTCTAACCATAACGCCCGGAGCCCCGGTCTGTGGAGAGAGGGACGTGATCTCCGGCAGTCCGCCGCCGCTATTCGAACCGTCAACAACAATGATCTGGTTCGCCGCAACATTATTCTGCGCAACCTCGCTTCCATCCAAAAAAATGACTTTAACATCAACAGCCGAATTCGCGCCCAACCCAACATGCAGCACAGGATCATTCTGCCCAAGATAACCACTTTGGGAGCGCGCTTCCCGATAGGCAAACAAAGACCCGCCCGCCATGCCTGCAGGATAAATTTTTACTTTTGCGCCATAAGCTCCGGCCTGCCCTGAAGGTGAGACAAGCCTGATTTTTAACCAATTCCCACTATTGAAATTATTCCGAATCAAATAATTCCGCGACCTTTTCGCGCCGATGGCAAAATCCAAATCGCCATCGTTATCAATATCTGAAAAAGCAATGGCGCGAGGATCGGTAAGACCAGAAACCGGCACAGCAGAACCATTGGGAAAATTTCCGAAGCCGTCATTCAGATAAACAAGCACATCGCCGGAGCAAATCAGGTCAAGGTCGCCATCATTATCCAGATCTGCAAAACCACCCATGTAGCCTTTTGTATCTAAAAAGGTCTGTGAAAAAGTAAACACGCCTTTCCCATTATTAATATAAAGATGCTCCATGGCCGATTTTGCCAGCTCATCATAATCGGAGAGCAACAAGTCAATAAACCCGTCATTGTTAACATCTCCGACGCTCACACCTTCCCTGCCTTTGTGGTTAATTCCAATAGTAGTCGGAGAAATAAGCGTAAACACGCCGACCCCATTGTTATTGAGAATATTTAAATCACCATTCCGGTTGCCTGCAAAAATATCAATATCGCCGTCATTGTCGTAGTCGGTGTCTGTTGCGCCCTGACCAGCCGGGGCGTCGACCAAAGCGCCTATGGTCAATGCGGTAAATACAAAATTTCCATCATTGCGATAAAGTTCATTTTTTTCTCCAGGCGGATCGTTTGAACCCTGATAATTGGTTATGGCAAGCAAATCAAGGTCGCCGTCTCGATCCATATCAAAGGTCAGAACACCCCGGGTCGGGAATTGCTGCGTGAAAAGAGGCGTTCCTGCGGTTAAATCTGTAAAATAGCCGTTGCCATCATTGCGAAAAATGTTATTGCTTTCAGAATTCGGAGCAAGTCCGGTGGTTCCATTAAAGAGATCGAAGTCGCCATCGTTATCCAAATCGGAAAATACAGCTCCATGCGAGCCGCCATCAAAATCATCAATGCCGCGCGCCGAACCTTCATTGGCAAAGACGTTGGCGCCGAGGTTATAAAAAAAGAGATCGGCCATAAAAGTTTTATTCAACATGGTATGATATAAATCAGACCGACCGTCTCCATCCACATCGGCAAATGCCGCCGCATGTCCGCCGGTTTCTCCTTTGCCCACCGGGCCGCCAGTTCCAGCCGCAGTCGTAATATCTGTAAAATCCAGCGTTTGAGAAATGGCGATTGTGGTGTAGATCAAAAAATATAAAACCACCAATATGGATCGACCTGTTTTCTCCGCATTCTTCCACGCAACAAGATTCATGTCAAGCAAATATTCTTTTATTTTGAAAATAGAAAAACAAGACATCCTGCGAAACCTCATTTCATTAACAACATTTGTTTTGTCTGATTATAATATTGCGACCGTTCCATTCAATTGTATGAGCGCCGCAAGCTGTTCATTCAATAAAACGCGCACTCTTCTTCCGAAAAGATCATAAATCGTTACAACACCCGCGCCGTCTCTGGCAATGAAAACTCAATAGGTATTTGCAGGTTAAATAGATTGGGATAATTCCGGCTGACGCTAAGGCATTTGATCGAAATAAACTTGCCATCTTCCACTCCATCTGAACTCATAATTCAAGGTTTTCATGGTAATATTATTTTGACCTGAACCCTAAATTCCGTGGGAAGCTTCGGAGCATCTCCTTCGTTGTCGCCAGCGAGAACAGCCTCCTGAAGAAAAACCTGATTGCCCGATCAAATTTGCTCCTATTAATTATTCCCAAATGGCGTATTCCTAACGCATAACAACTATAAAATTTGTGAGAGGTGGAGAAATGCGGCCGCTTCCATGCAGCGTTGAAAAGTCAACAAAATTGCCAGTTCCCTGGCGCAAGATCAAAAAATATATCTTTTAATCAAAATGCTATTTGCAAAACTTTTTCGTTCAGCGTTCGGGTCGCTTTGCCTCCCTGTCTATTCCAATAACAATCAAAAAGCGCTCAACTCTTGTATAAAGTACCAGAGGAATCCACGAGCAAAACCATTTATATTTCAAAATTATTTTTGCAGAACTATTTTACGAGTCGCCCTGAACTGGCCTGCTTCGAGGCGAACAAAATATAATCCGGAAACCGCCAATCGGCCTAAATTATCACGACCATCCCACGCAACACTATTCAGTCCGACGTTATTTACATTTGGCTGAGGCAAATCTCGCACTTTCTGCCCTAAAATATTAAATATTTTCAAATCTACCCGAATTGAAGGATCGGAAACGGAGTAATTAATGCGGGTTGAACCGTTAAAAGGGTTGGGATAATTACCGATTAAAACGATAGACTTTTCCTTTTTTTCGTCGTTTACATCAGTGAGCGAATCGACAGTAAAGGACATTGCGGAAATTGCGCTGCCATAAGCGTTCGACATCGTAACTGCGCCACTTTTCGCGCCGTTCGGAACTTGCGCGCTAACCAGCGTATCAGACAGAACCGCAAGGGAGTCAGCTTGCGCGCCAACAAACCAAAGATCGCGCAACCCTTGAAAAGAACTGCCCTTAATCAGAATATGTTTGCCAACCCCTGCGCGCGCAGGTATAAATGCCCCGACAAACGGCGGCCTTTTTACGGTGAATCGGTCACGACTCCTGACAATTCCGCCCGCATAGATTGCTTCAAGGTAACCGGATGTTGCATTCGGAGGAACGACAGCTATCAGGGAGCTATCGGTCAAAATTTGAAAAATGGCTATTTGCCCGTTAAACTTCACACTTTGAATATCAGAAAAAATTTGCCCTTTGAACGCAATTGTATCGCCAATTGCGCCGCTAATCGGGGTAAAACTATTGATAGCCGGCCTAGTGAGCACAGTGAAGTCAAGCTCGCTGATAGCAGAACCCATCCGGTTAAACAGGGCTACTTTCCCGCTATTGGCCGCTGTAGGCACAATTGCGCCAATTGCAGTATCGGAAACAACAGAAACTTGCGTTGACGCGATATTGCCAAATGAGACATTGGTTACGCGGCTGAGGTTCACGCCATAAATCGCAACAGACGCGCCTGGAGTTCCGGACAAAGGCGTAAATGAGGAAAGAAGCGGCGGTTTGTCTATCTGAAAAGCAGCATTGGAAAAATCCACCGGAAAATCACCACCGGCGGCGCTAATACGGATGATTGCGCCATCGGTCACGAGATCAGGGATTTGCCAGTTGTAAACACCGGAGTTGCCAACATTATCAGCGATTACTTGCCAGGTAGCGCCCAAATCAGGGCTCCATTCTATTTTAACCATTTTTACAATCGAATCAGCTTCCCAGGTAATTGTTGCGAGGCTATTGATAGACAACAGTTCGCCGCCATTTGGACTTAAGACTGTAATCAGGTCATCGGAAACAATTTCAACCGTATAGTTATCCGTCACAGTCTGCCGGGCATTGCCCGGACCAATTCTGTATTGTTTGGGAGAGAGGGCAAAGGTCATCCATCCCGAACCGGATGACAACGGAGCCACGAATTGACTATCCACCAGAACATTCGTTAAACGCGGATAGTAAACCGTAACCTCGACGCTTTCTTCCGGGCCGACATTTTTACCAACACGAATTGCGCCGCGCTTTTGCTTTAAGGCAAAAACGATGGGCTTGTCTGAGGTCACACCCATTTTATTTTTATAAAGAAAACGTCGACTTCCAGAGGTCAAATATTCAAACGAGAGAAAATCGCTATTAAAAAAACAAAGACGCGCATCCGTCTCCAGGTCAGCGTATGTAAAGGAGGTGTTTTGACGGTTATAAAGACAAATATCGCCGTCAACTTTTATCCCGCTGACGCCATTTTGGTTAAGATAAAATTTCTCGACTTCAGGAGATTGCGCGCCACTTTTTTGTGGATAGAGCAATGAAAAAAAACTGGCGTTTGGCGCATCTGAAACCGGCGTGACTCGCAACATGTCTGTTTGAACAGCATTGATGGCGTAAGAACGATCCAGTCCAATTGACCAGTCTATTTGTTGCGGTTCAACAAAGTAAAGCGGCATTTTCGTATTGCCGATGGTTGAACTGACCAAAAAATTGTTTTCCGCTTTAGCTGAAATAGTGTGTTGGTTATCGGCGCCGAGCAAATACTCATATTTATGAGGCTGATCATCTTCAAGTTCATCGAGCATGATAAAATACTTATGCTTTTTATAAAGCACATAACGATGAAACTTATCTATACCTTCATAAGCATCCGTGGCGTCGCCCAACAGATAGCCAATATGCTCACTATCCAGGTAGTCCATGTTGGCTTTGGTATTCAGCACCTTGGTTGTCTTATCGCCTTTTTGCCCCAAGCCATCTATCAAAAATGTGTTATGACCATAGGTAACATTATTAATGCCTTTATCCGGCCCTGAGTGTGGGAAAGCGCCATCTTCGGCCGCCAGATACTCATTGTTATAGAAGATGACGAAACCGTTGGCGTCAGGATGATCATGTCCGCCCGGACTCAGGTTTTTCAGGCGTCGTCCATGACCGCCCGGCGAGCCGGAACGCATAAAAAACACCATGGCATCTTTGTCCCAACTGCTGCGAAAAATTGCGGCTTCCATATCAGGCCAATAGCGACTTAAGGGCAAATTTCGATAAGAGCGGGCGGGAACGCCCAGATCATCATAAAACAGAAATGTGGCCCAGTCCTCAAAATCGAAACGCGCCTTGGTTTCAGTGACCATATAATCAAGGAAATCCATCACATAACCGTCTTTGTATTCCGACGCAACCAGGCTCATGGCGCCAATGCTGCCAAACGGCCCCTTACCCGGTTTTCCCCGCACCTGACGACTGTCAGCCCATGTAATGGTCGCCAAATCAGGAGTTTGCACATCCGCATAAATTCTGGGGTAGCCGGTTTTTCTGAGAAATTCACTTCCCGGATATTCAGAGCCCAGATGAAACCAGTCATTCTCAGGCTCCTGCCTGCGCAATGCATTAAAAAAAAGTCCAACATGAATATACTTGCGCCAATAACCGATTCCCTGATGCGGAAAGCCGTCTGAACCATGCCCCCACATGACGTTGCGCTCTTTTTCCTTAAAATTTTCTTTGACATTACGCAATAGTTTGGCAACAAACTGATTAAAAGAGCTGTCACCATCCCCGGCAAACGCGAGACCGACCAAGCCTTCGGCAGCCGATGGCGTCCAATTTACATTGGTGTAGACATCATTAATCACCTCATTATCGCCGCGTTGCAAAATAACGTTGCGAATGATATCGCGCTGACTTGAGGATAACCTATCGTAAAAAACATCCCAGGCAAATGCAAAACCAACGCTGATATGCGCCACGTTTAGCTTGTCGCCCCAGAGAAGTTTTTTTCCCCAATCAGGCAACGCTGCGAGCTGCATCATCATTTCGATTGCCCGTTGAGCATAGACCGTATCATCAAGCACGATGTACGCCAATGTCATATCGCTCAAGCCGTCGCCAAACTCCCGACCCAAATCTAAATCGTAGATGCCTTCTTCGGAAATATCATAGCTAAAAGACTGATCCACCCTTTCCGTCTTGTAACGTTGCCAAATTTGATTTAAAAATGGATTGGTCAAAACCTTTTGTCTCAACTGGATGGCACCCTGACTGTCAAAAAACAGACGAGGGTGCCCTGAATTGGTTTGGGAAAGAGCGATACTATAAAAAACGAAAACAAACGCAACCAAAAACCATTGTCTGAGGCATCGTCCGGACAGTCTACTCAAATAATTCATCAATAAATTTACCTATAGCTGTTTAATTGGGCATAAAACGATACAACGAATCATGCCCAATCAAAATGAAATTCCTGATTCAAAAAATATGTCACGCTTGCTACTGCACAAACAGCATTTTTCCAACATATCGATAGGAGCCAGCTTCAACGTGATACAGGTAAACGCCTGAGCCAACCTTTTTGCCCTGGCCATCAAGCGTCTTCCAATCGACATAATGAGCACCCGCTGCAAGCTCTTCATTCAATAAAACGCGCACTCTTCTTCCGAGAAGATCATAAATTATTACAATAACCCGCGCCGTCTCTGGCAATGAAAATTCAATGCGTGTTTGCGGATTAAATGGATTGGGATAATTCCGGCTGACGCTAAATTCCGTGGGAATCTTAGGAGCGTCGCCCAAACCGGTCACCAAATCAATGTTCCAGGTAACCGAGTCAGACAATGCGCCATCGGTGACCACAACCTTCACTTCATAGTTGGTCTGAAGCGGCGTTTCTCTCACAAAGTCAAAGGCAGCCTCCCTCGAAACTTCATCCTGATTAAGCAGCCACAAATATGCAAGGGAGTCGCCGTTTGCATCTGAAGCGCTGACCGTAAAATTTATGGTGTCGCGCTGACTGTAAGCCGGAGTCAGTTCCTGAGGAAAATAGGCTTCAATTACTGGCGGCGCATTAATTTCAGCGACTTCAATGTGAACAGTCGCCTGATTTGACCAGGCGCCGTCGACGTCGCGAAACCAGTAGACAAGGCTGTCAAGACCTAAAAATAAAGCGTCAGATGTATAAGTCACGCCGCCGTCAGAATAAACCTGGGAAAGGGTTCCGTTTTTCGGCGCGAAAACAATGTTTACGCTGGCGCTATCGATAGCGCTGTCCAAATCATAATCATTTTTAAGCGGCAGGAAACGGATGCTTTGACCCGAACCTGTTTTCATGTTGTCATCAAGCGCAACAGGCGCGTCATTGACAGATTTCACTTCAATAAACACTGTTGCTAAATTCGAATCGCCGTCCAGGCCGCCAATTTTATAACCAAAACTATCCTGACCAAAAAAATTATTATCCGGCAAATAGGAAACAATATTTTCATCCAGATTAACAGTTAAAATACCGTGCGCTGGCGAAACGCTGATTTTCAGCGAATCAAGAAGCAGACTGCCAGCCGACCCCTGGTCGTTTTGCAACAGATCTAACACAGCGACTCTATCTTCAAAAACCAGAACCGTGTCATTAACCGCAACGACGCCGGAATCAAGTTCAGGGGCGTAGCTGATTATTAGCTGCGGCGGAAAGATATTTTCTTTTGAGGCATAACGAGCCTGACCGGAAGCAAGACCGGTGATTGCAAAACTGTATTGACCAGGCTCGCCAATGACGTCGCCAAGGTCAAAATCAACGTATTGACTGTCTCCGGCAACGATTTGACTGCTCAAAGATGAACCGGAGATGGCAGGCGCATTTGCAGCGGTTATGATATGCTCATTCCACTCGCCGGATCCATCTGACAAACTATTTTCACTGAGAAACAGCTCACATTCCGCTCCAGCCCCACTTTCGGCAAACACTCGAATTTTGGCGCTTAAGACATCGACCAAATCAACAACATTGAAACGCAGATAGCTGGTAAATCTGCCGCTTTCTACATTCATAGAATCAGCAAAACCATAATTATAGTCCGGTGAGTCTATTTTGATTTGCGCATCATCGGTCGCCAAATACAGTTGGGAAGCGATGGCGTCTGAAGAAATAACTTTGAAGGAGTCGGCGCTTGTCGCAAGGCCATTTGAAGTAATAATTTTAATGGTTCCGGCGGCGCCGAGGCTGTCGGTGATGACAAATGTAACATACTTGTCCGAAAAAATCTCAAATGGATGCAATGCATTGTCAAATTCAAGACCAACAATGCCGTCAAAATAGCGGCCCGCCACAAAAACCCGGGTTCCGGGCGCGCCTTCAGTTGGAAATAATCCGGAGATCTCCGGGAGACTACCCGGCGACGCAGAGATTGAAAAAATATCCCGGCTTATATCAGACACAGAGCTGTCGGCAGCGTCTGAAATGCGTATTTTACAGTCGGATGATTGGATATACGGCGTAGTCCAGAGATAACTACCGTCATTCGCTACAGACGAAACAACAGGCGACCAAGTCATGCCGTTATTAATCGATAAGTCAATGTTAATATTATTGATAACGCCAAGTGAAGTCCATTTAATTTCATATTCAGATTCGGATAAAATTGCTCCGCCATCGTTCGGTTGCAACAGGCTGAGCGAATTGGCAGTTGTAAAAATCGAAAAGGCATCGCTTTGGCTGGATGGCTTCGCATCAGCCGCGTCTGAAATACGGATGCGGCACTCTTGTGAATTCTCATTTGGCGCAATCCAGGAATAGCTGCCATTATTTATTTCATCATCGGCTATCAGGCTCCAATTCAAGCCATTGTCTGTGGAAAATTCAATATCAACAAAACCAAAACTTCCAACATAACTCCAGGAAATCGGGACGTTTTGACCCGGAGTATACGTTTCGTTGCTTTGCGGGCTGGAAATAGTAATTTCCTCAAACGTTCCTATGCCGCCTAAGGCTTCATACCAAGCCAGATCGCTATCGCCGCGAATCGCGGATACGATATCATCGTCGCTATCTTTATCGATTTTTCCGGCAAACACAGCCCGCGGCCTATTCACCTGATCAACGACAACTCCTGAACCAAAATTCTGATTTCCATCATTAAACCAGGCCATGATCACGTCTTTCTCGAAACCGGCGGCCACCACGTCAACATCACCATCGCCATCAATATCACCGGCGGAAACCGACCAGCTTGCTTCAAAGTTCTGCGCAATATTAATTTCCGAAAAACTACCGCCACTGTTTTTAAACCAATCCACATCACCATTATTGCGCTGAGTCCGCAAAATATCCATCCATCCATCACCGTCAATATCAGCGGCGAAGACAGACAAAGCGCCATTTGAAGAGAGGGTTCGTTTGGTAAAGGAGCCGCCTTCATTCCGATACCACATTGTTTTGCCTGAACCGCTGGCCGCAATATCCGGTCGGCCGTCATTGTTAAAATCAGCGGTCCAGACTGAGTGCGCCCCGCTGACTCCGGAATCCAGTACATTTTTTACCCAGTTATTTCCACCCTGATATTCATACCAGACGATCTCGCCATCTTCCCACATCGCAACAACAACATCATTATCGCCATCGCCATCAAAATCAGCCGCAGATACAGCTTCCGGATCCATGCCAGCATTATCGATCATCTGACCTGTGTTAAAGCCGCCGCCATTATTTTTGTACCAGACCACTTCATCTGTTGTCGGTGACACGCCCAAAACATCAATCCTGCCATCACCGTCAATATCTTCAGCAAAGGTTCCCCACGCGCCTTTCAGAGCGCCGAGGGTTGTTCTTGAAAAGCCACCGTTGCCATCTCCGCTCCACAAGGATATTCCCTGGTATTCAGCTGTCGTAAGATCCATATTGCCATCGCCATCTACATCTCTGGCATAAGCCCAATAAGCGCCATTTAAATTATTTGTGACAGAATGCCGGACAAAGCCAGCCTGAGCTTTTACTGTAGAAGATGAAAAACAGAATACAAGTGACGCGCTGAAAAGCGCAATAGCGTTTCGAAACATTTTCTCTCCCGAAGTCAAATTCAATGTTGCAGTTCATGTTAGGAGGCGCCCATAATATGTTATTAAATCAACCGGAGAACTAAAAAAACACCCACAGTTTTAGTTACGGGATACTTTTAATCAAAGTAATAACAGAGATGTTACAAAAGAATACCATCTCTTTCACTTCAGTCCAATGCTGTTCAAAAATCAATATCCCGCATTTTCATATTAAGCCATGTTGTTTTATTACCGTTGACAGAGTCATCCGCAGAAAAAAAGCCGCGTTAAAGATTACTTAATCAGCATTTTAACACGGCTTCCTTTTCCTGAAATTAATTTTGCGCTATTTTAGCAGCAACATTCGTTTTGTTTCTCTGTATTCACCGGCAATAATTCGGTAATAATAAGAGCCCGAAGCAACCTTTTGTCCAGCGTTATTGCGAGCGTCCCACTGCACTGTATGAAAGCCTGCGTCACGCTCCTCATTCACCAATGCGCGAACCGTCCGACCCGTGACATCAAAAACTATCACCTTAACGAAACCACTTTCAGTCAGTT
>Ga0316190_10003742_pt1 | contig 11021 bp, 9 predicted proteins | sample Eddworburrow2_MG_FD_204929 | JGI IMG/M metagenome (GOLD analysis project Ga0316190, IMG submission 204929) | Coastal sediment microbial communities from Maine, United States - Eddy worm burrow 2 | ecosystem: Environmental > Aquatic > Marine > Coastal > Sediment | place: USA: Maine | collected... | reverse complement strand
CTGTACCAGATGCTTTATCTGCGTGTACCCGATCATGCCGCCGTGTCGGAAACGGTGTCCGCGACCAAGGCCTTGAAAAAGCCCTGGGCGCGCGCCCTGGTGAATGCCGTCTTGCGCGGTGTCCAGCGGATGGGCGAGGCAGAGTTTGCTGAGCTGGATGCCGATCCGATAGTGAAATATGCCCACCCGGACTGGTTGCTGGGTAAGTTGCGGGCCGCCTATCCAGATGATTGGCAGGCCGTGCTTGACGCCAATAATCAGCGCCCGCCGATGTATCTACGCATCAATGCGCAACAGCAGAGTCGCGCTGAATATCTGACGCAGCTCAATGCCATCGATTGTCAGGCCAGTGAGTTGCCGTATTCAGATGAAGGTTTGATGTTGGCCGCAGCGGCCGATGTTGAGGCGCTGCCGGGGTTTGTTGATGGCCAGTTTTCAGTGCAGGACGCCTCGGCGCAACTGGCGGCGGGATTGCTGGACGCCCAGCCGGGTGAGCGCATCCTTGATGCCTGTGCCGCACCTGGTGGTAAGACCGCCCATGTGCTGGAACGGCAACCGCAGCTGGCCGAGCTGGTGGCGCTGGATCATGATGCCGGGCGGCTTGAGCGGGTGAAACAAAATCTTGAGCGGCTGCAACTATCTGCCACGGTGGTGTGCGGTGACGCCAGTCGAACGGATGATTGGTGGGATGGCCGGCTGTTCGATCGCATCATGCTTGATGCACCCTGTTCTGCCACCGGTGTCATCCGCCGTCATCCCGATATCAAGTTGCTGCGTCGCGCCTCGGATATCGAGCAACTGGTTACCTTGCAAGGACAAATTCTGCGTGCCCTGTGGCCCTTATTGAAGCCAGACGGTATGCTGCTGTACGTTACGTGTTCGGTGTTGCCGCAGGAGAATGTGCGTCAGTTGCGGCAGTTTTGTGCTGAACAGGTCGATGCTGAGCATCTGCCAATCGAGGCGGAGTGGGGGCTGGCACAGGAATTTGGACGTCAAATTTTGCCAGGACAAGAAGGGATGGATGGTTTCTATTATGCGTCGCTGCGTAAAAGGAAAACGATAGGGTAGCCATTGGATGGGGGAGATGCGCACAATCGGACGCTGGTTGGCGGTGCTGCTGTGTCTTGCTGTGTCACAGGCATGGGCAGAGGAGCCCGCAACGCCTGAGCTAGAATCAGAGCCTGGTTTTACAGTGCTTACAGCTGAGTCGCAGTTGGTTGATGGCGTGGTGCGTCTGGACGTTCTGTTTGGGCTGACATTTAGTGATGACCTGGTTGAGGCTCTGCAAAATGGTGTCTCACTCAACCTGCTGATCGATATCGAGATCCTTAAAGAGCGTAACTATGTCTGGTCGAAACAGGTGGCGAAGATTGAACAGCGCTATCAGATTTCCTACCAGCCGCTGACCAACCTCTATGTCCTGAATAATCTCAATAGTGATCTGGTGTTTCAATTTCCCACGCTTGAGTCGCTGTTGGCGGTAATCACTGTTCTGCATGATTTCCCACTATTGGATTACAGCCTGCTTGAGGCCGATGCCAGCTATCGCGGTGATATTCGTATCTCGGTTGATAGGGAAAGTTTTCCTGTGCCACTGCGGTTGATGTCGTATGTCAGCGGTGACTGGCACCTTGCGAGTGACTGGTATTCATGGCCATTGCTGCCATAAGACGATTTTTCTCCGGCCAAACGTCAATCATTCTATTGATTGTCTTGCTGCTTGGTTCGCTGTATTTGATGAGCAGCGCGACTCAGAACTCCGAGCAGTTTGATCGCTTTTATATCCCCTTGTTAGTGGTCAATATGCTGGAATTGTTGATTCTGGCAGGCTTGATTATTGCCAATGTCGGCCGTCTGCTGCGCCAATATCGCAATCATGCCACCGGTTCTCGGCTGACGGTACGCTTGGTGGTGTTATTTGTGGTGTTGTCGGTTGGGCCGGTGTCGGTGTTGTATTACTTCTCGCTGGGTTTTGTCCGTCACGGTATCGATAGCTGGTTTGATGTCAGGGTTGATAAAGCCATGAATGATGCCCTCAATCTGAGTCGTGTTGCGCTTGACTGGCGGATGCGCGACATGATGCGTCAGGCTGAATACGTAGCTGAAACGGTGAGTAATGTGCAGCAGGATGAGCTGGTATTGTCGCTTAATGATATGCGCCACCAGATCGGCGCGTTTGAGGTGGCGTTGTTGACAGTCAATGGCCGGGTGATCAGTTTTAGCAGTGATGATGCCACCAAGTTGTCGCCGGTGTCGGTGGACAGGATTATTTTGTCTCAGGTGGAAACCGGACTGGCGTACGTTGGTTTGGATCCGGCCGAAGGCAGTCTTTATGCCCGCCTGGTGGTGAATGTGCCGGCGAGTGAATTTTTTCTTGAACCACGGGTGTTGCAGGCCTTGTATCCCGTGCCTGCCGGTATTAATGAATTGGTGGAGAGTGTGCAGACGGCCTATACCCAGCATGAGCGTCTGGCGTTTTTGAGTGGGCCGTTGAAGTTCAGTTTTACCCTGACGCTTTCGATTATTTTATTGCTGAGCATTTTTACCGCGGTTTGGGCCGCCTTCTTTCTGGCGCGTCGCCTGGTTGCGCCGATCAGGGTGCTGGCCATCGGTACACGCGCTGTCGCTCAGGGTGATTACCATCGTCGTCTACCCTTAACCGTGACGCCAAACGACGAGCTGGGTTTTTTGGTCAAGTCGTTTAATACCATGATGGGGCGGATTGCCCGGGCTCAGGAAGAGGCCCGTTTTAGCCAGCAGGGTTTGGAAAATCAAAAACTCTATCTTGAAACGGTATTGGGCAATCTTTCTTCGGGCGTCATGACCTTTAACCAGGGTGGCATCTTACGCACCGCCAATCGAGCCGCTGAACATATTCTAGGTAGTGACATGCGGCCATGTGTTGGCCTGGGTCTGGCTGATCTGGCCGAACGTTATTCGCATATGGAGGCGTTTGTCGGCATGTTAAATGCCCATATCGATAATCAGACCGAAAGCTGGCAGGAGCAGGCCACCCTGTTTGGCGCCGAGGGGCGGCAGTTGTTGATGTGTCGTGGTGCGCCCTTGCCTGAGCCTGACGCTGGTCATGTAGTGGTGTTCGATGATGTAACGGCCTTGCTGCAGGCGCAGCGTGATGCCGCCTGGGGCGAGGTGGCGCGACGGCTGGCGCATGAAATCAAAAATCCCTTAACGCCTATTCAGCTTTCCGCCGAACGGCTACGACATAAATATCTGCCAATGATGGCCGCGGACGACAGCAAGCTGCTGGACCGTTCGACTCATACCATCATCCAGCAGGTTGAAACCATGAAGGACATGGTCAAGGCCTTTTCTGATTATGCCCGCACGCCGACGTTGCGCTTGCAGTCGCTGGACTTCAATGCCCTGGTCAGCGAGGTGCTGGAGTTGTATCACCATGAGAATCAGACGCTGCGCTTTGAGATCATGCTGGATAGTCATGTGGGTCTGGTTGAAGCGGATAGTGGCCGTTTGCGCCAGCTGCTGCATAACCTGGTGAAGAATGCCATTGAGGCCTTACAGGATAGTGATAATGGTTTGATCAGGGTAGAAAGCCGATTGGTAGAGTCATCCGCCATGCACGCGGTGGAGTTGCTGGTCGAAGATAATGGCGCGGGTATTTCAGATGATATGATGGTCGAACTTTTTGAGCCTTACATCAGTTCCAAGGCCAAGGGCAGTGGCCTGGGTTTGGCGATTGTGAAAAAGATTGTCGAAGAACACAATGGCGTGATCTGGGCAGAGAGTCTTGAGTCCGGTGGCGCCCGATTTATTATTCGTTTGCCCTTAAAGGTGGCGCTAAAAAACCATAAACAGAATGATGACTGATATGCTGCAAAACCTGGCCTTGATAGATAGTGGGATAGATAACGGGGTAACTGTGTGAGTGCTTCTCATATACTGGTCGTGGATGATGAGCCTGATATCCGCGAGCTGGTAAAAGAGATACTTGAAGATGAACAGTACGTCGTTAGCGTTGCCGCCAATGGTGCTGAGGCGCGCCAGGCACTGATTGAGCGGCGTCCTGACTTGATTCTGTTGGATGTCTGGATGCCGGACATTGATGGCATCAGTCTGCTGAAAGAGTGGCATGAGGCTGATGAGCAAGCCCCGCCGGTGGTGGTGATGTCCGGTCACGGCACTGTTGAGACAGCAGTTGAAGCAACCCGGTTGGGTGCCTACGATTTCCTGGAAAAACCTTTGTCGATGGCAAAGCTGTTACTCACTATTCGTCATGCTCTGGATGATTACAGTCTGCGGCGCGAGAACATGGGGCTACGCCGTCAGGTCCAGCCGCTGAGCCGGCCTCTGGGGAAAAGTCCGGTGATGGCAACTTTGCGTGACCAGGCTGAAAAAGTAGCGCTGACCGATGCCTGGGTGCTGCTGTTGGGTGAGCCCGGAGTAGGTAAACGTCTGGTTGCACGTTTGATTCATAGCCTGAGCAGCCGTAGGACGGGCGAGCTTGTTGAGGTAGGTGTTGCCACTATCGTACCCTCCAATGCCTTGATGGAGTTGTTTGGTGAAGAGCGAGGCGGCTCAGTGCGTTATGGCCTGCTGGAACAGGCTAATGGCGGCACCCTGTTTTTGAACGAGGTTGCCGATATGGATGTCGATTTGCAGGCCCGCCTGGCCAGCGCCCTGCAAGGGCAGTCGTTTGTGCGTGTTGGTGGTTCAAGTGCGGTCAATATCGATATCAGGGTGATTGCCTCAAGCCATAAAGACCTGCGCGAAGAGATGCAGCAGGGGCGCTTCCGCGAAGACCTGTTTTATCTGCTTAATGTGGTGCCTATTTCGGTACCCTCGCTTCGACAGCACCGCGAAGATATCATTGACCTGCTGTCTTATTATGTCGATTTTTTTGTTGATAGTGATGCTCTGCCATACCGTTCTTTTTCGCTGGCGGCGCAGAATAGTTTGAGAAATTATGGCTGGCCTGGCAATGTCCGCGAGCTGAAAAGCATTGTCCATCGCTTGTTGATTCTTGGTTCGGGTGAAACGATTGAGGTTGACGAGGTTGATGCCGTGCTGGGTACCGTTCTCTCTGTGGCGGTACAGGGCGCGGGGATTGATTTTGATCTGCCGCTGCGGCAGGCGCGGGAACAGTTTGAGAAAACCTATATCGAACATCAACTGCGGATAACGGCAGGCAATGTTTCGCAGGTGGCCAAGTTGGCCGGGATCGAGCGCACCCATCTGTATCGCAAGATGAAGGCGCTGGGGATTAAGCCGAAAGAGGGTGGTCAGTGAAAAGGGTTTTTTCCGTGAGCAGTAAGGCTGTGGTTACACACATATGAAGATAATAATTCTTGGTGCCGGTCAGGTGGGTTCATCTGTTGCTGCCAATCTGGCCAGTGAGGCCAACGACATCACTGTGGTGGATGTGGATAGACAGCTGTTGCTTGATCTGCAGGACAGACTCGATATTCGTACTGTCTACGGTCAAGCTTCTTATCCTGATGTGTTATCGCGAGCTGGTGCCGAAGATGCCGACATGATACTGGCGGTCACCAATAGTGATGAAACCAATATGATCGCCTGCCAGGTAGCGCATAGCCTGTTCCGCACCCCGACTAAGGTGGCGCGTATTCGTTCGCGTCACTATCTGGGCTTTAAAAAGCTGTTTGGTAATGATGCGATTCCGGTCGATGTCATGATCAGTCCCGAGCAGGTGATCATCGACTATGTGCAAAGGCTAATAGCCCATCCGGGTGCCTTGCAGGTGCTCGATTTTGCTGATGGGTTGGTGCAGTTGGTGGCGGTCAAGGCCTATTACGGTGGCCCGCTGGTGGGGCAGGAGTTGCGTCTGCTCAAGGATCACATGCCCAATGTCGAGAGCCGGGTGGCGGCTATTTTTCGTAAGGGTACGCCGATCATTCCCGAGGGGGATACCGTCATTGAGGCCGATGACGAGGTCTTTTTCATTGCCGCGCGCAACGATATCCGCACCGTTATGGGTGAGTTGCGGCGCCTGGACAGGCCCAACAAACGCATCATTATTGCCGGTGGCGGCAACATCGGTAAAGGTCTGGCGCAGGCGCTGGAGAACGACTACAACGTCAAACTGATCGACCACAATCCAGGCCGTTCAAAACAGATATCGGAAGAGCTGGACAAGACCATTGTGCTGCATGCCGATGCTGCCGATGAGGAGTTATTGCTGGAAGAAAATATCACCAGCACCGATGTCTTTTGCGCTGTCACCAATGATGATGAGGCCAATATACTTTCCTGCATGCTGGCCAAGCGTCTTGGCGCGCGTAAAGTGTTGGCGCTGATCAATCGCGCCTCTTATGTTGATCTGGTGGAGAGCGGTGATATTGATATTGCCGTGTCACCGCATCAGGCCATGATTGGTAGCCTGCTGGCCCATGTGCGGCGAGGTGATGTGGCCGCGGTACACTCTCTGCGGCGTGGTGCTGCCGAGGCTATTGAGGCGGTGGCCCACGGTGATTCGCGTTCATCCAAGGTGGTGGGGCGCAGTGTCGAGGACATCAAGTTGCCGCCAGGCGCCAACATTGGGGCGATCGTCAGAGGCACAAAAGTTATCATGGCTCACCATGACACGGTGATCGAGGCTGAGGATCACGTCATCCTGTTCTTGATCGACAAGCGCCGCGTTGTCGAGGTTGAAAAACTGTTCCAGGTCGGCGTGACCTTTTTATAGCGCCCGGGCAATTACCAGAGAAATAAGATGCAGTTATTTGTAATTCAGCGCATTCTCGGCCTGTTGTTGATGTTATTCAGTTTTACCATGTTGCCGCCACTGCTGGTGTCATGGTTCTATGCTGAAAATACCGTGCTGCCATTTGTCTCCGCCTTTCTGGTGACGTTTATCACTGGCACGGTGTGCTGGCTGCCGGTCAGGCGGCACCGCTCCGACCTGCGTATTCGTGATGGTTTCGTGGTGGTGGTGATGTTCTGGACGGTGTTGGCTTTATTTGGTGCCTTGCCATTCCTGTTGTCCGCACAGCCAAGCATTTCAATTACCGATTCAGTGTTTGAGTCCATGTCCGGTCTGACCACCACCGGGGCAACAGTGATTGCCGGGCTGGACGCTCTGCCTCGTTCCATTCTCTATTATCGCCAACAGCTGCAATGGCTGGGTGGAATGGGGATCATCGTTTTGGCGGTGGCGGTTTTGCCGATGTTGGGCATCGGGGGGATGCAGCTGTATCGTGCCGAAACGCCGGGGCCAATGAAAGACAACAAGCTGACGCCGCGGATTACCGAGACGGCCAAGGCGCTTTGGTATATCTATCTGACGCTGACGATAGCCTGTGGCTTGGCGTACTGGGCAGCGGGGATGACCGGCTTTGATGCCCTTGCTCATGCCTTCTCAACAGTGGCGATTGGCGGTTTTTCCACCCACGATCTGAGCATGGGCTACTACAATGATCAGCCCCTGATCGAGATTGTGGCGATCATCTTCATGCTCCTGTCAGGGGTCAACTTTGCCCTGCATTTTTTGGCCTGGCGTTCGCGTAGTTCAAAATATTATTTCGCAGATACCGAATTTAAGGTTTACGCCACCATCTTGTTACTAGCCTCGTTACTGACTGCCGCTTATCTTTATTGGAACGCAACTTTTGACACGGTGGGTGAGGCGATTCTGCGTGGAGTATTTCAGACCGTTTCCATTGGCACCACCGCCGGTTTTACCGTGGCGGAATACCATACCTGGCCGGGATTTTTACCAATCATGCTGCTGATGATGAGTTTTATCGGTGGTTGTGCCGGTTCTACCGGTGGCGGCATGAAAGTGATTCGGGTGGTGATGTTGATGAAACAGGGCGGGCGAGAGATTCTGCGTCTGGTACACCCCAGTGCCCAGATTCCGGTCAAGGTTGGCGGCAAGGCCCTGTCTGATCGGGTCATTGAAGCGGTATGGGGTTTCTTCTCACTCTATGTAGTCTGCTTTTGTGTGATGTCCCTGATTATGGTGGCGACCGGTCTGGATTTTGTCACCGCCTTCTCCGCTATCGCGGCCTGCATGAATAACCTTGGCCCGGGGCTGGGGGATGTAGGTTTGAATTACACCAGCGTCAATGATGTCGGCAAGTGGGTGTTGTGTTTTGCCATGCTGCTTGGACGGCTGGAAATTTTCACCCTGCTGGTGCTACTAACCCCTGCCTTCTGGCGTAAGTAATGGTTAATGAATTATGACTAATCCGACTCGGGAAAAATGGGACAAAATTTACAGTAAAAGCCGTGAGCAGGTGGCCGCCGCGACGACAGTGGTACGAGAACATCTGCATCTGCTGCCTGACTCGGGTGTCGGCCTGGAACTGGCCTGTGGCCTGGCGGCAAACAGCTTTGCCCTGGCCGGGCAGGGTTTCAAGATGGATGCCTGGGATATTTCAACCGTAGCGGTAGAGCAGGTTAACCAGCGTGCTGCGGCAGAAGGCATGAGTGTTTCGGCAGTGGCGCGTGATGTGGTCGAGCAGCCGCCCGAGCCGGCTCATTATGACCTGGTGGTGGTGAGCCACTTTCTTGATCGTAGTATCACTGGCTCTATCATTAATTGCCTTAAGCCGGGTGGCCTGGTGTTTTATCAGACCTTTAGCCAGACCCGCGTCGGCGAGAGTGGCCCAAGCAATATGGCGTTTCGCCTGGCCGACAATGAACTGCTGAGCCTGTTTGCCGGTTTTAAGGTGCTGGTCTATCGCGAAGAAGGTCTGCAGGGTGATACCGGCAAAGGTTTCAGAAATGAAGCGATGCTGGTTGCCCAGAAACCGCTGAGTTAGGCATCATAATGACTAACAAGAGCGTAATTATAAAGCCAGGGGAAGATAGCCCCGACGACGTCGAAGTCCAACTCGACCTGTGCGCATATTATCGGGGAATTGTTGTGGATCTACCTGTCGAGGCAGATGACAGGTTTCGATCGTATCTTGATGTGCTGGTATGGGGCTCCTTATATATTGAAGCGGCCATTAACAATACCTTGATTATGGCGATTGAGGATAGCGTTCACGGAATCCTGGCTCCCGAAGACGTTGTAAGTCCATTAGAGCGTTCTGCTCTTGAGAAGAAGGTAACCTTGCTTCTCAATAAGCTTTGTAATGACAATGAAAAAAAGTCTGAATTGCGCAGAGTTACGATAAAACTGTTCGACCTACGAAATCGATTAGTCCACCCCAAAGAGAAACCCGAGAGTACCGATTTAACAATATCAAATCCAGAAGAGATCAGTGCAGCCATTGAAACTGTCAGAGAGCAGGAATCAGAGCTTGAGGGGTTGATGTACGGCATAGGTCTGAAAGAACGAAAACAACAAATACTTGAGATTGGTGGCTGGTTCGAGAGTGCAATTTTCAAATACTACAAGCGAAAAGGTGCATAACAAGTCAATCAACTTCCCGCCTTCGGTGCCGGGCGCAGCAAAGTTGCGCCAATTATTGAGGAGTTAGGCGTCGTCGTAAAAATCTGACTCGCCATCAGGGCCACTGCGAAAACGTTTATAGCCCCATTGGTATTGATCCGGAATTTGGCGAATGCTTTGTTCCACCATCCGGTTTAGTGCGGTCACTGATACCTGCATATCCTTTTCATATAGCTCTGCATCTGCCGGTAGAAAGTGGATGGCGAAGCCTTGTCCGCGTGGCAGACGTTCGGCATAGCTGCATAATACGGTGGCATTGGATTTTTGCGCCAGGCGTGACAGCAGGGTCATGGTGTTGGCCTGGTGACCAAAAAAGGGGGCGGGCAGGCCACCTTTGTCGCGTGGGTCCTGATCGGGCAGGATAGCTACCAGCTCATTATTGGCCAGGGCCTGATACAGGGCTCGCACGCCCTTGGCATTAGTGGGAACCAGTTTGGCGCCAAAACGCTCGCGGGCGTGGCGAATGAGCGCGTCGATGGCTGCCAGGCGTGGTGGCCGGTAGAGGCTGGTCATGGGGTAGCGGGCAGAGCAGTACAGGCCAATTATCTCCCAGTTGCCCAGATGAGGGATAGCCAGTATCACACCATTGCCCTTGTTCAGGGCCTGCTGTAGATGCTCTTCGCCATGAACCTCTTGCACCATGTCAAAAAAAGCAGGCTGGTCTGCCAGCCAGATACGGCCACTTTCAAAAAAGGTCTTGCCGATCTCCTGCATGTTTTTTTGCAGCAGGTTTTGCTGTTGCTCGGAACTGAGTTCAGGAAAACAGCGTTGCAGGTTGCGTCTGGCAACACGCTGTTGTTCATTGTCGATGCACATAAACAGCTTGCCTAAAACATTGCCGAGCCAGTGATTGAAGCGTAAAGGCAGTTTGGCACTAACAATCAGAATCAGCTTGACGAGCTTGGCACGCATGTTTAAGCGATATCCCGGTGAGTAAAAATGACAAGGTTATTGTGCTTCATATCATCTGTGGGTTGTGGGCTGAGAAGGGTTATAATTCTGTAATTCAACCTATTTTAACAGGAGTGGTCGTTTAAACGACCGGAAACCGAAATGGAATATATTGCTGAGTTTGGATTTCACTGGTTTTGGTTTGCTGTGGCGTCATTGTTGTTGATTATTGAGGTGATGCACGGTCGTTTTATTTTTATGGCGGTAAGTATTGCCGCGGTTGTGGTTGGCGGCGTGAGTGGTATTTATCCGGGGATGGGTTTTGAGCTGCAGTGCCTGATTTTAGTGATTTTGGCGCCGGGTTTTATCTGGATAAGTCAGGCCACCCTGAAAGAGCGTATGCAAAAAATCCAAATGCAGCAGGACATTCTCAAAAATCGTAGTTATGTCGGCAGGGTGATGAATCTGGTTAGTGGTATTGAGAGTGGCCATTCCAGTCTGAATATCGACGGCATGGTCTGGACTATTCAGGGTCAGGACTGCCCGGCTGGTAGCCAGGTCAAGGTTGTCGATATGGGGGCGGGGTGGCTCAAGGTCGAACCTGCTTAATCAGTTTTTGATTTTGCCTTCTTCGCCAGAGAGCAGACGCTGGATGTTGCTGCGGTGACGCCATAACAGCAGTACCGAGATGGCGAAGCTGAGGCTGATATAAACATTCACTGGGGCTAGC
>Ga0316190_10003739_pt1 | contig 11031 bp, 10 predicted proteins | sample Eddworburrow2_MG_FD_204929 | JGI IMG/M metagenome (GOLD analysis project Ga0316190, IMG submission 204929) | Coastal sediment microbial communities from Maine, United States - Eddy worm burrow 2 | ecosystem: Environmental > Aquatic > Marine > Coastal > Sediment | place: USA: Maine | collected... | reverse complement strand
CGCGACTGGCGCCACGCAACGAACAGCCGGCGATGAATAGCCCCGCAGCAAACAGTGCACAGGGTACAAAAGCACCGCCGATTATTTTGAAGAAACCGAAAACCGGGTCGGGCAGGGCGATACCGCTGGCCGATACCAGCAGACCGGCAATAGTGGCGATAATCGGTGGGCGGGTCAGGACCGCCAATATCGGTGACCATAAGCTGAAGCTGCCATCCTTACCTCGATCAAATTCGATCAGCACAATGGCCAGTGGTGAGAACACGAGCCCGGTGATGACCGCGCCGATAATGCCCGGAGCGCGTGCCTCGTCGCCGAAAACCGTGAGGATCAGGGGCAGACCGATATAGGCGGTGCTGGAGTACATCGCCGTTAATCCGTGCAAGGTGATTACACTAAGGCTGTCCGGAAAAGCCAGGCGGGCGACGATCATGCCGATAATAAACGTGGCGAGCATACCGCCACCAAGCACCGCGATGTAGCGCCAGTTGAAGAATTCGGCAACACTGATACTGGATAGCGAGGTGAAGATCAACGCCGGCATGGCGATGACAAAAACAAAGCGACTGAGCACTTCGGCGCCCGCTTCGGGTAACAGTCTGAAGCGACCGGCAAGATATCCCGACACCATAATTGCGAACAGTGGCAGGATGATAGAGGTCGCGAGATTGTCCAGGGTTTGTCTCTATTGTTTGTCTAGTCCGCAGAGTAAAAGCCGGAGGAATGAAAGTCTATGCCTATCTCTAGTGAGGCCGCGGGTCCGGTATCGCAATGATCGCTTTGTTAATCGATGACAATGAGTAATGCCACGTTGGTTGCCCACAACTGCTAGCAGCTCGTGGACGCTGGGGGCAGGCGGAGCGATCCCGGGTGACACGCGCTCGCTCGTCCAGCCAAAAGTTGCAGGGGGTAGTGAACGCCGAGGTTAGTGTCAGTAGCAGTACCGGCTCAACGCAGGCAGGATGATTGACGAGTCTGCGGGTGCGCCGATCATGTCATCACGGGTTCAACTTCATTTCGAAAATTACGAGTGATACAGAGATGATAATCAGATTTTCATATCTTCATATTCCATTTATAATCACCCTGCCCGAAGGCAGGCAGGGGCATAGCTGGCACGGCATGAGGGAAAATCTCCCCGCCCTGGTCTGGATGGTAATTCAATTTACTCATGCGGAAGCGGTTGATTTATAGCGAAAAATACTTATATGTCGATTATGTTATTGTTCTTCAGCGCTTAGCCTGGCGAGCTGTGAACAGCTGGGCCAGGTCGTGAACCATGTTGCGCAAAAGACGACGCTGTCTGCCGAAGAGACGCGAGAGAAAGCCGGGCGATCGGCGCGATGGCTCAAACATAGCGTTGGAATCAAGGTTTACGCGCAGCCGGGTAGCGAGCCGCCGGGACGATATGTTGAATGCCTTGTGTGCACACAGTAAGGACGGATCATCAAGCCAGCCCCGCAAGGGTCGGCTACCGCATTGTAAAATATTGAGCAAATTTCTATGACACATAAACCTCGACCGCTGATCGATATACTGGTCAGCATTGTGATCCCATCGATTGTTCTGATGAAATTCAGTGGCAACGACGACCTGGGTGCGAGTGGTGCACTGATCACCGCACTGGCATTCCCCCTGGCCTGGGGACTTTACGAATTAATCCGTTTTAATATAAAAAATTATATCGCCCTGCTCGGGTTGATCAGCGTGTTACTCACCGGCAGTATCGGCCTGTTGCAACTCGACACCCAGTGGCTGGCGGTAAAAGAAGCCGCGATTCCGGGTTTGATCGGTGTCGTGGTAATGATCTCGGCCCGGCTGGGTTATCCGTTGATCAAGACTTTGCTGTATAACCCGAAGGTTCTGGATACGGAGCGAATTTCCCGGATTCTCGGCGAGCGCGGTTTTGACAAGCTCTTTGAGATCCGCCTGCTGAACGCTACCTATATGCTGAGCGGAACTTTTTTCTTTTCGGCGGTGATGAATTACCTGTTGGCCACGTGGATTGTCACCAGTCCGACCGGAAGTGAAGCGTTTAATGAAGAGCTGGGAAGGTTAACACTGGTCAGCTATCCGGTAATAGTGATTCCCTCTATGCTGATGATGTTCGCCATATTCTATTTCCTTTGGCGCAGCATTCATGGTTTGACGGGCCTCAAGCTGGAAGAAATTATGGCCTCAGCGCCAGCCGATAGTGAGTGAAAGCAATAAGGCTCGCCCGTGCAGGCAGGGCCTGCTGGGTGCTGGTGGATCCAGCGGATTGCGCCGATAGAATGACCTTTGATTGAACACCGAAGAATTGGACGTTTCGCGAAAGAGCCTTTATTCTGTTCGCGTTGCAGAATTTGCTGACGCGGCCCAGAAAAATTCAAGGGTTTGGATGATCGAGCTGCCAGCACCAGTTATTTGTCTCCTGGAGATTCAACATGATTATGACGATTAGAGCCTCGCTCGTTTTACTGCTGTTCGCACTGTCCTCCGGCGCTAGCTGGGCGGGTGAATATGAAGATACTATCAAGGTCTTTACCGATGCCGGGGAAAGCGGTGACTTCTTTGACAAAAGCTATGGCTATGCCATCTTTCCAACCATAGGCAAGGGTGGCATTGGCATCGGTGCTGCGCATGGCAGCGGCAGAGTTTACGAGCAAGGTAAATATGTCGGCGACACCTCAATGACCCAGGTGACGATCGGTTTACAGCTCGGTGGTCAGGCTTATAGCCAGATTATATTTTTCGAGGACAAGCGAGCCTTCAGTGAGTTCACCAGTGGTAACTTCGAGTTCGGGGCACAGGCCACCGCGGTTGCGATAACGGCAGGCGCTTCGGCTACTGCATCTACCAGCGGCAATTCAGCTGGTGCCAGCGGCGGTAAGAATAACGCTAATACAGTCGGCAAATACCAGAAAGGGGTAGCCGTGTTTACCGTGGCAAAAGGCGGCCTGATGTACGAAGCCTCGATTGGCGGTCAGAAATACGAGTACAAGCCGAAGGATTAAATCGAGTCGAAGAATAATTCGAGCCGAAGAATTAATCCAGAATTCGCAAAAGGTTATGCATCGCTTGCTGTTGAAGGCCGCGAGTATCAATGGCCAGTAAGCAGGGTTCATCTGCCTGAAACCGTGGGTAGATTTGCGGAAATCAGTTATTGACCAAACAGTCATCTACTATCGCTGACGCTTGACCTCCCCTGAGTCTTAACCACCCCCCGGTCTAACCACCAAGGGGCAGTCTCATCTGGGGACATTGAATGGGACGCAGCGCCTGTTTCCACCACAACGGGTTACTCGGTTGGGTAACCACTTCATTGTGATCCTGGTATTGCTGCTGTCGAATAAAACCCCAGTCACGGGTCTTGGGAGCATGTAAAAACAGGCTCCAGCATTCAGTGCCCGGGGCAATGTTGATGCGGTGATAGACGTCGCCAGAAATGAAATTGAGATTTCCCGCGCGTAGCCAGCGGCGTTGCAATGCATTGTCCGAGTTTGCTGTCAGCATTCGCGTTTCCTGATAGGTTCCACACAAAAGAAACGATACCGCGTGACGCCAGGGATGGTTGTGCAGCCCACGGCCTGGGTCGCTGGCTACAAAACGATGCAGATAAATGCGGTAGCCAAAGGGCAGGCGCAGCAGGTGGTAACGCTCAAGGTAAGGTTGCTCGTCGGGTCCGCTGATCACGCGACAGCGGCAGTAGGCGGTCAGTCGGTAAAGAAGTCGATTCAGCAAGTTCATGTGATATCCCCGATAAAAGTTCGTGCTATTATCGCGCCTCGATGGCTCATAAGGTGAGCCAGGCTAGCGAAAATTATCTATGGATCGTACCGAGCGTTTTCATCTGATCGATCAAATGCTGTGCAACAAGCGCAGTGTTACCCGTGCGCAATTTCTTGAAGCGCTGGAGGTATCGCCGGCAACCTTCAAGCGGGATCTCGAGTACCTGCGCGATCGCCTGGCGGCGCCGATAATCTGGGATCCGGAGCGTCGCGGTTATTGCTATGAGGCCGGCGCTGCGCTGGATCAGTTTCAGCTGCCCGGCCTGTGGTTCAATACCAGCGAAATTCAGGCACTGTTGAGCATGGATGCCTTGCTCGCCAACCTGCAGCCGGGCGTGTTGTCGAAGCACATCGAGCCTTTGCGATCACGCATTCGCATGCTGCTGGATGATGGCGATCATAGCGCCGATGAAATTTCACGGCGCATTCGGGTAGTGCCGTTTGCGGCCAAGGCCTATCGCAGCGAGTTTTTTCAGGATCTATGCCAGGCGCTGCTGTCACGCCGTTGTGTCAATATGTCGTATTACAGTCGGCCCACGGATAGCAGCAGCGAACGCCGGGTATCACCACAGCGCCTGATCTATTACCGGGACAACTGGTATCTCGACGCCTGGTGTCATCTGCGCCAGGGTTTGCGCAGTTTTGCTATTGACGCGATCACGGCATTGCAGGTGACGCAGGACGCGGCTCTTGAGGTCGATGAAAGTGAGTTGAATCGCGAACTGGAAAGTGGCTATGGCATATTTTCAGGCGTCGCTACACAGCTTGCCCGGCTGCGATTCAAGCCGGAAATTGCGCGTTGGGTATCCCGCGAAACCTGGCATCCCGAGCAGAGCGGCGAGTATGACGAAGAGGGTTGTTACCTGTTGAGCGTTCCCTATAGTCAGGATACCGAGTTGCTCATGGAAATACTGAAGTACGCCGATGATGTCGAGGTACTGGCCCCCGCGGCACTACGCAGACGCCTGCGTGATCGAGTTGCCGCAACTCAGGCGCTCTATGCCGGTGACCAGAGCAACTGACTGAGCTGCAACTGCAGTGCCCCAGTTAATGGCAGAGGGGAGTTACCAGAGCGAAATTTCGATATTGTCGAGCAATCGCGTCGCACCAAGTCCGGCGGTGACCAGGATGACCAGGTCGCGATTGTCCTGGCTGGCGGGCAGCAGTGTTTCGGCACTGCAGATTGTAAAGTAATCGGTCTCAAAGCCGGCGTCCTGCAGGCGCGCCAGGGCCCGCCGTTCCAGTTCCAGGTAATCCCGCTCGCCTGCGCTAATCTGCTTGGCGGTATCACGTAAGGTCTGGTAAATCATCGCTGCCTTGCGCGTCTGTTCCTCGTCGAGGTACTGGTTGCGCGAACTGGTGGCAAGACCGGAGGTTTCGCGCGTGGTTTCCTGGCCGATGATTTGCACATCGAGATTGAAGTCGGTGACCATCTTGCTGATCACGCGATACTGCTGATAATCCTTCTTGCCGAATACCGATATGTCGGGCTTTACGATATTGAACAGTTTCAGCACTACCGTGGCTACCCCGGTGAAATGGCCCGGGCGGTGCGCTCCCTCGTAGTGCTCGGTCAAATCGGTGACCTGTACCTGCGATATCCTGTCCAGCCCTTCGGGATAGAGTTCAGAGGCGGTCGGCAGGTAAACCAGGTCGCAGCCGCCTGCCGCGAGCTTTGCCAGGTCATCGTCGAGTGTACGCGGGTAGTGATTGAAATCTTCATTGGCGCCAAACTGCATCGGATTGACAAAGATACTGCACAGACTGCGATCACATAATGACTGGCCTTTGCTGATCAGTGACATGTGCCCGGCATGCAGGTTGCCCATGGTTGGAATGAGCGCTATCGACTGGCCGTGTTCTTTCCAGTGCTGCACATACTGGCGCAGTTCGGTAACGCTGTGGGCCTGATACATCGCTTATCCCTAGGAGAAGGTGTGCGTTTTGTCCGGGAACTGACCGCGTTTGACTTCCTGCACGTAGCGGCTGATAGCGCCCTGGATGCCTGCTTGCCCCTGCATGAAATTCTTGGAGAACTTCGGTTTCTTACCTGCGGTGACATTGAGAATGTCGTGTAAAACCAGAATCTGACCATCAACGTCGACACCGGCGCCGATACCGATAACCGGAATTTCGAGGGTGGCGGTAATTTCAGCAGCGAGGCTCGCTGGTACGCATTCGAGCAGCAGCATATCGGTGCCGGCCTGTTCCAGGTCCCGCGCGGTCGCGATCATTTGCTCGGCCGCGCTTTTCGCCTTGCCCTGGACGCGATATCCGCCCATTTTGTTGACCATTTGCGGTTGCAGACCGAGGTGCGCACAACTGGCGATACCGAAACGAGCCATGGTTTCCACCGTTTTGAGCTGCGCTTCGCCGCCCTCCAGTTTGACCACCTGCGCCTGGGTTTGCTTCAGTAGTTTGCTGGCGTTATCGAGCGCCTGTTGCGGTGAATTCAGCGTACCAAAGGGCATGTCGAGCATGAGCATGGCATTGGTGAGCCCTGCTGCCACGGCTTTGCCGTGATAGACGATGTCTTCGAGGGTCACCGGGATGGTGGTGTCGTGTCCCTGGATGACCATCCCCAGCGAATCACCAACCAGCACGACTTCGACACCGCAATCTTCCATCACAGTGGCGAAGCTGTAGTCATAAGCGGTCAGGCAGGCAAACTTCTCACCCTGCTGCTTGAGCTTTTTCAGCTGCGGGATGGTGACCTTGTCCTCAAGTGGTTTGGGGATATACATGGCTTGGGCTCGTCAGAGGGCGAATGATGACTGATTGAAATAATGACGTCCACTATGGATATCATCGATTTTGTCCAGCATAGCCTGGTAATCGTCGTCATTATTGATCAAATCCACCGACTGGGCATTGACCGTCAGCAATGCGCTGTCGTCGTAGTCGTGAAAAAAGCGAGTGTAGGACTCGGACAGTCGCAGCAAATACTCGTCGCGGATTTGTTGTTCGTAGCCGATGCCGCGATGCGCGATACGCTCGCGCAGGGTATCCAGCGGCGCCTGCAGATAAATGACCAGATCGGGCCGTGGTGCATCCAGGGTCAGGTGGGCATAGATTTGCTGGTACAGTTCGAGTTCATCGTTGTTCAATGTCATCTGTGCAAACAGTCGATCCTTGTCGACCATGAAATCGGCGATGTGCGCGCCCTGGAACAGATCGGCCTGACGGAAATCCTGCACCTGCTGAGCACGCTGCAGCAGGAAATGCAATTGCGTGGAGAGTGCATACTGGCGCGGGTTCTTGTAGAAACTGGCGAGGAATGGGTTTTCTTCGGCTTTTTCCAGCAGTAAATCGCTATCAAAATCGACCGCCAGTTTTTTTGCCAGGCTGGTTTTGCCGACGCCGATCGGACCTTCGATGACGATGTATCGAAAATCCTTAGCCATGGTTCGATGCTAGCTTTTCCATGTCGAGAACGGGTGCCTGGTTGACCAGGTAATTGAGGCTGCCGTAGCCGGGAATGTAGATGTCGCCGGCGATCTCCAGCATAGGCTCGAGTACAAACCGACGATTGATAAACTCGGGGTGTGGAATGATCAGATGGCTGTCGCTGATACTGCGACCACCGAACAGGATGATGTCGATGTCAAGAGTGCGCGGGGCCCAGCGCTGGCCATCTTCACGGTTACGGTAATAAGCGTGTTCGATCGCCTGTATTTCCAGCAACAGGGCCAGTGGTTCCAGTTCGGTATCGAGCCTGGCGACGGCGTTGATATAGTCATCCTGGGGAATGTCACTGACCGCGGCACTGCGATACAGCGATGAACGTCCGCGCAGTTTACAGCCACTGATACGATCGAGGGCCTCCAGCGCCTGCTCGACGATCGTGATCGAATCGCCGATATTACTGCCGATGCCGAGGTAAATTTCTTCAGTCGGCACTACGTTTGCGCCTGCGCCTGCGTGGTCGCCTGGCTTTTTCGGTTGGTTCTGCTGCGGGGTGTTCACTCTGATCAACCTGGTAATCGGTCCACCAGCGACTCAGCTTGTAGGGGAACAGGCCGACCATTGCCTGGATACACATGAAATCATAGGCCGCGCGAAACACCGGAAACGCGACCAGACGTTGTGCCTGTTTGCCCTGGGTGCGGTGAAAGCGAGGTTGTGAAGTCCAGATGTCCCGAGCCATCTGGCTGAAGCGACGTGGTATTGATATGTGGCGCACCTGGCGTTTCATCACGGTTTCACCGACCTGGGCCAGTGCCGGTATCATCCGCTGACGATCCGACTGTATCTCGCAGGCCTCGTGCCACACCACCGGCCACAGCAACACGGCGAAGATGAACCCCGGCGACACCGGTTGGGCTGTATTGACCCGGGTATCGGTGTTGACCAGCGCCTGATCGATGAAATCCAGCATCATTTCGGAGGGGTCGTCCTGTAACCACTCGTCCAGCGCCGGCACCAGGTAACGCAACAGGTTGAACTCGCGTAACAGTTCGAATACGCGCCGCGCGTTGCCGGAGTGAAACAGTTTGACCACTTCGTCGAACATCCGCGCCGGCGGAATAACCGCCAGCAGTCGTCCGCATTCGTGAATGGCATCTGCCGCCGTCGCCTCGATGGAAAAATCAAGTTTGGCAGCAAAGCGCAGCGCTCGCAGCATGCGCACCGGATCTTCCTGGTAGCGCGTGGTGGGATCGCCGATCAGTCGCAATTGACGCTTTTCAATGTCCTGCAGGCCGCCGGCATAATCCAGCATGCTGAAATCATGAATATCATAATAAAGAGCGTTGATGGTGAAATCGCGGCGAATAGCATCTTCCTCGATATCGCCGAAGGTGTTGTCACGCAGAATGCGCCCATGCGTATCCAGTTCGGTACGGGCGGAATCTTCGGCATGGGCACGGAAGGTTGCTACTTCGATGATATCGCGGCCGAAACGGATGTGCACCAGGCGGAAACGGCGGCCGATGATACGGCTGTTTTTGAACAGGGCACGGATTTCCTCCGGCGTGGCATCGGTAGCCACGTCGAAGTCCTTGGGTTGTACGCCAAGCAACAGATCACGCACTCCCCCGCCAACCAGACAGGCTCGGTGGCCTGAGTTCGACAATCGATACAACACTTTGAGTGCGGCGTCCGATATCGATTTTCTGGAAATACTGTGCTGGCTTCTGGGGATTACGATTAACTGCTCTGAGTGCGCCTCTGGGTTATTCACTCGGTTAAGGAATCCTGTTTAATGCTGGCATCATAACATCACCCCTTTCGGTGAGCACGGCAATTTCGCAGGCTATCCGCAAGCTCGTTATGCTGTGCTATCGTGGCTGGCGATAAATGTGTACCTGACGCCGTTATAAAAAGTGATAATAATGGTCGCGGGGTTGTGAATGGATCTGTAATTAAACAAGGGGTCGAATTGAAACCGGCAAATGAACGCGTCGCAAACTACCTGGAGCAATGTGGGGTCGCCTTCGATATTCGTATATTGTCCGCTGCGGTGCGTACCGCCCGGCTGGCCGCCGAGGCGCTTGATTGCGAAGTTGGGCAGATCGCCAATTCGTTGATTTTCAGGGAAGTGGCCAACGATGCAACAGCTGATCGAGCGGTGCTGATCATGTGCTGCGGCGATCGCCGCGTCGATTTGCACAAAGTAAAGTTGCAGACTGGCATTGATCTTGGCAAGGCCGATGCTGATTTCGTTCGCAGCCAGACGGGGTTTGCCATTGGTGGGGTGCCTCCGGTGGCGCACAACAGGCCGCTGCGCTGCCTGTTGGATACGTCGTTGCAACGCCATATGGAAATCTGGGCAGCGGCCGGTACACCGGAATCGGTGTTCTGCATGTCTCCGGCAGAATTACAGCAAATAACCGGCGGCAGCTGGCATGAACTGTCACTTGCCGCATCGTAACGTCTGCGACCAGGGAGCCCTTTAAATGATCTACTCGCTTTCGAGTGCTTCCCAGCGTTGATACAGTGCCGCCAGTTTGCCCTCAAGCGCCTGTAGCTGCTGCTGTTCATCGCGTATCAGCTCGGGATCCTGCTGATAGTAATCGCTGACAGCGAAACGTTGCTGGAACGCCTCGATTTTTTCTTCGAGCTTTTCGATCTTGCCGGGCAGGGTGCGCAATTCACCCTGGTTTGCACGTTGCTGGCCATTTTTCTGCGCGGGTTGCTGCACGCCAGGTTGCCGGGGTGGTGATTTTTTGGCGACCGTTTCGACGCTCGGGCGCTGGCGTAACCAGTCCTGATAGCCACCCACATACTCGTTGATGACACCGGGCCCTTCAAATACCAGCGTGCTGGATACCGTATTGTCGATGAATTCACGATCATGGCTCACCAGTAGCAGCGTACCCTTATACTCCACCAGTAAATCCTCCAGCAGTTCGAGGGTTTCGATGTCGAGGTCGTTGGTGGGTTCGTCCATCACCAGGAAATTGAAGGAACGCGTAAACAGGCGCGCCAGCAGCAGTCGATTGCGCTCACCACCCGACAGCGCCTTGACCGGCATGTGAATGGTTTTCTCGCTGAACAGGAAATCCTTCAGATAACCGACCACGTGGCGAGAACGGCCGTTGATAGTGACCTGGTCACCGGCGGCCGCAAGGTTTTCACGCACTGATTTTTGCGGATCAAGTGCCTCGCGATGCTGATCGAAGTAGGCAACTTCGAGGCGAGTGCCGGTTTTGATCCAGCCTGACTGCGGCTGCAGTTTCCCCAGCAGCAGTTGTATCAGCGTCGATTTGCCGCTGCCATTGGGACCGAGAATGCCGATTTTCTCACCGCGCTGTATCTTGCAACTGAAGTTATGCACGATTTTTTTGTCGCCCCAGGCGAAATCGACGTTCTCGGCTTCGATCACGATTTTGCCCGAGGCGTCGGCCTGCTGAGTGGTGATTTTGACCGTGCCGCTGCGCTCGCGTCGCGCCGAACGCTCGAGGCGCATTTTTTCCAGCGCGCGCACGCGACCCTCGTTGCGGGTACGGCGTGCCTTGATACCCTGGCGAATCCAGGTTTCTTCCTGCGCGAGCTTCTTGTCAAACAGGGCATTGTGGCGTGTTTCGGTTTCCAGCTGTGCCGCGAGTGCTTCGAGATAGCGGTGATAGTCACCGGGCCAGCTAGTCAGCTTACCGCGGTCGAGATCGATGATACGCGTCGCCAGACGCTGCAGGAAACTGCGATCGTGGGTGATGAATACCAGGGTGCCATTGAATCCCAGCAGCAGGTTTTCAAGCCATAGAATCGAGTCGATATCGAGGTGGTTGGTGGGTTCGTCGAGCAGCAGCAGATCGGGATC
>Ga0316190_10003738_pt1 | contig 11033 bp, 10 predicted proteins | sample Eddworburrow2_MG_FD_204929 | JGI IMG/M metagenome (GOLD analysis project Ga0316190, IMG submission 204929) | Coastal sediment microbial communities from Maine, United States - Eddy worm burrow 2 | ecosystem: Environmental > Aquatic > Marine > Coastal > Sediment | place: USA: Maine | collected... | reverse complement strand
TCAACACCTCCTATTTCTGGTGGAAGGTGAAAAAATGGTCAGGGAACTTACAGGCAACGCTCCGGATCAAAGGGTCAGGGTCAGGGAGATCTTTGCCACTCCTGAATGGATAGGCCAGAATGCAAAGCACTTGCATCTGACTGACATAGAGGTGGTAGAGGCCACCCAGGCTGAAATCAAAAAAGTAAGCACCCTAGTTAGTCCCCAGCCCGTCGTGGCCCTGGTATCCAGACCCGACTACAAGCTGGAAATAGAAGAGCTTCTAAACCATCCGGTCCTGGCCTTTGAATCGATCCGTGATCCCGGAAACCTGGGAACCATTATACGCACAGCCGACTGGTTCGGCATTATGCACATAGTTTGCAGCCCCGATTCTACCGATGTGTTCAATCCCAAAGTAGTGCAGTCTACCATGGGAGCCATAGCCCGTGTAAACGTTCATTACCACGATCTGAGTGCATTGCTGGAATCCCCAGTCTTGAAAGAGAAAGCGGTTTACGGAACCTTCCTGGAAGGTGAGAACATTTATGAAACCAGTCTGGAAGCTGCTCCCCTGATCCTTTTTGGGAACGAATCTCATGGTCTTTCAGATAGGCTTGACAGGTATATTCAACACAGGATATCCATCCCATCCTTCTCAAGAAAGGGCAAAGGATCCGAATCACTCAACGTGGCTTCTTCGGTGGCTGTGGTATGTTCTGAGATGAAAAGAAGAGCCTGAAAACTCTTCAGTACTTGGATTTTTACTCGAAGTGAAAGTTGAGCATGATGATGTAGGTACGTGCATAGGATATGGAATTAGCAAACTCAGGATGCTCAACCCTGCCCTGTGGATCGATCATATTTAGCATTCCGACAGCAAACTTGACCTCCGGGGCAAATTTAAAATACCTCAGGTAGGTATCTACTCCAAAACCAAATTCGAGGTATACGTCCCCCCTTCTGAACTTCACAAATTCGTTAGATTCGCTGTCGTACTTCCCGGGTTTCTTGGCCGACATGTCGTACCTGAAATTCAAGCCTCCTATCAGGTAGGGCCTGTAATTGTTTACTCTTTCCGAACGATACTTGAAATGCAGCGGGAAATCGAGAAAGCTGGGACCCAGTGGAACGGGATTGGCCGCATTTCGCACATCGGCTAAATCTCCTACTTCACCATCAATGTAATCGTAAAAATGAATTTCCCTCGATCCAAAACTGATGCCCGGCAAAAAGCGAAGGTTCCAGTTCTTATTCAACCTGAGATCTGAAATCGCGCTGACCTGGAAACCCGGCAATAATTTGCTCACATCGGCATAGAGAAAGTTATCGGCTGCATAATTCCTGGTGATTGCCACATCCATGGCATTGATTCCCACGGTAAATCCAAAATGGATTCTTTTCAGGTCAAAGGCAGTAAGGTTCCTTGGTCGCTCCTCCTGGGCAAAAAGAACCAGGGAAGAAGCAAGCGTAAGAATGATCAGAAATGACTTTCTCATTATTGGTTTTAAACGGCCAAAGACAGCAAATAGTATAGTAGCCTTTAGAAACTTCAAGTGCCCAGCAGATGTTCCAGAGCCTCTTCAAAATCACGGGCATAGTCGGAAATAAATCCAAAAGAGACATCATCGATCCTAAGTTCCTCCTTTGTCACATGACCCAGGGCCGAGAAATGAATATCGGCCTCCATCATGAAATCGAGGAACTCGGTTTCCTGCTCGGGGCTTACGGAAACAACTACCCGGCTTTGGGATTCCCCAAACAAAAATGCATCTCCCCTGATCTCGGCTGGCGAAGTCACATCGAATCCCAGTCCCCCGGGAAGTGAACATTCTACCAGGTTCACAAACAATCCACCCAGCGATACATCATGCGCCGAACTCACCAGCCGGTCCTTAATTACACTTGAGACTACCCTTTGAAGTTTCATTTCGTATTCCAGGTCAAACTTTGGAGCAGCCGACTCGTGAATATTATGAAACACCGAGATGTATTCCGAGGAGGAAATATCATTGTCGGAGCGCCCGATAAGAAAGATCATATCCCCCTTGTTCCGGAAACCTACCGTCATCACATTTTCATAATGATCCAGGATACCCACCATTCCGACCACCGGGGTGGGAATCACCGAGGTAATGTCCTCTCCGTTGTGTGTCAGGTTATGGAAACTCACGTTTCCGGCAATTATGGGGATCTCCATCTTCCTGCACACCTCTCCGATTCCTTTGACACTCTCAGCGAAATCGCGGTATACGTAAGGATCCGATGGATCGCCGTAATTCAGACAATTGGCCAGAGCCATGGGCCTTCCCCCGGAACAGATTATATTCCTGGCTGCCTCAGCCACAGCAATCATGGCACCCTTCCTTGGCTCAAGCCTTCCATATCGCGAATTGCCATCCACGCTCATGGCCAGGGCCTGATCATAACCATTGATCTTTACAATACCGGCATCGGAAGCATACTCACTGCTCATGTTGGAGAGTCCGGCCATGGTATCAAACTGTTCATAGACCCACCTTCTTGAGGCGATATTGGGCAGCGATACCATTTTCCTGGCCATGTCTTTCAGGCTTCCGGGTAAGGGTACCTCCTCGGCCGAACATGCCCTGGGAGTCTTGCCCCGTTCCTTCATGTTCCTGATATACACTGGTGCACCTCCACCCCTCACCAGATAATCTACAGGCAGATCGCCGTGCACTTTTGAGCCTTCCAGGATCCTGATCACTCCTCCGTCTGTGACCGATCCAACCTGTGTACACTCAAGCTCCCAGCGTTGAGCCAGGTCTGCAATCCTGGCAAAATTATCCTTACTGGCTGAAAGCAACATCTGCTCCTGGGTTTGGGAGAGCAAAATCCCCAGAGCATCGATATCTTCATGAAGGAGCGGCATTTTATCCAGCAGAAGATCCACCCCCTTCTTTCCCCTGTAAGCCATCTCGGCTGCGGCGCAGAGTATTCCCCCGGCACCAATATCCTGCATGCCTGCTATTAATCCTTCGCTGTTCAGTTCATGGATGCAATCCATCAGAATTTTACCACTTGCGGGATCGGCCACCTGGGACTCAGGGATCATTTGCCCCTTCTTCTTCAGTGCCTTAGAAGCAAATCCAGCCCCATGAACCCCACGTCCCGAAGTCTTCTTGCCAAGCAATACCAACACCTGGCCCTTCCCTGTAAATGCGGCTCTTATCAACTGCTCCTTGCGCACAATCCCCACGCCCATAAGGTTCACCAGGGGATTGAAATTGTATGAATCGTCAAACAAAATCTCACCACCCACGACGGGCACTCCGAAATTGTTTGAATAGCTTCCCAGTGCACCCACCACGGCTTTCACCATATCGCGGATATGTTTTTCTTTGGGATTTCCGAAGCGCAGGATATTTAACTGTCCCACCGGCTCGGCACCCATGGTAATCAGATCACGGTTCACGTTCCCAACCCCAACGGCCCCCTGTCGGGGATCCACAGCTATGGGATGGTTGTGCGACTCCATTTTCACTACACAGGCCAATTCGTCATTAATGTGGATAACTCCTGCATTTTCATCCCCTGCAGGAACAAAAACATCCTTTCCCTCCACCGGCATTTCCTCCAACCACTTGATGGAACTCTTGTATGAAATATGTTCCGACCACATGGCCGCAAACATATTCAGTTCAAATGGTGTGGGTTCGCGACCCATCATCGATTCAATGGAATAAAGCTCATCCTGTGTAAGGTAGGAGAGTGCGCGTTCTTTTAGCTGGCTTGCAATTTGGTCCATATTCGCTTCAGTTTATCCGCAAATATAGTGAATAGATCATCAAGATAATTTCTACATTTGTTGGAAACAGACTTTCATGAGACCCATTGCTTTAATTACAGGAGCTAGTGCTGGATTTGGAAGGGCCACCGCAGAATTGTTGGCCAGGAATGATTTTGATGTGGTTATTACCGGCCGCCGATCTGAAAAGCTGGAGTCTCTTGAAGAGGAGATCAGGACAAAAACCGGGGCGGATGTCTTGTCCCTTGCTTTTGATATCCGGGATCAGAAAGCAGTCACACAGGCCTGCGAAAAGCTCAAGGGGAAATGGGAGAATGTGGACCTGCTTGTAAATAATGCAGGACTGGCAGCCGGGCTCAGCCACATTCATGAGGGTGTAGTGGACGATTGGGAGCAAATGATAGATACCAACATCAAGGGATTGCTATACATAACAAGACTGATTTCTCCTGGAATGGTAAAGAGAGGAAGTGGTCATATAATCAATATTGGTTCCGTAGCCGGGAAAGAATCCTACGAAAATGGCAATGTGTATAATGCCACCAAATTTGCCGTGGACGGACTTACCCAGGCCATGCGCATCGACCTGGTGGAGCATGGAATTAAGGTGACTGCCATCAACCCGGGAGCCGCTGAAACCGAATTCAGCCTGGTCCGCTTCAAAGGAAACCAGGAAGAGGCTGATAAGGTCTATGAAGGATTTACACCCCTTTATGCAGAGGACATTGCCGAAGCGATCCTATTTGCCGTCACCCGTCCGCCCCACGTAAACATCGACGACATGCTTGTCATGCCAACTTCGCAGGCCAGATCAAGGAAAATCGTTAGGAAATAATCTGTATAAGCTGAAACTAGACTATAACTAGAACTATAAGCCATGTACACAGTAGAATATCTCGATCACTTCACCCGAAGCGTATTTGAAGAAATGGGCTGCAGCCCCGAAGATGCTAAGATGGCCACCGATGTTTTTATCGCTGCCGAGCTAAGAGGGTACTCCAGTCACGGCATGATCCGCATCAAAGATTACTTCCAACTGTGGAAGAAGGATCGCATCAACGTGAAGCCCGATGTGAAAATCGTTCATGAATCGCCCAGCACAGCCGTGGTGGACGGGGATGGAGCCATCGGGATGATCGCAGCCACCAAGTCCATGCAGATCGCCATCGATAAAGCCAAGACGGCAGGCACCGGCTGGGTAAGCACGCGGGGTTCCAATCACTATGGAATTGCCGGCTATTATTCCATGATGGCATTGAAACACGATATGATTGGCATTAGTATGACCATTGCCAATCCCCTTGTGGCCCCAACTTTTTCCGTATCGCAAATGCTGGGAACCAATCCCATTGCTGTGGCAGTTCCTGCAGGAATACATCCTCCTTTTGTGGCTGACTTCTCCACCACACCAATTGCTCGTGGTAAACTGGCCGTTGCAGCCAAGATGGGGGAAAGCGTACCCCTGGGATATGTGCAGGAATCCGATGGCACCCCCTCCACTAATCCGGATATACTCAAAGAGGGCGGTTCCATGCTTACCCTGGGTGGAACCCGCGAGCAGGGTGGTCACAAAGGATATTGCATGAGTGCAGTTGTAGATATATTCTCGGCCGTTTTGTCAGGAGCCAACTTCGGACCATTCTGTCCCCCGTCGGTAGCCTACCTCCCCGTAAAAGAGGAAAAAGTGGGTGAAGGTACCGGTCACTTCTTCGGAGCCATGCGCATCGATGCCTTCCAGAAACCCGAACAATTCAAAGCCCAGATGGACAAGTGGATCGAGACCTTCAGGGCCGCCAAGCCTGCCAAGGGACACGACCGCGTAATGATCCCCGGCGATCCGGAAAGAGAGAACGAGGAACGCATCAGCAAAGAGGGGATCAATGTGCTGGGACCCGTTCAGAAGGAGATGAAGGAGATTGCCGATGATTTAGGAATCGAGTTTAATTATCAAGCTTAGAACCTCTTCGGTCAGAAAACTAGAAATAATGAAAAAGCCTGTAAGGTAGTTATCAGGAGAAAGAAGAGAGTATTTCCTCAATTCGAATTTTCAGATTCGGCAATTCAACCTGAATAATATCCCATATGATTTTGTGATCAACAATGTAATACTCATGAACGAGTATATTTCGTAAGGCAATGATTTTTGACCATTCAATATCAGGTCCCATTGCTTTTGTTTCATCTGATACCCGATTGGCCGCCTCTCCAATGATCTCGAGTTGTTTTACCGTGGCAAAGGTCTTTTCCGATGAAGAGGAAAATTTGTCAAACCTAGCTCCTTCAACATAAGCTTCTATTGATCGTACAGCGTCAAGAATATGGTTCAAACGGGCTTTATCGCTTAGCTGGCCTTTCATATATAAGCTTCTTCTCTTTTTCGATAAAAGGTCTGACATGTCTTGAAACTGCCAGTTCCGACACCAGGTCAACCTCCTTATTTAACAATGATGGCAATTCAAGCTGCATTTGAATATACTTAAGCCCTATCCCTTTTGAATACTCCAGTTCAACCAGAATATCTATATCACTGCTTACACTTGCATCACCTCTGGCATAGGAGCCGAATAGGTAAGCTCTAAGAACCGGTTTATCCTTGAAGTAGTTGCGAATAATTGCAATATTTGCATCTGACATTGTCATAATTGACAAATTTACAACAATTTAATTGTTTCAAAATACAAACACCTCTTCGATCTTCATCCCAAAAACCTGGGCTATGTCGTAGGCCAGTTTCAGCGAGGGATTGTATCTTCCCTTCTCCAGGAATACAATAGTTTCGCGCCTCACCCCCACTTTCCGGGCCAGGTCCAGCTGGGTCAGGTTATCCCTGGCTCGCAATTCTCTGATGCGGCTAGTCATGGGATTTTCTTATGTAGCTATGATAGATCCAGCTCAGGGCATAGATCACTGCCATTCCAAGGATACCTGCCCCAATCAGGGTACTCCTTTCCAGGTCTATCCTCTCCTCAAAAAACATAAAGGCCAGCCACATGTAAAGGGAAACATAATAGGCAGTAGCTGCACCTTTGCGGAGTATGCCTTTCGACATCTCATCCTCGGCGGGTACTTTCTGTTTCGCACTCTTCATTCTTCTGACGACCACCAAAATGGCAAATGCCAGAACCACAAATTGTATGACCATAATGGAGGACCCTCCAAAATCCAAAGTCGCACCGGATCTGATAAACCATATGATCATGGTACCGAGCACCAGGACGGCCAGGACGGCTATAATGATTGCTTTTCTCATAATATGAAGTGTTTGTGTGTTAAATCTAACTTAATGTTATGTATTTCTAATACAATGTTAGATTATTCTAACATATGGTGCAAATTTTTCGAGAGAAAAGTTTTGTAAATTTGGAAATATATGAGCAAGAATGGTCAAAACTATCTGGCGTATAAGTGTTATCATCGTGTTAGTCAAAAGGGGAGATTTCCATATGGGGGATATTAATATATGATTCGAGAAATTGACCAATATTATTTCCAACAGGAAGAACCGAATAGAAGTTGTTTGCTTGCTTTGCGTAGCATTATTCTGGAACAGGACACCTCTGTCACTGAAACACGGAAGTGGGGAATGCCGTGTTTCTGCTACAAGAAAAAGATGTTTTGCTTTCTCTGGACGGATAAGAAGACCCATGAACCCTATATCCTTCTGGTGGAAGGCAAGATTCTTGATCACCCCCAATTGGAACAAGGCACCCGGTCAAGGATGAAAATTTTCAGAGTTAAACCCAATGAAGATATACCCATCCACACCATCAAACTACTTCTCAATGAAGCATTGAATTTGTACAAAAACGGAACAATAAAAATTGCTTAATGAATATCCAGCAGCAATCAAGAAAGGAATATTTCTTACGCATCAATCGGGTGGTGGACTACATCGATGCCCACATCGATGAGGAGCATAGCCTGGAGATTCTTTCCCAGGTGGCCCACTTCTCCCCTTTTCACTTTCACCGGATATTCAGGGTACTTACCGGGGAGACTATCAATAATTATGTCAAACGAATCAGGCTTCAGCGGGCCGGCAGCATGCTAATCTCAGACCACCAGCGACCTGTCTCCGAGGTAAGTGCACTATGTGGGTTTAACAGCACAGCCGTATTTTGCAGAGCCTTCAAAGTCCATTTCGGACGAAGCACCGGCGAATTCAGATCTTATCACCTGAAACAGGATAGCAAGAATGGTCAAGCGGAGCGCAACAATGGTCAATCGCCCGACGGATCCACCATGTACTTTAGCGATGAATTCTTAAACTTAAATCGCGACACAAACATGGAAACAAACATTGCAGTAAAAGAAATGCCGTCCATGGACCTGATCTATTGCAGGCACACGGGCCAGTTCGATCAGATTGGCAGGGCCTACGAGAAACTATTCAAATGGGCCGGTCCCAGAGGCTTATTACGCTTCCCTGAAACCAAAACCCTGACAGTTTACCACGACGATCCCAAGGTGGTGGACATCGAAAAACTAAGGCAGAGCGCCTGCATCACCGTAGACGAAGATGCCAAACCGGAAGGTGAATTCGGGAAGATGCACATGCCCGGGGGAAAGTGTGTTGTAGGAAGCTTTAAGGTGAAGCCCCACCAGTTTGGAGAAGCCTGGGACGCTGTCTGCCGCTGGATGGCCGACAGCGGCTATCAGCCCTCGGACGGCTACCCTTACGAATATTACCCCGAGGAGCACACCAAAGAAAACCCACCCACCTTTACTGTGGATATCTGTGTGCCGGTGAAACCGCTATAGGAAATAAAAGAGTTATCTCAGTATTTAAATTGAGATGGCCCTAAATCCTTGTTAGCAGAAAGGAAACTTAATTCAACTCCGGCACCCTCCCGGGCGTCCAGGGTGCCTTCAGCTCCTCCAGCTTTGCATCGATCTCAGCGACCTTCGCCACAATCCGCTTCAGCTCCTCCAGCAAGGGCGGAAACTCCTCGCGGAGGATTTCCAGCTGGTCGGTCTCGGTCTTGGTCAGATCCGAGGTGGAGGACCAATGGGTACGGACCATAATGTTCAGCCTGCGGTTCAGGGGCATCTCCATGGGGGCTAACTCCTCCCAACTGGCCTTGGCCGAGGGCCCTTCCAGCTTGTATAGGATTTGGTCCAGCTCATCCTGAATTGCCAGCACATCGATGAGCATGTTGGCTCCGGTTCCCGGGGTCTCCTTCATCACTTTGCGGAAGGTGTTTAACTTGACCTCTTGCTCGCGGGCCATCTGCCGCGCGCCGCTCATAATCCTGGAGAGTTCTGATACCTCTGCCTGGAACTCTGCCACCGCCTTGGGATTCTTCGCACTTAGGGTGGCCTGATTCAGGAGTTTAGCTTTGAAGGGAACAGCTTCCACCAGTTGGCTTACCTCACCCCCTGCGACCATGTAAAGTTCCACGCTGTATGTTCCAGGCATGGCCAGGGTCCCGCTGGAAGAGGATTCCACTTTTTCACTTTTTTGCGCAACTGCAGAGACCGGACGGGTAGATGATAAGCGCAGGTCCCAATTTATACGGTTAAGCCCTTTGGATGCTTTGGTGTAAAGTTTTCTGATCCCCTCACCTGAGGCATCCCGGATAGCAAAAACCAGGTAGGGAGCCTCCTCTGACTCCTCAAGCCTCAGCTGATCGCGGGTGGGCTGGGGAATGGGTTTCTTCTCTTTAAACAATTCCTTTTCTCTCTCCTGTCGTTGAGCTTTGAGAGTCTTGGGTACATCCTTCAGGAAATAGCTAAAGGTGGCTCCGAACTCGGGATTCTTTGAGCTGAAAAAGGTGGAACCCTGACCGTATTTGCCTCCGGTCTGAATATACATCAAAGCATCGGTCACAGGGAATATGTGGGAGGGCTTCTCTAGAAGGTTCTGGTTGATGGCCAGCTCCCTCAGGGGAGTATAATCGTCCAGTATGTAGAATCCGCGACCAAATGTAGCCAGTACCAGATCGTTCTTGTCTTCCTGGATCACCATATCACGCACAGCGATGGTGGGCATTCCGGAAGTAAGCTTGGTCCAGGCTCCGCCCCCATCAAGGCTGAAATAGAATCCAAATTCTGTTCCCACAAACAGCAGTCCGGGCACTTCCGGATCCTGCTCGATGGTATGCACCGTGCCGTTCTCAGGAAGGTTGGCCGCAATGGATACCCAGGTATTGCCCCTGTCTGTGCTCTTCATCACGTAGGGCTTAAAGTCGTCGCGCTTGCGGTTGTCAAAGGTGGCATAGACCACCCTGGCTTCAAAACGGTCGGCCATCAAATCGCTCACATAGGTATATTCGGGCACTCCCGGAAAGGAGAATACTTTCTTCCAGTTCTTTCCTCCGTTCTCTGTAATGGAAACCACCCCATCGTCAGTTCCGGCGTAGAGCAGGTCCTCATCAATCGGGGATTCTGAAATGGACACGCCGGTTCCCCACAGACTGGTGCTTACATCCTTTCGAACTGCATCCCAGCTCCAGTACTGGTCCATAACAGGCCAGGTGTTTCGGTCCACACCCGATGTCAGATCCTCGCTGATCACCTCCCAGGAATTTCCCCGGTCGTCGGAACGGAAGACCTTGTTAGCCATCATATAGATGCGGGTATGGGAATGTTGACTCACCACCAGGGGAGTATTCCAGTTCCATTTGTAGGTATCCTCTCCTTTCCGGGGCCAGGGCTTAATGCTGATGCCTTCCCCGCTTAAGCGATCATAGCGGTTCACGTTTCCGTATTGCGACTCACAGTACACAATGTTGGGATCTTCCGGGTCGATGGCCACCCAGAATCCATCACCGCCTTTGATGGCTTTCCAGTCCTCGTTGGTCACTCCTGCAGAACTCTTATTCATGGATGGACCGCCCAGGGTGTTGTTGTCCTGTGTGCCCCCGTACACATTGTAGAAGGGCTCTTCATTGTCCACATTCACCCGGTAGAACTGGGTCACCGGCAGGTTGGACTTATAGAGAAAGGTGGCTCCCTCATCGAAAGTTTCGTATACTCCCCCGTCTCCTCCGATGAGATAGTGCTTCGTGTCGGTGGGATCGATCCACAACGCATGGTCATCCACATGCCGGCCATCGGTACTGATGCTCTGCCAGGTCTTTCCTGCGTCCAGGGTAACATTCGACCTGGTTTCCATGGAGTATACCTTGTTTACGTCCACCGGGTCGCAATAAATCTCGTTGTAGTACTGACCACTTGCATGATGATCGCTCATTTTTTTCCAGGAAGCACCACGGTTCTCCGATCTGAAAAAACCACCTTTCCCTTCTGCGGCCTCCATAATCAGGTAGAGCACATTCCGGTC
>Ga0316190_10003737_pt1 | contig 11033 bp, 8 predicted proteins | sample Eddworburrow2_MG_FD_204929 | JGI IMG/M metagenome (GOLD analysis project Ga0316190, IMG submission 204929) | Coastal sediment microbial communities from Maine, United States - Eddy worm burrow 2 | ecosystem: Environmental > Aquatic > Marine > Coastal > Sediment | place: USA: Maine | collected... | reverse complement strand
TCGCAAAGCCACAGACATTGGCATAGCGGAGTATACTCCATACTTTCTTGCTTCATAGCTGGCGGCTGCAACCACTGAGCGGGGACCTCTGTGCCCAACCGCAAGAGGCTTTCCTTTATATTCAGGGAAATCTCTTTGCTCCACAGAAGCAAAGAAGGAGTCCATATCTATGTGAATAATTTTTCTCAAACAGACTTTCTTAGTTTGATACTAATCTTTCAAGTTCGTGCTTAAAACTGGACGGACTGCATCGATGAATTGTAAGGCCTGTACAGCCGTTAAATTGCAGAAAAGATATGAGTTCTTTACTCAAGGCTAAGGCAAATGCTTCAGTTTTTGCAAGTCCGGATTCCAATGCGAGATGATGAATATGCATATGTGATTTTTTTCGGTCAGCTTTGCAGTCCATACGTGCGACCAACTTTCCATCCCATAATACCGGGAGTGCAAAATAGCCAAATTTACGCTTTGGTGCAGGCACATAGCATTCCAGGAAATAGTCAAATCCGAAAAGTTCCAGGGTACGTTTGCGCTGAATAAGAAGATTGTCAAAAGGGGATAGGATTTTGACTTGACTTCTGGCCAGGGGCTTATTCAAAAGATCGAGGGACGCCGGTAAGGCATAATAATTATTTCCACCTGCCCTGATTTCAGTTAATTCTCCTGTGGAAAGCAATTCCTCCAATTCAGATATTACTTGAGTTTTAGTGTTTTTCAGGAGATATGTTATTTCACTGGCTTTCCCTAAGCCATTTGCCTGCAGGTATCGGGTAATAAGAAAGCGGACATATTCCTCAGTCCCTGGTACAGAGGTGTCAAAATTATCAGGCAATACACGCTCAGTTAGATCATAAACTTTATGAAAGTTTACCCTATAAGAGATCATCAGCTCGCCCTGCATGAACAGATTCTCTAAAGCTTGTTTGTTATCGAAATCTTTAGCCATCAATGGGCCCTCGGTGTCAATACGTTTGAGTATTAACTTCATAAGTTTCTCATCGCGGTGGTACCAATGATTTTCTGTTCCGCTCGTAATGGCCTGTTTTCGGGGCAAACTAAAGCGATAATCACGCATGGGCAGATAGGCTGCAGCATGCGACCAATATTCGAAAATCTTTTTATTGAGCATCAAGGCATCGAGATGGGAGCTAAGATATTTAGCGTTACGATTCCATAGTGTATGATGATGGGCGCGTTGAATAGCCGAAATGGTATCAATCTGGATATAGCCAAGATGTTCAATGGTCGATAGAGTGGCATCCAGGGAGTTACCGACTTTCTTAAGCGGTGGAACTCTCTGTGAAAGCAAGACCAGTTTTCGGGCTTGTGATATGGAGAGTGATTCTGTGATCCGTAAAAATAGTGTTTTACTGCACTTTATTTAAAGAACCTGTATGTTGGTTGCTAAAAGATTCCAGCCCGTGGCAGCATCCCAAACTGGCCTGGACTGATAGGTGCTGGCCAATCTGATGGCGTACTCAGGTCTGTTGTATAGCGATGCACTTGCATCAGGCAGGTTCAGGAAAAGCTCATATTCCCCTTTCGAAAGTGTCTCTGGCCATTCAAATTCCAAATCCAGGACCTTTACTTCATCTGGAAACCAACGGCGGGTATCGCAATCAAGTTTCTTTCTGTAAATCTTGTTGGAATCCGTGTTTCGCAGAATCAATTCTGCATAGCGGTAATTATAGGTGGAGGCATAACCTGTGTTTACAATTTCCAAGCGAATTTTCGTGGCTTCGCCATTAATTATCTTGCCGGGGAAAGTCCCTTTTTTCACTTCGAAGCGGTAGCCCAGATATCGTTTAATGTCTTCAATGCACTTATTGTTCCAATCCCCGTTTACAGCACCGGACCAGGAGGTGTTCAGGAAGGAAGTATGGAAGCGTTTTAAGTAATTCTCCGCATTCCCGCCCTCTGATATGCAATCGTTGTAAGGACTATAAACGTCCTCGCCGTTGGGTCCTCCGGGACAGGTTTCACCCCCAAAAACCAGGTATTTGCTCTCCCTGGCTATGTAGGCCTTAAGATTTAAGGTATCGACTGTGGCAGGCCAGGTATGAAAAGAGTGATAGGTCCAGTAATCGTCATAGTTTGCCAGAATGCAATCATTATGATGGGCCAATCTAGCCCTGGCACTTCCGCTAAAAGCCTCCTCCTCTTCCAGGGCATCTGCCTTTTCAGGATGTGCATTTTCCCCGTCCAGAAAACGTAGCTTGTAATAGGGTGCGCGCACCTGGACCATACGGGATTGGGGAACGATATCTAAAAGTGCGGAAATCACTTCGTTGCGATCCTTCCAATGTTGCTCTGTTACGGGTCCATGTTCCAAATCCCCAAAATGGTCGGAGTAAAACTGCTCACCCCAGGGGCCAATAAGCCCCATTTGTACTACGGCGATTACATCCTCATTATCTGTCAGCAGGGGCTTCAATTGTTTAAGATGTTCAAGTATGGTAGCCTTGGGAGCATCATTAAAAGGAGGATCACAGCAACTATTGCTGTAGGTAAAACGAAGTATTACTTTCATGCCTGCTTCCCTTACTATATCCATATCTTTCCGGATATGGTTCAGGACTTCTTCATTCAAAGGCTGCTTCTTAAATTCATCAAATTGATAGGAGCGATACACAAGTGTTACGCCAACAGAAAATCCACCTGCAGCCGGATTTGGTTTTTTCAAGTCTAGCAGCCTCTGTAGATCCAATGGTTTAAAATCGCTCATCCTTGCTCCAAAAGGCCTGTAAAATCCTCTTTCGGGATTTGTGAATTCTTCCATATCGCTTCCATATGTAAGCTCCTGATATTCCTGCTTTATTGATGTACAGGAGCATAGCATTATCAGAAGAACGGAAAAGAGCCAGAGTTTTCGAACCATGTCAATGATTTCTGTTATAAATATTCTGAGGGGAAGCTCCAGGCTTAACTTTTTCTAAAAATTTAGGGATTTGACACCTTTGTTTTTTGCTTTCTGCATCAATGGTGCCATATCTATCTGAATACCCCCATTTTCCTTACTCTCTTCTGCTGCTTGCATAAAAGCAAAGATCTCCAGTGTTTCATCCGTCGTAACAGGGACTATGCCCGTACTGAAGAATTCTACCACCTGCTCCAGCAAAGGATTATAACCTTGGTATTTGCCCAGAACAGCAATGCTCTTTTCTCCATATACTGTACCGCCATACCCTCCATTGCCTCTACGGATGCCTCGATAGGTCCCGATACGGTCATCTTCCCAAATTCCTGCGACTAAATCAGTTCCTTCTGTATAACTCCTTGAAACACGTTTACAGCCAGTACCCATGACCGTAAACAGGATCTCAACACCGTGTACACCATACCAGAATAAATCGGGATGATGTTCTTCAATATGAGCCGGGCTATATGCTTCTGCACCAAGCACATCTCCAATCTCTCCTCCGGCAATTTCCTTTACTCCATCAATGTATCTTAATGATGAAGATGAAAACATGGGTACATTGTAATGTTTTGCTGCTTCAACAATCGCATAAGCATCAGAGAGGGACCCTGCCAATGGTTTATCGATAAATAATCTTTTACCTGCTTTCAGTACAGGCAGCGCCTGTTCAAGGTGTTTGTTTCCATCGATGCAGGTTAGAATAACAACATCTACCTTCTCCAGCATTTTGGGGATGGAATCCACGATCTCTGCCCCCTGATTCTTCACCTCCAGGGTGAACTCCGGAATTCTGCTTTTCCATGCCTCTATTTGATCTGTTCCCTCTGGTACTGCGGCAACAACCCTGTATCCACCATACTTATCACCTGCCATGGGATCATTGAGGGACTTTGTAAATGCCACACAGTGCCCGGTGTCCAATCCGATCATACCAATCCGCTTTCCTTTTTGAAGCTCCGGTCCCTTAAAGATATCAGGTACTCTTCCAGCCAATCCCAGGCCCAGACCGGCCATGCTGGTTTTCTTTATGAAATTCCGACGATCACCCTTATTCATCATTATTTATTTTTTGTTTACAATATCCTGTCTATAAATACTCAGCCGGGAATTTCCAGGGTGCACGGTATTCGGGGATGGCCAGTTTTGCAGCTTCCGGGTCACCCACAATACTCTCTGTATCCGGATCAAATTTTATGGACCTTCCAAGTTTCATGGCCAGAACACTTAGTGCTATTGGGGCATCCACCTTAATATGATATCCCGGATTGCAGGAGGGCTGCTTGCGCGACTTTATACATTCGACCCATTCAAGTTCATGTCCTGGAGAGGGATCAATAGACTTAGGAGGTGTTTCCATATCCTTCATTCTGTCACCTTCAGGCAGAATCTGATGAGAATTATAATCAGTCAGCAAAGTCCCATTTGTTCCATGAAAGTAGATGCCGAGTCTCCGTCTGCTCTCCTGCCCGCGAAGAAAATCAAAGCCATAGCTATTCGTTAATGAGAGCATCCAGGTCATGGTCAGATTTGGATATTTCCAAATGACTTCGTGATTGTCATATACCCCACTATCATCCTTTATAATGTAACTTCCCCCTGATGCACTGATTTCTGTAGGATACCCCAGGCCCATTGCCCAGATAGGCAGGTCTGTGATATGAGGTGCCATACCGGGTGTCCAGCCCCCACTAAAATCCGTCCAGAAACAGTGATAGAAAGCATCTTTTACCAGATTGGGATTAAATGGCTGCATCCGGGCAGGACCCACCCACATATCCCAGTCCATTCCCTTGGGTATTTTCTCCGTATTGAATCCCAGTCCTATTCCATTGGGAGCTTCGTTCATCGTGAAAAATGTTCGGACAGTGGCAATATCACCCAGATTCCCGGAGCGGACCAGCTCAACCATGCGACGATAATGCTCCCCTGCGTGAATTTGGGTACCTATCTGGCAGAGTACGTTGTGCTTTTTTACGGCATTTCGAACTGCTATGCTTTCGCCCAAATGCATGGTCATGGGTTTTTGCAGGTATATATCCAGTCCGGCTTCCGCTGCTGCAACGGCCTGAATGGCATGCCAGTGAGCAGGTGTGGCAATAATGACTGCATCAAGTCCCTTGTGTTGCAGCAACTTCCTGTAATCGGAATATCCAGTACAAGTATCCTTGTTAGCTTCCACCACAGGATCTAATCTCTCCTTCCATACATCACAGGCCGCTGTAAGTACTACATCAGGATGCGTCACACATGCTTTAAGATTCTCTTTGCCCAATGCACCGCACCCGATGATGCCAAGATTTATTTTGTCACTGGGAGCAGCTTTGCCCTTCCCGCTGAGTGCTGAAGAATTCAGAATGAGTGGTGCACCAAGAGCACCCACAGCTGTTTTTTTTACGAATTCTCTGCGAGTAAAAGCTGCATTGTTCTTAATCGGTTCCATGATAGTATAGTTTTAAAAAGTATGAAGTGGGGTGGATTTTGAATGATAGGCATCCCAATTTTTCTCAGATCTGTCTTTTCCCGGCTTTCCTCCTTTATGAACGATGAGTCTGTAACGCAATACCAGAGCTTCGGTCTTGCTAAGAGGATATCTGGTCCCAGAAGACGGAAAGGTAGGCTGTACCCATGCCAGATCTGGATACTCGGCCCAATCGCCCGGATAGTCAGGATTGTAATGGTGTTGCAAAACCATCAAGCCAGAGGGAGATTTAGCTCCTTCAAATATTCCGTTAAAATCGGACCAGGCTCGCAATGGGTTTGAGTTAGCTTCATCTGTAAAATAGGATATTTCCTGTGCTTCGGGAGTCATCATCCTTAAATTCAAGCCCCCATAAGAGTTTGTAAAACGTGTGGCTATGGTAACGCTATCCTCCAGAGCCAACAGACTAATCGTTAAATCGATAATCCTGTTGTCTGCTGATGAATGATATACCCTGATTACTGCTCGCTCACGAACAATGGCTTTCTTATCCTTCCACATCCACAAATTTTCAGCATCAATCTCTGCATACACAGGACCACTGGTGTAAGTAATGTTTCCTGTGGGCCGGGCAAAAACGGTTTGCAGGGCATAAATATCGCCACTTTCACTTCCGTATTTTACCTCTGGCCAGGCCCAGAATATACCGCGATGATGAGGATGGCCAGCATCCGGCCAGTCATTTGTAAGCATCTCGCCTTCTAGGCCATATAAAGGATGAATATAGTCGCTGCGAGGTATTGCATAAATAGCAGATGTAACGATGGTGTCTTTGGGGAACTCGGGATTACACTTTAAATACTCGTCAAAATATATTCCTGACATCTGACCCGAATAAACAATCTCATTATTATCATTCCCAATTCGAACTACGTCATCTTCATAAACCGTTTGATAATTATACTGTAATACCTTCTCACCCTCTTCTTCAATGATAACTTGCCCACTTTTCGGGTCCAGGCTTGCTTTCATTAAATCTTTGAAGGGAGACTCACTTTCCATCGCTTTAAACTTGCCAGGATCAACTCCTCCTTCCGGCATCATCAGCACAAGTTGTGAGCTTGCACCCTGTCCTGAACTTTCCAGTTGGGCAGGGATTAAGGCACCTGTTACATTATCGGCTGTGTTCCCTTGGAGTCCCAGACGCCCTTCTTCTGCAGCTATCCTTAGCTTTTTATCCAACTCAATTTCAAGGGATACTGGCGCATTGCATTCGCCCAGCACACCATCTACATCATCGATATTCATGGAATTTTGATTTGAAGAGCATCCAGAGAAAGCCAATAGCAGAATACAAACGGTGATTGTATTCGAAAGTAAATTCACTCTCATGATCATGTGTTTTCGGATTAGTTGACGTCAGTAATGATCGGAACCCGGCTTGCATAAATTTAAGCTATGCTTTACTAATCTCCAATAAGTATAGTTAAACCTTCTGAAGTATCTAGTATCTAATTTAAATGGAGTTACTTTTTTATCCATCGAATGAATGGAAATACCTCACAAAACTACCCAGTCATGATGAAAGCCTCGAATAAACATAAATTTAGTTCGCTGCTTATCGTATTGCTAATTTGTGCAACGAATGCATATACACAGGACTGGCCTCAGTTTCTCGGACCTAACAGGAACAGTACCTCCCCCCAGAAAAATATTCTACGCTCCTGGCCTGAGTCCGGACCGGAAGTCTTATGGACGGTTGATGTGGGCATTGGTTATGGAGGATCGGTTGTTAAAGACGGGAAGGTCTATCTATTGGACAGAGATAACGAGGTAGGTGATATAATGAGGTGTTTTGACCTTGGCAGTGGAGAAGAACTCTGGAAACATGAGTATGAAGCTCCAGGATCTGTGATGTTTCCGGGTTCGCGCAGTGTACCTATCCTGGATGGCAACTATATTTATTCGTGTGGACCCTACGGCGATCTGTACTGTATTGACCTTAACTCTCACAAAGCTGTTTGGAATAAAAATGTCTGGACCGATTTTGGAGGTGATCCCGGAAACGATACTATAGACCGGGGTGGATTTGGAGGCAAAGGAAATTTCCCCATATGGGCCATTTCTCAATGCCCGCTGGTTTATGGCGATCTACTGATACTGGGATCTCAAGCCCCGGAAGCCGGAGTGGTAGCTTATAATAAAATCACAGGAGACCTTGTGTGGAATACACCCAATCTTGGTAATGAAACCTATGTCAGTCCTGCTCTTGTGAAAATAGACGGGAAAGATAATATTGTGATGGTTACTTCATCCACTAACCCTGTGGGACGTCCCGATTTGCCACTGACTATGGGTACTATTGTAGGGATTGAGCCCCTTTCGGGAGAAGTGCTCTGGACATTCACGGGATGGGAATGTCATATTTCAGTACCGAGTGCAGTAGATGCCGGGAACAATAAAGTGCTTGTTGTCGGTGGATATGAACTGGGAGCCCTAATGATTGAGGTCAAAAAACAGGCAGATGGGACCTACGGCACCGAAGAAGTTTTCAGAACGGAAGAATTTGGCGACCAGACAAAACCCCCACTGCTCATTGACGGGTACTTTTATGCTCAGTTTGGAACAAACAATACACGTGACGGTCTGACCTGTATGAGTATGGATGGGGAAATTATGTGGAAGACCAAACGGGATCCCGATTTTAATAAGGGCAGCATGATATTAGCCGACGGCCTGATTCTGGCCACAGATGGTGCCAAATCTTTGTACCTGATTGATCCTGATCCCTCGGAGTTTAAGATGCTTGCATCCTCAGAATTGCTTACTGCAGCAGAAGCAAGTGGAGATCGCAGGGCAGCCAGGTTTGGAACTCAAAACTGGGCTCCCATAGCCCTTGCTGATGGCAAACTATTAATCCGCGATCAAAGCAGGTTATTGTGCGTAAAGGTGGCTGAATAACTATTTCAAATGCTCCTTGAGGAAATTCATGACTTTATTTCTAAGCTCATCAGAATCAAACATTACTCCAAAATGAGGTGCGTCTTTTACAATAATAAGTTCGTTCTGAACACCTGTTACGCTCAACCATGAACTCAGTAACTGGGAATGCTTTGTGGAAACCAGTTCATCTTTTTCGCCATGAATAATTAAAAATGGCGGATCATTTTTGTCAACGTAGGTGACAGGGCTGGCAGCTTTAGCTAGATCGGGTCGTTCAAGGGGGGCTGCTCCAATTAAGAGGGCTTCAGGTGAATTTTCATCATATCCAGGAAATAATATCAACTCGGAGGGACCATAAAAATCTACAACAGCCTTGAAACTAAATAATTTGCTTGTGCCAGGCATATAAAATGCATGGATATCATCATTTTCTGATAAACTCACCAGTGAAGCAAGGTGTCCTCCTGCCGAAAAACCCATAACAGCGAAGTGTTCTCTGTCGAAGCCGTACTTATCGGCATTGTCGTATAAAAATGAGACAGCACGATTACAATCCTGTATCTGGGCGGGGAAAATGGCTTGTGTACTGTGTCGATAGTCAATAGACGCCAGGGCATAACCATTGCTTATTATCTCAACGACTGTCTTCTTCATATACCCCATGTCAGCATATTTATCATTGCTTAACCAGCCACCACCGTGAATAAATATCACCAAAGGCAATTTCCCCTTTGCATTAGCCGGCAAATAGATATCCAGTAAATGTTTGTGCAGGGTATCATTGTTGTAAGCTAGGTTTCCGTGCAAAATGGTTCCCTCCGGGAAAATATCGATGACGGGATTGGTTTGAGCAAAAGCAGGGAATACAGTTACAAAAAGGAGAAGGAAGATTTCAATCTGCTTAATTCTTGCTTTTAGTCTTCGTTCTAAAGCATTCATAAGTATTTATTTAAGATCAAATTGACCTAAATTTAACTTAGGATCAAGCCTTTGAGAAGAAAAACGAAGATCATCCCACATAAGTTGCGTCCCCGACATTGCGGCTTCTCTGCCCATAATTGCAGTTAAAGTTGATTCTACTCCAGAAAAAGTATCGTTGAGATAATTTCCGGTTTCAATACTTTTTATAAAAGCTGATCCTTTATTTGCATCTGCATCATGCAGTGAAGATGAAAAAGCTCCAGCCCTTCTTTGCTCTGCAGTAATTTCATCACCACCATTTCTGATAATTCCTGAATCCCATTCGTTCTTTCCTGAAATAAATACTCCTCCTGTATAATATGCTTCGGCAATACCATCTGTTCCTATAAATTTAGCACAAACTCCTCCCCAGGAGGGCCCGTATTGTGTGGCCTGAACATTAACATTTGTTGATGGATATTTATAAGCTACTTGAAAATGCTTCCATGTATCTCCTAATTTTTGCGACTCATCTATACCTCCAAATCCTATTGCACTATTTGGATGTTCCCGGAGTGCCCAATTACAGACATCAATCATGTGAATCGACTGATCGAGTAATGTACCTCCCGATAATGCATGATAATGGTATTGATTCCTAATTCGTTTTTCGTCATAAGATTTCCCTGGAGTATCAACTACTCTACCCTGAGTGGCCAGATAATACAATTGTACACTAAGCACTTTTCCAATATCTCCATTATGAATGCGATCAATCATTTGTGCGTAAGGCGTAGCATAACGAATTTGAAAACCTATGGTCATACTAAGTTTTTTATCAAATCGCTCACCAACTTTTTCCATTTTCCGACAGCCTGCAACATCTGGTGATACTGGTTTTTCGCAATAAATATGTTTGCCTGATAAAGCTGCTGCTTCCATATAACCTGCATGAGTATATGCTGGAGATGAAATTAATACGGCATCAACTTCTTCATTATTCAGAAGTTCCATATAAGCTTTAGAGCCTACATAAGTATTAGAATTTGCAATAGATGAAAATCCCTTCTTTTTGTTTTGAGCATCTAGCTTAAGCTTAGAACTTTCTAATTTATCCGGAAATAGATCTGCCATAGCTACAATATTAACATTCGTATTGTCAGACATCGAAGAGATTACTCCTGTCCCTCTTCCTCCACATCCAATAATTCCAAGGTTAATTGCGGAATTGGCCTTTGATCCAAAAGCAATAGAAGGGCTTACAATGGTTACAGCTGAAATGGCTGCTGTGCTTTTAATAAAATTCCTGCGGTTTACATGTGTCATGATGCTTATTTAAGGGGGTTTGTTGTCAGCATTGTCCGGAACCCGGCTAGCATAAAATTAAGCAATGCTTTACTACTCTCCATTATCAATTACCGGAATAATCTTCTTTGGGTCAATATATTTATGTTCATTCTCCGGGAAATTTGAAAGATTTTCGAGCGCTTCCAATACAGGTTTACCAATCCAACCTCCCTGGTTAATTACCTCATTCCTGATTTCAAATCTAACTGTTCTTCATTTAACAGGTAATTGTGTCCCAGGGGCATTTTTATTTCTTTTCTGTTTTCCGTGTATTTTTTTTTACTCTGGACTCAGTATCCGTAGGATTGGTAAGTTTAAGTACTAAATGGCTTTCGGTATCCATACATAATTTCGCCTATTCCTTCATTCCAGTCCGCAGTGTTAACCCGTCAAAGCAGGTTATTTTACGTAAAGGTTGCTGAATAACTATTCTCCATCACGGATTAATAGCTTGGTAAACGAGAGCGAGCCTAGTTTCCAACTACCATCTAGTTTTATATACAC
>Ga0316190_10003734_pt1 | contig 11037 bp, 6 predicted proteins | sample Eddworburrow2_MG_FD_204929 | JGI IMG/M metagenome (GOLD analysis project Ga0316190, IMG submission 204929) | Coastal sediment microbial communities from Maine, United States - Eddy worm burrow 2 | ecosystem: Environmental > Aquatic > Marine > Coastal > Sediment | place: USA: Maine | collected... | reverse complement strand
CCGTTAATGGACTCAAGTCCTTGCAGCCTGCTGAAAAACAGCCGGGGACGAAGATCTGAGTTGGTCTTGGGTGATTCCAGTAGTATGCGTTCTTTCAACTGGTCGGAGTCAAAGGTAAGCCGGTTCAGTTCCAGGTAATCGGGATGCACATAGGTGGTTTCCAGAGCATGCTTTTCCAGCAAAGCCGGGAAATCCAGGCTTAAGGGTGAATCGGAGGCCAGGAATGAGGACTTATATCCCGGTACCACTACCACGTGATCGAATACCTGGCTGAGGGTATGGTAATTGATGCTCAGCAGCTCGCTCCCCTGCTCATTCACATATGATCCGGAAGTAGACAGCTGCATGCTGAAAATTCCCCCCGGAGCCAGGTGCTTATGCACAAGGGCAAAGAATTCACGGGTATAAAAGCGGTTCCAGCCAATGGTCAGCGGGTCGCCACTTACCGAAATTACCACGTCATATTTTATAGAATCGTTAATCATCAGCCACTTCCTTCCATCCATGGGGATGAAATTCAGAGCCTCTGGCAGTGAATCGGAGAGGTATTTGATTCCCATGCGAAAGATCCATGGATCGGCCTCACAATAGTCTATCTGCTGGGGAGTATACTTGGATATTTCCCAGGCACTGCCTGATAATCCATTGCCCAGCAGGAGAAAGCGGGACGGAGCAGGATGCTGCAGTGCAGCATAGTGTATGCGTTCTTCATTGGCCGCCAGATCGGCCGAACTGAGCACCGGGTTTCGGTCAAGGTAAGCGGTCACCTGACCCTGGTTCTCTGTAAATGCCAGATTGCCATAGGGTGTATCCCTGCTTTCCAGGAGCTTTTCTCCCCGGAAGCGCCAGCCTTCCACTCCGGTTCTTAGTCCGGGCAGAAGGAGCAGGACGTAAAAGGCAGTCCCCGCCAGAAGAAGAAAAGACTTTCTGGCAGCACCGGCCGGGTAGCTGAAAACCAGCACCAGGGCCAGGCCTGTCATCAAAAACAGAAAGCTGAGTGATTGCACATTGTCCAGGAAGAACACCAGCACCAGGCCAAAAACAAATCCTGCCACTAAGGATCCCAGCGAATCAAGCCGGTAGTAAGTGCCGTCTTCTTTGCCCTGAATGACAGATTTTGAGACGTAGGCAAAGAGGAAGCCGGATGAGAGTGCCAGCGGTCCCGTGAGCAAGACCATGGTGCTAATTGAAGGAAGCATACCAGGTTCATAACCGGGCAGGAATAGGAAGCGGGTGATCAGGATTAAGATCAGGTAAATCACCAGGGGTGCTGTGCCCATAATAAGAAGCATTGCCAGGACCTTGTTCAGGGAAATCTTTGCCCGGCTGTGAGCACCGGTACGGGCCCCGGTAGCGGCCAGGATCATCCATAGAGACAGGAAGATACCGATGAATAATTCATTCCCGTGCAGGGTTTTTACAAACTCTCTCAGCAGGACCAGCTGTGTCATGATGCTCACATAACCCAGGAGCAAAAAGAAGAACTTTTCCTGCAGGGGGGTGAAGGTGATGTGCGGGGTCCACGGACCGAGGCTTTGAGTTCCGGGTGAGGTGGCCGGCCTGACATAATAGCGGAGATGCCAGCTGAGGTGAAAAATCGCCACAAAGGCAAATCCGATGCCCAGGTCCACGTGCCACTGCATAACACTCTCCACCCAGGCCAGTTCCAGTTTGTAATTGACCTTTACCGCCAGAAATAATCCAAGAGCGGCGGTGGAAATAAAAAAGAACAGCAAAAGCATGTTCCAGAATTTCCGGTGCTTGGGCCGGGTGAGAATTTGCATCCGCACCAGGACCACGCTCACCAGGTAGGAGAGAATAAGCAAGACTCCAGTGGAGAACAGATGGTAGGGACCCAGGGTCATTTTACTTTCTCTTCGCCAAATACAATGGCTTCATACACATAAAGATCAGCTTCTTTCCATCCCTCAAAACCCAGGCCGGCTTTGTCGCGGGAGCAATGTCCGAGGAATTCTTCCTTATTCCAACCGGTCGATTGGGCTACCTGTGGCAGTAAGGTGCCCGATTTGCCCCCCTTGATCATGTAGATCCCGTGCTTGCCCAGCTGGAATTCGTCCGCGGAGCCGATAAGCTGCAAGGGAGTAAGTACAGATACCTCAATGGAGATATATTCCAGTTCGGAAGCTTCCACAGGGGCAAAGCGACTGTCGTTCAGGGCTGCTGCCAGCGTCATCTCCTGGACCACCATATAAAGGGGTTTGTCGGGAGTGAAATTTCCAATGCATCCCCTGAGCCTTCCCCCCATGTACAGGCTTACAAAAGCCCCTGCAGGCTGCTTCAGGATTCCGCTGAGCCCGCTGCTGCTAACTTCAGCCAGGGTTCCGGAACGCATATAGGTTTCCAGGGTAGAGCGGGAGATTTCCAGGAGCTTCAGTTTTTCTGCATCATCCAGGGCATAGGAGAGTGCTTCCGGGGGCTTCTCATATCCGGCAATGGCCCAGTAACCCACCACCCGATCTTTATCCCCAATGGGTGAATCGCCCGAGTTGCGATAGAGTACGGGTGCAATCTCGATCTCCTCTTTGCGGTCGGCCATGTAGAGCATTGTCATGATGGAACTCCACCCACAGCTGGGTGTGGCCAGGTTCAGCACTCCCTCATTGCTGTTTTTTCGCAGGACGCTGTAAAACATTTCGGGATCCTTTGTCATAATAGCCTCACCTGTCAGTTTGTCGATTCGCTGAGCATCCTTATAGGAGGGGTAGTGGGAAAAATCGGAGCTGATGATGAAAAGGTTTTCCGGTGTGAACCAGGGCAGGAGTGCGCTAGCCAGGTCTCTGGCAGCAGCAAGGGATGAGTTGCCCATCACGATGGGTACAATGGCCGGGGTTTCCGTAAAGTAGTGCTGGATAAAGGGGATCTGCACCTCAATGCTGTGTTCCCGGTCGTGTGCCTTAGGATTATAGGAGATGCTCTTCTCGGTCTCGATCAGCTGCCTGGCGATATCCCGGTTCACTTTGGCTTCTCCCAGAGGGGTGATGTAGTTGCCTGCCGCATATACCGATGCTCCCTTGAACTGCTCCCTGTGGGAGGAGGCGATGAGGAAGATGTTTTTATACTGCGCATCCCTGGGGATGCTTTTGTAGCCCGATGCAGCCACCACCCCGGAATAGTCGTATCCGGCATGGGGCACTATTAAGGTCCTGATCCGTCCTTCCAATTCGGCAGGACTGGCCTTAGCAAAATACCCATCCAGATCGTCCTGCAATTGGCCTGGACTGGCTGGATAAAAGGTGCCTGCAAAGGCTGGCTGCCGGAGGGTTCCCGATCCGGAGCCCTGGGCTGTGACGGCGATGGGGCATACTAATACCGCCATGATGCAAAGAGCAGTATAAAATGCTTTCATCTTATGAATATTTAAAGAAGTCTCTGTATTCATGATAGAATTCCTCCAGTTTCATCATTTTTTTATACATAAACTCATGGGCAGTGGGCCAGGTACTGCTTTCGTATATATCGACCCCCTCAAGCTGCAGGTAAATCCGACTTACCGATTTTCCGTTTTCCCGTATGTAATCAAGCTCCCAGATCATGGCTTCTTCCATGGTTTTCTCCAGGATAAGCTTTACCGATTCCAGCTTTTCAAACAACTCAATGCGCTTATCCATGTTCCTGGTTTCCAGGTCAATTCCCACCTGAGCTACCTTTCGGTCCACATGAAATTTCAGGTTCAGGGCTTTTACTCCGGTCTGTGTCAGTATCCAGTCGCCGGGAAGTTTAAGCCTCAATCTCCGTTGTCTGGAGAGGCTGAGAAACTGTACCCAGAATTCCTCTCTAAGTTGTTTGGCCTCCTCTTTGGAGAACATAGGCAGTCTGATTGTAAATGCAAGGTACAACTATTCTCTCCATGTAAAAATGCACTCCTTTCATAAAAAACTTATATTCGGGTATGCAATATGATTTCGATTACATCATCGTCGGGTCGGGCTTTGGGGGATCTGTTTCGGCACATCGCCTTACCCAGAAAGGATATAAAGTGCTGGTTGTGGAGAAGGGCAAAAGATGGCTCTCCCATCAGTTTCCCGAGAGCAACTGGAAGCTGCGAAAGTGGCTTTGGTTGCCCATGTTTAGCTTTCGTGGAATATTCAAGATTACCATCATGCGCCATGTGGGCATCCTCAGCGGTGTGGGGGTGGGAGGGGGATCCCTGATGTATGCCAATACCCTGCCTCGTCCCCGTGAAACTTTCTTTCAATCGGGCAGCTGGGCAGGGATCGTCGATTGGAAAAAGGAAATGGAAGCCCACTACGCTGAAGCTGAACACATGCTCGGTGCCACAGAAAATCCAGGCCTCTATGATTCGGACGAAGCACTCCGAAATGTTGCATCCAGGTTCGGGAAGTCTGACCAGTATGAAGCCACCCGGGTGGCGGTCTTCTTCGGAGAGCCCGAACAGGAGGTAAGCGATCCCTTTTTTGACGGAGAGGGACCCAGGCGTTCGGGATGCAATATGTGTGGAGGGTGCATGACCGGTTGCCGCTACAATGCTAAGAATACCCTGGATAAGAACTATCTCTACCTGGCTGAAAAGGGCGGGGCAGAAGTTCTTGCAGAGACCAGGGTCGTTGACGTGAAGCCTCTTATGGATCCCAATCCGGCCAGGGAAGGGACTGGAGAAGAAGGAAGCCTGGGATACAGGGTGACCCTGAAAGACTCCTCAGGATTGTATAAAAAGCGAAGCCGGCTACATGCACGGAATGTGATCCTGGCGGGTGGCGTACTGGGGACTGTCAGACTCCTTCTCAATCTGAAACGGAGTTCCCTGCCAGGCATTAGCGATCAGCTTGGAATGCAGATCAGGACCAATAACGAGAGCCTGGCGCTGGTACACTCCAATCAGAAGGACAAGGATTTTTCCAGGGGGGTGGCCATCGGTTCTATATTTCCACCCGACGAAGACTCACACCTTGAGCCTGTCAGGTATGCCAGCGGTTCCGGTTTCTGGAAACTGATGGGCGTTCCCATGGTGCACGGGAAGAGTGTAGTGGGGAGAATTTTGAAGTTGCTGTGGAGTTTTATCAGCCGGCCCTTGCCCTGGCTCAGGATTTATTTCAGTCGTGATTTCGCTAAAGAGTCGGTGATACTGCTATTTATGCAGCACCTTGATAGTACATTGAGGCTGAAGCGGGGACTGATCAATCTGAAAAGCAAGGTCTCAAGCGGTCCGGCCCCCTCGGCTGCCATGCCCCTGGCCAGGCAGATGGCCGATGCCACTTCGGAGGTAGTAGAGGGCCATCCTTTTGTGATGGTGACCGAGGCAGTGCTGGGAACACCTCTTACAGCACATATCCTGGGAGGGTGTACGATCGGAAGAAATGCCAGCGAGGGTGTAATTGATAAGAATCACAAAGTATTTGGCTATGAGAACCTCTACGTGTGCGATGGAAGCGCTATTTCGGCCAATCCGGGGGTGAACCCTGCCCTGACCATCACAGCCATGACCGAGAGAGCCATGTCAAACATTCCGGAAAACAAATAGTTTTGTATATTGCTTAACGATCAAGAGTTAGAACTATGATGAACCTAAAGAAACACCAGGCATGGAACTTCTGGTCCGCTTTTGTCTTTTTAAGTGCAGTGGTGCTAGTGGGATTTCTTCTCAGAGAAAATGGAGTGGATATCGAGGAGCTGACTTTTAAGGAAGCTATTCTTATCATTCTGGCTTCCTACAGAATGACAAGGATCCTGGTGTTTGAGAAGATCTTCAAGTATTTTCGTGATGTCCTGAAGAATAGAGAGAACCTATACGTTATCGGTACTGTACACTCCATGATTACCTGTCCCTGGTGTGCAGGAGTATGGGTCACCTTAATCATCGTAGTATTGTATTTCTTGGTTCCCTTTGGAGTACTCCTGGTGTATGTACTGGCCCTGGCGGGTCTGGCTTCTATGCTTATACTTGTTTCCAATCTGCTCCATATGTATACAGAACGCAGGCAGCGGATACACCAGAAGGAAAAGTATCCGGATCACCTGTAGCTTTCCAGATATTCTTAAGTTTAGACTCAGGTTCAAAGAAAGAAGAGGGCCACACCTATCACAGAAACAAGGGCACCTATTATCTCCAGGGCTTTGATCTTTTCCTTTTTCATCAAAATGGCTGGAGGAATGATCATGACCGGGGTCAGGGCCATCAGGGTGGCCGCAATGCCGGTGTCGGTGTGCTGAACTGCCAGCAGGGAGAAGCTTACTCCCAGGAAAGGTCCGGTAAATGATCCAAGTGTCATGATCTTCATGGCCTTCAAGTCCTTCAAGGCAGCAAAAAGGTGCTTCCATCTTTTAAAGGCTGTAATAACCAGGGAAAAACCGATGACACCGGCTATGATTCGGATCTGGGTGGCGGAGAAAGCATCCATGTCCTGCATGCCCTTCTTGCTAAGCACCAGTCCGGCTGCCTGTCCCACGGCGCCCCCAAGCGCCAGCAGGCTGCCAAGAACCAGCGGCCCTGCTTTAAGCGTTTTCCCCAGAGCTCCCTTTTTGATATCCACTTTAACGGACATGACCAGGACTATACCGAAGATGGTAATGGCCATACCCAGAAACTCTTTCCCGCTTAGTACTTCACCCAGGGTAATCCAACCGATAAGAGCGGTGAGGGGAGGGACCAGTGCCATGATCAGCATGGCTATCCTTGCACCAATAAGAATGAAGGAGCGGAAGAGGAACAAATCTCCCAGAACAAAACCCACCAGTCCGGAGAGTACCAGCCAGAACCACTGGTACTGAGTAGCCTGGGGAATGAAACTTCCGTTCACAATACCATTATAGATGGCAAGGAAGACCAGGCCAATGACCAGGCGGATCAGGTTCAGGGAAAGGGCTCCCACACGCTTTCCGGCCGATTCAAAGGCCATGGCAGTCACCGTCCAGCAGACAGCAGTTAATAAGGCAGCTATTTCACCCAGGTATTCTTGCACAAGAAAGTGGAATTAAAGAAGCCCAAAGATAGTTATTAGAAGCACTCAGACTACTCGTATCTTAAAGCTTCCACCGGGTTCCTTCTGGCAGTTCTGCGGGTTTTCCCCAGGGTAATAAGGCTTTGGAATAAAACAACCACCCCAATGCTGCAAACAAAGATCCACCAGTAAATCGGGATTCGGACCGTATAATCGCTTAGCCATGTTCTCAGGTAGAATAGCGAAAGGGGAATGGCCAGGAAGGAACCTAAGAGGGTCCATTTTAGAGTGGAGGTGTAGACCAGGATCATCATCTCACGGCTACTTCCGCCCATTACCTTCCGGATTCCAATTTCCTTGGTCCTTCTGATCATGTTATGAGATACCAGGGCATATATACCCAGAAGTACAATAAGTATGGATAGCAGGGAACCTGAAAGAAGGATTTTCTGCATCCTTTCTTCCCCGATATAATATCCTTCAACGATATCCTTTGCAAAACGATTTATCATCACATAATCCGGATCAAAACTGGAGATTGTTTCGTCGATGGATTTCAGGATCATCGCCGGTTCAGCTTCGGGGGCAGTGCGTACAACGATATTCCTGATCCGCTCTGAATAGGCAGTCAGAACCAGGGGATTTACCCTTCGGGCTGCCGACTGGTAATTGAAATCCTCCACCACACCGATTACTTCCATGGGATCACTATGCATGACCACCGATTCACCAATGAGTTCCTGCGGTGTTAAGCCCAGGAGCTTTGCAGCCTCCACATTCAGGATTACACCCGAGCGGTCCGGGGATCTTTCGGGATCCAGGAACCTCCCGGCTGCCAGATTGAACTGGTAGAGATGACAGATACCCGGCTGGATTCGATACTCGTTGATCCCCTTTACCTGATTGGGATCGTCGCTTTGCATCCTGATGGATTGTCCGCTGTTTCCGGCACCTATGGAGTGGAAGGAGGCAGAGACCTCCTCAATTCCATTTAGATTCAGTAGTTTATCACGAATGGCCGGATAGTTCCCCGTCAAATCCTGGTTAAGGTTGGAGATCAGCACTATGTTCTCGGGATTGTAACCCAGGGGATGGTTTTTCAGAAAACGAATCTGCGTATTGATCCCAATGAGAATGGCAAGCAGACTGACTGCAATGCAAATTTGCACCACGCTTACCACCCTGAGTAAGATTCTTTTATCCCCTGCCGGATTCACAGCGCCACGAATGAGGGGTACAGGAGCTTCACGGCTCAGCAAAACAGCAGGATAGAAGCCCGAAAACAATACGGTGACGATAAAAAGGGCGGCCATGATCAGATAGAGGGCCGGCGTAGAGGTAACTTCGGCAAATGAATCACGCTGCATGATGTTGGCAAAGGCAGGTAAAAGAGCTATGGAGACTACCGTTCCCACCACAAAAGCAATGGCGACCACCAGGGTGGTTTCCATGTAAAACAAACTCATCATACTTTTACGCCTGGCCCCATTTACCTTTCTGATTCCTATTTCCCTGGATCGTTTGGCTCCGTTGAGGATGTAGAGGTTCACAAAATTTGAAAGTGCAAGGCCCATCACGGCGAGGGTGATGATCAGCATTATATAGATGGTCTTCATGTTCCCTGGAGTTGTCAGGTCAAAGGACCCGGCCGTATGGAGGTGCAATTTTTTCAAAGCTTCAAGCCTTGTGTCAAAACTGGAGCCTTCGAAACTGGAAAATCGTTCTTTAAGTGCAAGCGAGTTTGCCTTGCCTATGGTTTCCAGTACAGGACCAGGCTCCACCTCCTTTTGAAGCAGGTAATAGGTAAAGAACTCCAGTCCACCCAGGTCTTGCAGATAGGGAATTGCCTTCATGGGCATAAGCATATCGAAGCGGAAGTGGGTGTTGGGGGGAATATCCTTCACCACCCCCGAAACTGTGTAGAGAAGCTCCTCCATGCTAAGCGTTCGCCCCACCACATCCCAGTCTCCAAATATCCGCATGGCTGCCTTTTCGGTCAGCACCACGGAAGCAGGATCTATTAGGGCTGATTCGGGGCTTCCTGCCAACATCTTAAGATCGAAGATTTTAAAGAAGTCCGGATCCGAATAAAGAAGTTGAAGCTCTTTGTGCCTGTTCTCTCCCTCTGTAACCTCCACGGAGAAGCCCCTGTATATTTGAATGGCAGATTCAATGCCGGCCACCTCTTGTGGAATCTCCGTAAAGCCCTGGCGAATATTGATGGGCGTTTCCATGGTCCCGCCTTCAGAGATCCAGATGGAATTCATCCTGTAGATCCGGTCGGCATGGGTGAAATGGCGATCGAAGCTAAGTTCGAACTGGATGAAGACAGTGAGTAAAATGGTTGCGGCCAGTCCCAGCGAAAGACCGATCACGTTGGTGATCAGGGTTAATGAATCACGACTTACAATTCGAAATATATTCCTGAGGGTCAAGGCATTTCCTTCTTTGATTTAACAATAAGTTCAGTGGCGCACTCGGGGCAGGTGTATATCTCGCATCCGGTGCAGGCAAAGCAGTTGCTGCAGCTTCGGTAGGAGAGATCCCTTTCGATGGATGTCCCACAATTATGACATAGAATGATCTTAATCAGCTTGTCCATTCAGAAGACGAATATCAATGGCATTTGTTACAAATCCCTTTAATTGTTCAGCTTTAGACTTTAAGCTTTAAACTATCTAGAGTTGCTGTATTTGACAATAAGATCGTCGTGCAAGTCATTGTACATCTTAAGCACGTGCTCCATTTTTCCCTGGGAATATCTGGTCAGGTATTCCAGGGCCTTTTCAGGCTTCTTTTTATAGAGGGCAAGTGCTTCCTGATCTACATGATCTCTTTCGGTAAAGAGCTGTTCTTCATAGGGATCCCGCACCTCCCACAAATCTTTCACCGCCTCCTGCCATTTCAGGTAGAGCAGATTGTCCACAAAATCGATGGCCCAGCAGGCCGAAGCAGAGCTGTAGGTGGTAGGATCGAAGTTTTTGTAACATTCGGCAATTTCCTGGGTGCCGGCATAGATGGGCACGTAGGGGCTGGTATAGGCATTGTCGAGAAAGACCCAGTAAATGCCACCAATGGGATCGGGCAGCCAGCCTCTCAGCTGGGCTATCATCCCGTAAAATCCCTGGGGACGAGCCACATTGCGCCGGTTGTTGATGTCAAGCAGTTCCCTCATGTCCTTGCTGGGGAAGGGCGTGGCCAGGGGACTTTTCTTGATTCCTCCCTTGCCATCGGGCACATACCAGTCGTAATCCTCGGTCTTATCATAAATGGTCCCTTCAAAGGTGGAGCGCTGGAAGGCCATAACCTCCTGGATAGAGATTTTTCTTTCCGGCTTCACTGAAGTGGGATAGAGGGAGATGGGCTCCACGTACTGGGTGTATTGATTGTATCCCTGCATGTGTCCGTCTTCCAGATTCCGCTTGGGCCAATCGGCGTAGCTGGGTGCATAGCTGCTGTAAAACAACCACATGCGATTGGTTGCCCATTCACGGATCATGGGGGCATAGATCTCCTGCCAAACAAAGGGATGACTGCCTTCCGGATCGAACCATCCCATATCAATGGCATATTGTTTGTAATTGGAGCTTACCATGAAGTTGTCTGTATCTTTCTCATCCACCTCTTTGATAATGCTCCAGTTAGCTACCACAAGGGCATGGTCGTCCGGAACCCGCTGGGCTACCCAGATGGCCCCGGGCTTTCCGCTTTGCGGATCCCAATCGGATCCCACGCTGAATACTTCGAAAATCCATATTTCTTCGGTATCACCAATCACCAGGGTTTCCGATTCTCCTGCACAGGAGGGAAGGAAGCCATAGGTGCTCATCAGGTGGCCAATAAAGGCAGTGGCCTCCCTGGCCGTCTTAAAACGCTGCAGGGCAAAGGCCTGGGCCTGTTCTACGGTCATGATCTGCTTACACACCGATACATCGACCCCCAGTTCCTTGCGCTGACTGGTGGTGCTTTCAGCTATGGCCAGCTGGTATTCGTTCATATGGGGGTAGGCCGAATGGAAATAGGTGTAGGTGCTTTCCACCTGGGGTATCTGGCCAATCACATCCCCATAATCGTCCAGGGGCCGGTGTATGTCCTGGATGCCAAAGTAGACATTGGCCAT
>Ga0316190_10003733_pt1 | contig 11037 bp, 12 predicted proteins | sample Eddworburrow2_MG_FD_204929 | JGI IMG/M metagenome (GOLD analysis project Ga0316190, IMG submission 204929) | Coastal sediment microbial communities from Maine, United States - Eddy worm burrow 2 | ecosystem: Environmental > Aquatic > Marine > Coastal > Sediment | place: USA: Maine | collected... | reverse complement strand
ATATCAGCTGCTAAAGCTCTGCTGGATCTTGTTATAAATGGAAGAGATCATCAGGTAGCTGGCATATGCTGTAGCTGCAGCAACAATACCAACCTGAATAGCAGGGATAATCATCATGATAGATTCGATTTGCATAGCGGTAGCTCCAGTAAGTTAATAACAAAGTATGGCGCTAGGTTATTCTTATAATGTATTTATGTCAATCAATGATTTAAATAAATTGCATAAATAAATATATATACATCATAAGAAAGAAAATGGCTGAATGGTGGGCTTTTAAAAGGTGAGGTTGCTCAATGCAGTTGAATGGAGAGTTTTTCTCAGGTGCCATACTGTGGTGGGTTGGTGCTGTATATCTGCTGGTCATGCTTCAAGCCTTTCGCATGGCTCCATGGCGACGTCTACTCGATAATGAGCAGGCCCATGTGTTCTTCGGTGCCTGTGTCTGTTTAATCCTGCTGTGGAGTATGCAGATACCGGTTCAGTCGGGATTATCTTTCCACCTGCTGGGCGTAACGACCTTTACCTTGATGTTTGGTTGGTCTTTGGGGGTAATAGGCACCAGCCTGGCATTGGCAGGGACGACCCTGAGTCAGGGGGGGGGGTGGGAGCTGTTTGCACTTAATATGTTCATCGTTGGTGTGGTTCCTGTGACGCTTACCCAGGTTATTCTTGTGCTGGTTCGTTCTCTATTGCCCAAGAACTTTTTTATCTATGTGCTTGGTAATGCCTTCCTTGCAGGTGGTCTGGTTGCGCAAATCAGTAACTATACTGCTGTTTTATTATTGGCAACCAACAGTACAGTTAGCTTAGAGGATTTGAATCAAACAGTACTGCCATTTTTCCCAATGATGATTTTGCCAGAAGCACTGCTCAATGGCTGGATTACAACTGTAGTCGTGGCTTTCCAACCAGCTTGGGTAAGCTCTTTCAGTGATGATCTGTATCTAAAGGGGAAATAGAATCAAAGCTCGTCCCAAGACTGTATTGAAAATAAAATAGAAAGTTTGATTCAGTAGTCCTTGGCTTGCGCGAGAGCAGCTTACAGGCATGAAACCCACAGGGTATTTTTTTTATTAACGGTGCAGTAACCTAGGCTCAGCAGAAATATCCAGCCTCCCTATCAACCAACGATGAGATAAGAGCGATGACAACCTCTGTTCAAGCACTTTTCCAGCCCTTCCAATTTGGTCCCCTTAACCTAAGCAACAGAGTGGTTATGGCGCCTATGACCCGCTCCTTTTCCCCTAATGGCGTCCCCGGCCCAAATGTTGCCGACTACTATCGCAGACGCACTGAAGGGGGTGTTGGTCTGATTATCACCGAGGGTGTAGTCATTAATCACAAAGCCTCATCCGGTTATCCTGATTGTCCCACGCTGCATGGTGAGGAGGCATTGGTGGGATGGAAACGGCTGGTGGATGGAGTGCATGAGGCTGGTGGCTCTATCATGCCTCAGATCTGGCATGTGGGCATGGCTAGGCAACCGGGTATGGGGCCTGATCCAAAAGTGCCAGGGTACGGCCCATCGGCCCTGACTATGGGTAATGAGGTGCCTGCGGTAGAGATGTCACAGGCGGATATTGATGAGGTTATAGCTGCTTACGCTGATGCCGCCAGAAATGCCAAAGAGGTTGGCTTTGATGGTGTAGAGATCCATGGTGCTCACGGCTATCTTATCGATCAATTCTTCTGGAAGGAGACCAACCAACGCACCGATTGCTACGGTGGCTCCTTTGAAAACCGTCTCCGCTTCGGTGTTGAGGTCATTGAGGCGGTCAGGGCAGCGGTAGGCCCGAACTTCCCTGTGATGTTTCGTTTCTCCCAGTGGAAACCCACTGACTTTGAGGCCAAGCTGGCACAAACACCGCAGGAGCTAGAGCAACTTCTAACGCCTCTGTCAGAAGCTGGAGTGGATATCTTTCACGCCAGCTCACGGCGCTTCTGGATTCCAGAATTCGATAGTTCTGATCTTAATGTGGCTGGCTGGACCAAGAAAATCACCGGCAAGCCCACCATCACCGTAGGCTGTGTTGGGCTGGATGATGTCAACTGGAGTGGCGCCAATGCCAATGAACTAGATGAGCTTGTCCGCCGCTTGGAGCTGGAGGAGTTCGATTTGGTCGCTGTAGGGCGTGCCCTATTGGCTGAACCAGAGTGGGCGAACAAGGTCCGTGAGGGGAGATTTGATGAGATTGCACCCTACACCAAGCAGGCGTTGACGCGCTTGGTGTAGTTTAGGCACCCTATCTTCCCTCCCTTTCAGGTCGTGCTGCGCACGGACTCTAAATTTGCATAGGCAGATTAGACTATGTTTTTCAGTTCATTTATTTGCTGCATATATCAAACGCAAATGAATGGTAACGGCCACTAGTCTAGTTTGGCGTAAAGTCATTAGAATCCCCGGTAATGTTAAACAAGAAAGCAAGCGTTTCGATTAGGCCCACGCCTAACCGACCAGTTGCTTTGCCATCACCGTCCTTGTCGATACTTGGATCGAGCAGGAACAAAATTGTCAGTGTCAATTGATTCAGTTTAGGTACGTTCATATCGAACGCTTGATTTATTGTTTTTATGAACTCATTTGCGACCAGAGCATGTCCAATATTGGATGGATGCACACCGTCAAGGCTGAATAACCCTCCTAATACCTTTTTTGACAATGGAATGCCTGCAAAAGATGGTGGGTTGTTTATGGTTTCAGCAAACTTTGCGTTCATATCAACCACTGGCATCCCTGTGCGATCAGCCTGTTGTTGAATAATAGTGTTGAAACTTGTGATCCTATTCTGTATTTCAGTGATTTCTGTATTATCAAGCACAAAGTTTGGGTCACCAATCAAGTCATCATTACCCATGAATTTCATTAATAATACGCCAATGATTGATGTGTAGTGACCATCAGGCAGTGCAACAGAAAAGCCCGTTATCTCCTCTGCTGCGGCTCGATCTACCAGAAATCCAATATCAGTTATGTTAGGGATGTTAGCAAGAACTACTTTTGAGCCATTGTTTGTTACAAGTGCTTCCAGTCTATCTGTCAGGTCAATATAGTCCCTTTCAAAATCGACAACAGGAGTAAGTTGTGATGCATTCATATTGCCAAAAGAGGTTACAGCCGAGAGTACATCATTGTTTCCAACCCAGCATATAATCATTGCAGGTTGGGTAGATTCTACATATTCAATCTGTGTTTGCTGTCTTGGAAATAGAACCAATTCTGTTTCAGTGCTGATGCTTTCTACTGTTTGTGCACTGGCGCGTTCATTAAGTAATGAATTGACAGTAGCACCCGAAACGGCAACATTGGTACTAACCTCAGTAGGGAATATGCGTGATCGGTTTGTGGTATCGCCAACAAAACCTAGCAGGTCTGTTTGTATAAAAGGTAGAGAAAGGTCACCTCTCATTTGGAAATTAATCCAATTAAGATAACTGAATATTTGTGTCTGCCAAGCAGCATCAGCTGCTTGAACACCCTCTCCGATACTGTCACCCATTCCTACAATAGTTGGCTGTGCCGTCTTTCCCTCAACTGGTATGAGCAGCATGGCGCACCATAATACAGATAATGCCAGAAAGTGTTTTCCATTTTTAATTGCATGTATATTCATTTGGATATTCCTCCTTGATACCGTACAGAACAGCATGAGTTTAATGTGTCATTCAATTTGTTTCTGAGTTGTTAACTGTCCATATTTTTTGTGAAGTTGATGAAGTGTTTTGGGGTCTGCTTTCCCCACTTTTTCAAGCTGTTTAATTAATTTATGAATTGCTTGCTTACGCTGGCTTGAAGCGGTTTGCTGCAGTTCGCTAGTGTTCATGCGAATCTGGTCTAATATTGCTGCTTTTACATTATTAGGTATTGAGTTGGATTTTAGTGCGTTTGTAAGCACATCTGCTTCTGTGGGCGGGAGCTTGCTAAGCATAAGCTCCGCATTGGATGGCTGCTCTTCTCCAAGAGGCAGAATATATATGCTTTTCACGGTAGTGGTATTGTTTTTGTCATTGTTAACCAGAATATAACTGCTGCCATCAAGAAGGCGGCGTAATGCCTCATCTACAGGTAACATTTCAAAATGCGCAGTTATTTGCGTTGGTTTAACGCTATCTGATATCCAAATTTCGATTCCATTTTGTGTGGAAAGCTTCTTTAGTACATGCCTCAAAGGTGCATTATTGATATTTACAGAGATAAGGTTGTTGGATGATTTTATATCTATATTGGCAAGTGGTGAAAAGGCGCCTTCATTGGTTTGGTTTATATTACCCGCAGCCTCTATGGTATCTTTGGATGCATTGTCCGCTGAAAAACATATGGAAGCGTGCGTCAGCAACATATACCCCACGACTATGGGCAGCGCTTTATTTTTACGATATGAAAAGGCCCTAAGTGCACTTATCATTTCCTGAACCCGATCCATGGTATGAGATTAATTAGTATAGTTTCTTTGGCATGGTTTTGCTAAATATTGCTTTGTGGATTTCTACGGTGGTGGCCTCTTGCATTATTACGGTGCCTGTTGTGGGTGATTTACTTCTCAGTTCAATGTGATTATGAGCTTCTCATGATAAATGGTGTGAAGGGGGGGGTGTTACCACTGCTCAAATACCCTTTGTCTAATCTGTAGCTGGATTCAGAAGATCACCGACAAGCCGTAGGCTGTGTTGGGCTGGATGCTGTCAACGGGAGTGGTGTCAATGCCAATGAATTAGATGGGCTTGTCTGCCGCTTGGAGCTGGATGAGTTCGACCTGGTTGCCATATTGGCTGAACCAGAGTGGGCGAACAAGATCCGTGAGGGGAGGTTTGATGAGATTGCACCTTACACTAGGCGGGCACTAAAGTTTTTGCTCTAACCAATTTGTAGGTTGAGGTGAGTTGCAGTAATTCAGGCCTGGTTTGATAGGTGGAGTTAGATCCAGAATGGCTGTAGTCCAGTATGAAACAGACATTAGGCTGTATTGGTCTAGCTGCTCGTTTTTTGCCCGTTTTGGACTCGAATATTTCTGATGCTGCCCGCCAGTTTAGGTCTGAGCTAGTACAGGTGAGTTATAATAGCAACTCCACCCGGGGTTTCTCATCTTTATCATCCAGCTCTGTTAAGGGCTGACAGCTTATTAATCTGTTTTTCTTCACTCCCTCTTTTTCAGCCAGATAGGATTCAAGAGTTATTACTCTTTTATTCGCAAGTGCATGGAGCTGTTGCTCAGTTATTGGCTTTGGTTTGATGGGTGTCTGCAGTTTGGCTTTTTCACCTGTTGCCTTTTTTTCTGCAGCACGAGCTTGATCGAGCTTCTGTTGTGCAACTTGCAACAGTGCTGTCTGATCAGCCTCTACAGCTCTTCCGCAGAGCTTAATGTGAACCTCTGGGCGCTCTCTTAAGATAGTCGCAATCTTTCCAAGGTATTCAGCATTTATTGATTGGAGTTTGTTTGATCCTGGTGCAAACAGGATTGGATCCAAGCGTATCTTGGCAGCCTCTTCACCGGCAATTTTGGCAACAGCCAGCATCGTTCCAAAAGGAAACAGGGCAGCGGTAAGGTAAGTGGTTGCTCCCTTCTTTAGTGCCTTGCCTATTGCCTGGTTGATAACATCGCTGGGGTCGACTTTTAGGTCATCAACTGAGCCACTGAGTGGAAGGCTAAGTGCAATGGTGTTGTTAGTATCCCGCAACATGCCAAGAGCTGTATCAAGTGGCACATCAAGCTGAGCACGGAGGCCTTTCATCTTCTCTTCACTGAGGGGCGATACTTCAAGATGGTGAAGTTTAAGTTTATTATCTCCCTCGATAGTGCCTGCCTTTGTATCAAAGGAAATGTCGGCATTGAGTTCGCCGCTATCAAGGCTGTATCCAAGTAGCGTTCCGGTATAAGAGGTTAGGGGAGGTAACCCAAAGCCTTCCAGTTCTCCTTTTAGAGAGAGTGTCAGTTGTGGTGCAAAAGGAGCAACACTCCCCTTAAGCTTAAGTGAGCTCTGTTGATTAAGCGTGGCATCAAACGCAAGTGGACTGGGCTTGGTTGGCTCCGCGCTGTTTAGTCCATCAAGCGAGAAACGGTGAATAGTCAATTCTGCCTGATGGGGTGGATCAGGCAGGTCATCCTGGAATGTTAAGCGGCTGCCTTCCTGCACCAGGATGCTAGCAATGCGAATAGGGAGTGGCTTTTCAGCTTCTCCCTTCGTGGCTTTCGGTTGAGCAGGTTGGTCGCCACCCTTTGAAGCGGTAATTCTTTGTATGATGTCGATCAGCTGCTGCTCACTCCACCTGCCCTCTTTATTACGACTGGTCAGGTGGGTGAGGTTTTGCGGTTCTATGCTTTGGATATTTATGCCGTTTAGCGCTGAATAATTGATATCTTTGACTTTGAGATTCTCTACCTGAAGCAATCCCGGCCCTTCATCCTCCAGTGTGCGGCCAACCGCCAACTGTTTCATCTCTATCTGCTCACTGCTCACTGCTATATCATGCAAATCGGCAGCTATGTTCTCAATATTCAGCTGGTCAAATGCCAGCAAAAGATAGCCTTCATTCGAGGAGAGGGCCTGTAATTGATCGATATCTATTTGGCCGGTCATCTCCATTTTTTCATCGTCGCCTCCCTGTGAAAGCAGCAGATCCCCACGCCATACCACATTGCCATAGCTAAACTCAATTGCCTCTTTTTGTGCGAGGGCATCAAGGTTGGTGCTTTCTAACGTACCCTGCAATGTAACTTGTTGTGCTGTTCCAGGCAGCAGCTTCTCCAAATGCAGCTTCCCGCGCCAGCTTAATGCTTGTTGCTTCAGCTCAGCCTGAGACTCAGGGATGTTGATTTGCAGATCATTGAGCGTTAATTCGCCCTCAATATCTGTTTTCTCTCCCGCATCTTCAGCCTGATGGTTAATAGTGCCCTGCCAGCCGGCATCTTTTAGCATGAAAATGGGTGATTGGGTTTCTGGCTGATTTTCCAAAGCAGCTAATTGAATGGCGCCTTTTGCCGTAACGGTTTGGGGCTTACCCTGTGGTGAGAGCTGTAGCTCTACATCGCCTCCCCACTGTAGATGGCCAGCAGCAAGTTGATCAGCCTCACGTTTAATATCAAACTGTTTAAGTGAGATCTCCCCTTTTTGGGTGATGAGCAACGCCTTATCAGCTTGGTAGTTGGCAGATAGAAGCGTCGCAATAGTGAGTTGCCCATCGATGTGGCTGATATTAGGCTCAGCCAGTTTCCCCAGCATGCCAAGATTAAACCCTTGCAGGTCTATTTGGCTTTTGAGTGATGGCGTTTTACTGAAAGGGGTGGCCTGACTGATCAGTGTAATGGGGGCCTCATTAATGCCCCCCTTCAGCTCAAGTTTTACTGGCTGCTCAGGGTGGTAGCTGGCCAGTCCAGTAACTTTAAATGCATCAATATTGAAGTGTACATCCAGCTTTTCATCCAGATAATGGATTTTGGAATCAAGAATCTCAAACTTATCAACTGCGAACCCCCAGGGTAAGGCAGTATCCTGTTTTTCATTAGCAGCTGCCGTGGCCTCCGGCAAAGTTATCCCACCCACTAGGATTCTCTCTGGGTTGGATCGATCAATCTTTATCGTGACACCTTTGATCAGGACTTGATTAATGAAAGCCTTTTTGGACAGAAGGGGTGTCCAGGTCAATCTAACCTGAAGCTCCGGGAGTTTTAATGCTGTCTCTCCCTGCTTCTGAATCTCAAGGTCATAAAGCGCAAAGGTTGCCGAGAGTAGGCTGAAATCCACATTGCCAACCTTGACTTGCTCCCCTCCGTTCTCCGTCAGCCATTTCTTAAATCCGTAACTGATACCATAGGGGAGTAGTGAAATAGCGACAATAAATGTCAGAACAACCAGAAAAAGGATTAGTTTTTTTGCGTGCATGATAATGACTCTCTATTGAGCTGGGGCGTGAGAGGTGTCCATGTTTTTATACCTGATGCAGACGGGTAGAGAGAACCCATTTTATCGTTCCATGTATCGCTATAAATTAATGATAGACATAAATAATGATTCCATCCTCCCTTTCTTAATAATGAACCTCCGGAGTAGGTTTTTTATTTAGTGGGAGATGAGTCTATTTATACTCCATATTGTGGTCTTGCTAAAGTGCCTCTTTGGAGGGCCGTTTATTAACTACCCACCACGAGCAAAAAAACCAAACGCTAATTGCGGCTAATGGCGATAACAGAGATATCCATATCTGTTCAATAGAAATAGCCTGTAGAAAGCCACTGACATCCTGAATAAACCACCCATAACTCAACACGATATAAGGTAAAGCTGTAATGCTTGAAAACAGCATTGATGCGGGTTTGAGTAAAAGTTGCAATATGCCCAACACAACAACAGTTATTAAAAACCCGCAAAAGGCAGTAAAAATAATATTTAACAGTGCAGTTGGTAGCCAAAGATCTTGTGAAGATTGATCAATGAGCTGTATGCCAATATATATTGGGACTGGAGAAAGCAGGCTGAGAAAAAGCACATTGCCAAAATGCAATACAACGCCAAGGAGAACGCATGTTCCCAAAGTAAGCGGTAAGCTGTTTTGAATGCGGGATTTAACGTTATTCATTTTATGTGTAGTTTGTTAATTGAAATTAAGCTCTATCGCTATTAATAGTAGTTTGCGTACCCAATTTTTTTGCCATCAATGATGGTTTTGTGGGTGTTATTGAAAGTCAGGAATTTAGCTTCAATTGAATAGATTGCTAATCACTTCAGGGACAAAAGGGCGGCCTCGTTCATTAAGAGCAGTACCGGTGATTTTTGCTTTCAGCACAAGCTTGTTATCGCTGCTTCGATATATATCCTGAAAAAAATCAAAACGAATTTTAGAAGATTGCTCTACATTGACGCCAACCCAGAATTGATCGCCACTGGTAAGCGGGGTTTTGTAGTCAAGCTCAGCGCGTACGACAACGAGATTGATGTTATTTTTTGCCAGTTCTGCAAAGTCAACGCCTCGCTCCAGAAGGAGTTCATGGCGGGCGTGTTCAAGATAATTTTGGTAGACGCCGTTGTTAACAACGCCTTGCAGATCACACTCATAGTCGCGAACTTTAAACTCTAGTTTGTATGTGTAGTCCATGGAAATTCCTGTTATTAGTATTATTAACTTTACAGCCGGTTGCAGCGTTTTTTATACCTTGTGTTAACCCGCGGGGTCAGCGCTGCAGCCATCATAAATGGCACCCTGCTGTTGGGCTAATAATTTAAACTCTTTTGTTAATGAGCGTAATGCATCGAGTTCAGGTATAAGCTCTTTAGTTGCCTTGCATGTAAATAGATCGCCTTCATCTGGTAATAGAATTTCAGCGTTAAAGCCTTTGCCAGAAAGCTCTTCAGCTATTGCTCTTGCAGACTGTGCATTATCAGCACTAAATTGAAAGTTTATTGTATGGGGCTGACTTAGATCTGCTCCGCTCTCTTCTAATGCAATGAGTAGCAGCTCATCGCTGCATCTCTTCTTTTTAAATAGATTTTTAAATAGATCGCCTAGCATCTCTCTTTACTCTGTATATCTACTGGTTAACTGAAGAGCATTCATTAGCAAGAATTGGCTGCATCTCATTTTTATCTTCGATGGTGCTTAATACAATCCAATCTTCTTCACGGTGCTGAGCAATTTCATAAGGGATGTTTCGCTTTATTACTTCTTTGGTTGCACATTGAGCCTCATTTTTCCCTTCAAGTTTTATTGAAAGCTCTACATCAAATGACGGACTCATTACGGCATAGAATATGATGTATGCAGTGCCTGAAAATGCAACGACTGTGAGCAAGATGATAGAGATGTAGTTTGCAGTTGAATGTGGGTCTTGTTGAGCGTTGTTCATGTTTTATGTCCTGCTGATGCAGTGCTGTTAATGGGGTTGCCTCAAAGAGTATATGAGCGATAGTGTAACCCACTATTGGATTTGGGTATTGGTGTAATACGCTACGTTAGCACACCCTGCGATCTTGTGGGGTTGCAGGGGTTAGTAGAGAGCACCTGTGGCAGGCTTTTGCTTGGCCAAAGAGAGTGTATGAAAAGAAAAGCCCCCGACTTGCCCTGCAAACTATTATGTACCCTCTAAATTAATGGCTAAACCACGCTATAAGTTGAATGCTTGGCGTATTAGTTTATTGAGCACTGCGGCTTCCTGAGGTGGATATACCACTGTTATCCGCTCTCCCTCGCCAGATAAAAATAGCGCGCTGGCGGCAGGGACAGCGTTGGTATTTGCGAAGCCTTGCCCTCCAGGTGCATTGACATCGACGATAATGAATTCAATCTGGCCTTCAAATTCGCCTCGCACTTGGGTCATGCTTCCCATGATGTGATCGCTTCCTGCGTTATTAGCGTCATAGATAATGACAACAGCAGGCTTTCCTTTGCCGATTTTTGTGGTATCGGTGCTGTAGCCCTGAGGCAGCATAGCCCAGGAAAAGGCCAGGATAACGATAGCTGCAAACAGGATTATTAATGCTTTTTTTATCACAGGGTTTTTCTGATCTGTGTTTTCTGGTGTTGTCATTGTTCTTCATCCGGATAATGGGGTGTAGTGTTAATGCTAGACTGGTTTTTTCTCTGTTGGTTCCCTCTGCTTCGTGCCGCAGACGGCGTGGGGTAACTGGCGGTTACCATCCCCCAAATACCCCTCACTTAACCCATCTGCGACAGCGATGCTAGTCTGCATTGATGGCAAAATGCAAGACCTGCCCCCGTGGCTCTTTTACGGTGTCATTGCCCCTTACACTCCTGCATCGAGGGGAAATTCAAGGTTTGATCCCTGTGTTGCTTAAATCAGAAGCTATAATTTATGGCATGAGGATAAGGAAATCATCATGCTGGTTTATGAATTGCAATATCAAAGGGACGAAAGAGGGGCAATGAAGTTGCTTTGTGAAGGAGTCAGTTGGCTGCTGGATGAGTAACGCAGCCTTACCTAAAATGGAGGAGTATGGTCATGTCGATGATAGTGACAAAGATTGTATCTAAATCTGATCCGATTGGTGTTCGTGATGCAATAGCTGAACTCGAAGGGAGTGGATATT
>Ga0316190_10003731_pt1 | contig 11043 bp, 12 predicted proteins | sample Eddworburrow2_MG_FD_204929 | JGI IMG/M metagenome (GOLD analysis project Ga0316190, IMG submission 204929) | Coastal sediment microbial communities from Maine, United States - Eddy worm burrow 2 | ecosystem: Environmental > Aquatic > Marine > Coastal > Sediment | place: USA: Maine | collected... | reverse complement strand
GCTGCCCCCACCCGTGGTGGAGCGACGGCGGAGGCATGGCCCCTGCACACCCCAGCGTCGTGCGGCCCGCACCCGTCGGGTCAAGGAGCGGGCGATCGGTACACCAACCAACCAGACAACGGCACAGCCGAGTCGCCGTTAACCCAACGCACCCCCACACCGACCACACCGTTAGGGCTGCAACAGGTAGGCGATCGCCAATCCCGCGTAATTGCCGACCGCATAACCGACCACACCGGTGGTCAACCCCGAGACGACGATCTCCCGGTTCTTCAATACGGCCGCGATCGGACCGACGAAGGCGGGCCCGAACACTGCCGCCGTGGACGTGATCAGCACGGTGTCGGTGTCGATCCGAAAGATCGCTGCCAGCGCGTAGTGCAGCAAGATCGACCCGCCCAGCACGATGGCTACAAAAACAAATACCGTCGAGAACGCATCGGCCATCTCGCGGATGTTGGCCAGAGTCCCGATAGCTACCGCGAAGATCAGCAAGAGGTATTGACCTGTCTCATAGGTCCCGGCCAAGTTGCGGATCCTGGGAACAAACGACAAGGCAATGCCAAGTGTCGTGACGCTGAGGATCACGGGCGCAATAGGGAGCGAACCATCGAAGATCGAGACCACCCCAACGGTCACCCCTGCAATCAGCACGGCAAGCCCGATTGCCCCTGCAACCTCTCGTGGCCTGGTCTTCAGTGCCGTCATTGGGTCCGCTTCCATTCCCGAGGCGAGGGACTCCCCCTCTGCTATGCCCGTCCTTTGGAAGGCCGGAAGGAACTTGAGCAACACCCGCTGGGCGATGGTCATGAGAAAAAGCAGGTATACCGCAGACAAGAGGACATCGGCACCGTTGACCAGAATGAACTTCTCGTCGGTGACCTCGAGGGCCAGACCGATAGCGCTCATGTTGGGCGTCCCACCGGTGTACACCCCGACGGTCATCCCGGCCATCTTCCAGGTCTCAGGGTCCTGACTACTCAAGATCACGGTGGCCGCAGCTGCGACGACCATCACGGCCAGGGTCGCCAAACCGAAAGACAGAACCGCCTTGGGAGCCATGCGCAGCCACTTGGGGAAGTCGGTCGAGAACAGCAGCAACGGAATGGCCAGCAACACGGTGATCTCCGTGACGGTGTTGGCCAGCTCAATATCCGGAGTCCATCCGGGAAGGTTGCCGAGAATGATGCCGAGCAGATAGCAGAGCACCACAGGGCTCATCCATTCCAGGGCCTTGTAGCGGTTGGCGCCGTACACCGCCAGGGCAGGAAAGCCTACGAACACCACTGCCAGGGCGATTGTCCCCAAGCCGCTCCCTCCGTCGCCACGACGCTAGTAGGTGGAAGCGAAATGTGACGAAGAGACGTGCCCTAGTACTGCCTAGCCTCATAGACTCCGCCCGCGTAGCCGCGATCCTCGCGAGCCGCCGGAGAGGAGTTGCCTTGGCAACGTCGACAGGTGCATTCGTGGTCGGAAGAGACGGCGGCGAGACGGTCCGAGGCCCGGCGGGAGGTCCGGCCACCATCAAGGCGAGGACCACAACCACGGGAGGCACCTTTGCCTTCCTGGAGGTAACGGTAGGTCCACAGGACGGACCCCCTCAGCACGTGCACGCTCGGGAAGACGAGATGTGGTACATCCTCGAAGGGCATTTCCGATTCCTCGCGGACGGGCAATTGTTGGAGGCTCCCCAGGGATCGTTCGTGTTTGTCCCACGAGGTACCGCCCACTGCTTTCAGAACCTGGGCAGTGAAGATGCAACCATCCTGGTGATGTTCACACCGGCAGGCATGGAGCGCTTCTTCGAGCAACACGCCCAGCTCCCCGCCGGACCAGTCGATCCAAACCGGTATCGCGAGATCGCGGCGAACAACTGGATGGACGTCGTCGGTCCGCCCCTCGCCCAGTCCCATCCGGACGTCGCTCCACGGGGATAACCGGCGGGAAGGCTACCCGACGGTTCGTCGGTTCCAGGGCGGAGCGAACCGCCGTAGCATCCGGGCCATGGCCGACCAGTTGGCGCTCACCAGTGGCGATGGAATCGCCAGATGCTGGTGGGCAGGAACCGATCCCCTCTATGTCGATTATCACGACACGGAATGGGGATTTCCCGTCACCGACGACGTTCGCCTCTTCGAAAAGCTGTGCCTGGAAGGCTTCCAGGCCGGTCTTTCCTGGCTGACCATCCTCCGTAAACGCGATAACTTCCGATCTGCCTTCGCCGGGTTCGACTTCCGCCGGGTAGCCGGATTCGCAGAAACCGACATCGCCAGACTGGTCAACGACGCCGGGATCGTTCGTCACCGGGGCAAGATCGAGGCGACCATCAACAATGCCGGCCGGGCGCTCGATCTGATTGCAGAGTTCGGATCCGTGTCCGCCTATGTATGGAAATACGCACCCGATCGGCTCGAGCCTCCGACCCAGCTCCCCTCGATCACAGAGGAATCGACGGCCATGAGCAAGGACCTCAAACGGCGTGGCTGGCGATTCGTCGGTCCAACCACGATTTACGCGTTCATGCAGGCGATGGGTCTCGTCAACGACCACCTGCCGGGATGCGCCATCCGCCTGCGTGCGGAAGACGCCCGAGAGAGGATGCACCCGGCATGACCGAGACCGCCGGCGTGCGCCTCCGGTCGATAGCGTTCCCCACCGAACACGGCGGCTGGGGTTTCACGCTGGAACCCATACTGTTGGGGCTCCTAGTTGCCCCAACATGGGCAGGGTTGGGATTGGCTGTTGCCACGACGGCGGTCTTCCTGGCGCGGCGACCGGTCAAATTGGTTTTGACAGACCTGGTTCGTAAGCGGCGCCTCCCCCGCACCCGCATCGCTGTGTGGTTTGCGCTCGGTTATGGGGCGTTGGCGCTGGCCGGCGTAGCCGTGGCGGTTGTCACCGCGGCCGGACCATTCTGGTGGCCGCTCGTGGTTGCGATCCCGTTTGCAGCGGTATCTCTGCAAGCCGATGCCAAGAGCCGCAACCGCGGATTGCTCCCCGAACTGACCGGAGGGATCGCCATGGGTTCGGCGGCGGCAGCGATAGCCCTGGCGGCTGATTGGGATTGGGCGGCAGCCTTTGGCCTTTGGTTGGTCCTGGCCGCCCGCTCGTTCGCCGCCATTGTCTTCGCTCGGGCCCAGGTGCGAAGAGCCAAAGACCAGCCATACGATCGGTCGGGGGCCTATGCGGCTCAAGTGGCTGCGATGCTGGTGATTGGCCTGGCGGCAGCACTCGCCATCGTGCCGCTGCTCTCCGCCTTGGCAATCTTCCTGCTCGGCCTCGGTGCTTTCTACAGCCTGGCCAGACCCCCGGTGCCTGCCAAGACCGTCGGATGGACGCAGATGTTATTCGGTTTGATGGTGGTGGCGCTGACGGCGATCGGCGTGTCCACCGGGTGGTAAATCCCGAACTTGCGTGAGAACCCTGCACATCGCGCAGGTTTCTCACGCCAGAACGATGTTACTTGTGGGTGATGGCCGATTGGGCCGCCGCCAGACGGGCGATCGGCACCCGGAACGGCGAGCAGCTCACATAGTTCAAGCCCAGGCGATGGCACAGGTCGATCGACTTCGGGTCGCCGCCGTGCTCACCACAGATACCGACCTCGAGGCCCGGACGAGTGGCTCGACCCTCCTCCACAGCCCACTTCATGAGTCTTCCCACTCCCGGCTCGTCGATCGAAGCGAACGGGTTCTCCGTCAGGATTCCCTCCCGCAGATAATCGATGAGGAAGCCCGACTCGGCGTCATCCCGGCTGATGCCGAAGGTTGTCTGCGTCAGGTCGTTGGTGCCGAACGAGAAGAACTGGGCGTATTCGGCGATCTCGCCGGCGGTGATTGCAGCCCGCGGGATCTCGATCATGGTGCCGAATTTGTAGTCGACTTCGACACCTTGCTCCTCCATCACCACTTTGGCCTCTGCCTCCAGCACCGTCTGCTGGCGCTTGAGTTCGTTGACATGACTGGTGAGCGGAATCATCACCTCGGGGTGCACATCGACACCCTCTTTTGCGACGGTGCAGGCAGCTTCGATAATCGCCCGGACCTGCATCTTGGTCAGATCCGGCATCATGATCCCGAGCCGCACTCCGCGGGTGCCCAGCATCGGGTTGGCCTCGTGGAGCGCTTTCACCCGCCCGAGCATTACCTCGGTCTCGTTCAACTCTCCGGCAACGTCCTCGCCGGCGGCGGCTTTGATCCGCAGATCCGCCAGCTCCGCGGTCAGGTCCTCAAATGCAGGAAGGAACTCATGCAGCGGCGGATCAATGAGCCGAATGATGACGGGCAGCCCGTCCATGGCCCGGAACAAACCGGCGAAGTCTTCCCGCTGCAGAGGCAGCAGTGTGTCGAGCGCCTTGCGCCGTTCCTCGTCCGACTCGGTCGTGATCATCTTCTGGACAACCGGAATGCGCTCGGGCTCGAAGAACATGTGCTCGGTGCGGCACAACCCGATTCCCTCGGCTCCGTTCTCCCGGGCCCGCTCGGCGTCGAGCGGATAATCGGCGTTGGCCCATACTCCCAGCGTCCGAAACTCGTCTGCCCATCCGAGCAGCTTCTTCAGCCAGGGGTCCGAAAGATCGGGAACCACGGTATCGAGGGATCCGAGGAACACCTCACCGATAGTCCCGTCGATCGAAAGCCAATCACCTTCCTTGATGACCTTGCCGTCCACCGTCATCTGCCGGTTGACCATGTCGATGTCGAGGGCGGCCACACCGACCACAGCCGGCTTCCCAAACTGGCGAGCGACCAGAGCGGCATGGCTCGTCCGGCCACCGAGCTTGGTGAGGATGCCCTGGGCGGCCAGCATCCCATGCACGTCGTCCGGTTTCGTCTCCGGCCGAACCATGATGACCTTCTTGCCGTCGTCCTTCGCCCACTTCTCGGCGAGGTCGGCATCAAAGGCAACCACGCCGACGGCGGCCCCCGGGGACACGTTCAGCCCTACGGCGATTTGTGATCCCGACTCAACGGCTGCCTTCTTGGCTTCCACCGAAAACTGGGGGTGCAGGAAAAAGTCAACCTGGTCCGGGGTCACCTTCATGACAGCTTGCTCTTTGGTGATCAAGCCCTCGTCGGCTAGATCTACGGCGATGCGGACCGCAGCTTGAGCGGTGCGTTTTCCGTCGCGAGTCTGGAGAATCCACAGCTTGCCGCGCTCGACGGTGAACTCCATGTCCTGCATCTCGCGGTAGTGGTTCTCGAGGTTCTTGGCGATGGTCCGGAACTCGCCGTAGAGTTCCGGCATCTCGACGGCCATGTCATCCATTGCCTTGGTTGGACGGGTGCCTGCCACCACATCCTCGCCCTGGGCGTTGATGAGAAAGTCGCCTTCGATGTGGTCTACACCGGTGGTTGCGTCCCTGGTCATGGCGACCCCGGTCGCCGAGTCCGTGCCCATGTTGCCGAACACCATCGTCTGGATGTTCACGGCCGTGCCCAGGTCGTGGGCGATCTTGGCAGCGTTTCGATAATCGAAGGCCCGTTTTCCATTCCACGATTTGAAGACGGCCTCGGTTGCCAACCGGAGCTGATCGATCGGTTCCTGCGGGAAACCGGGAGCCAAGCTCTTGAACCGTTCAACCACTTCCTTCAATGCAGCGGGTGGAAGAACTGCATCGTTGTCTACGCCGTATTTCTTTCGATACTCGGAAAGCACCTCTTCGAATGGCTCGGTTTCGAGTCCAAGCACCACCGTTGCGAACATCTGCACGAGGCGGCGGTATGAGTCGTACACAAACCGTTCGTCTCCGATGAGCTTCACCATCCCGATCGCGACCTCATCATTGAGACCGATATTGAGCACCGTGTCCATCATCCCCGGCATCGAGAACTTGGCGCCGGATCGGCACGAAACCAGGAGCGGATTCGATGCATCGCCGAAGGTCTTCCCGGTTTGCTTCTCAACGTGCTGGAGAGCACCGAGCGTCTGCTCCCACATGTCGGCAGGGAACTGCTCCCCGACTTCGAGGTAGGCATTGCAGGCTTCGGTGGTCACCGTGAACCCGGGCGGGACCGGCACCCCGACTCTGGTCATCTCGGCGAGGTTGGCTCCTTTGCCTCCCATCAGCCCGCGGACCCCATCCCACGAGCCACCCACATACGCTTCGGCATCCTCGACCTCGTCAAAACCATAAACCCACTTACGCTCGTTACCCATTGTCAAGGCCTCTCTTTGTGAAACATGCATGGTGGGACCGCACAGGCGAGGTAGAACCAAAACTGACCGATCCGCTACCGCCCCGGAATATGACAACCAGGCAAGGCCCGTCAGAATCCGTTGCGAATTCACAATGTTAACTGGCCGGACGTGGATGGCGTTCGTCAGCTGCTCTCGAGGTCGGGACGAGCGGCTCTGGCCAGCTCAGCAAGAGCACGGGCAGGCGGCCAGGAATCCAACCCGGCAACGAAGGAATCCACGTCGAGCACACCGTGGGTGAGGCCTGCCGAAACCGGATCCATCGGAACTCCGGACTTCTCAAGCACTCTCAGCATCGGCCGGTTGTCGGCCAGCACGTCAAAGTGGAAACGGCGCAGGTCGTTGACTTGGCCGGCAATGGCCAATCCTCGAAAAAGCACCTGACCTATCCCGATTCCCTGGTACTCGTCCAAAACCGTGAAGGCAGTATCGGCTGCTCCTGGATCGCCGGACAAGCGAACATATCGAGCCACGCCCGCCCCATCCCATCCATCCTCATGCGCCACCTCCACCCCCCAGGCGAAGTGATTGCGGGAATCGATCTCGCTGAAGTAGGTCAGCTCGTTGGGGGTGAGACGAGGAGTCGGAGTCATGAATCGCCGGTACCGGCTCTCCCCGGATAGCCGCTCGAACCCTACGGCCAGCTTGTCTCGATCGGCGGCGCCGAGCGGGCGCAACGAAATCACCATGCCATTCGGCAACGTGAACTCGACCGGTGTTAGTTGAGAGAGGTTGGAAAGCATACGACCATCCTGTGCTTGCAATTGTTAGCATACTGCAAGATCGGGTTTGCGCGGTGTCGTACGGCAACAGCTCAGAATCAACTCCGTGCCTGCCCGGCGAGAGAATCCTTGAACAGGGACCGACAGCATCGATTGTCACCCGTGACCGTTAGCATCGCCGATCGTGAACATCGAAGTGGTTCGAAGCCCCCGACGTAGGAAGACCGTGCAAGCTCGCATGGTCGGGAACGTCCTGCGAGTCGCCATTCCCGCCGCCATGAGCAGGTCGGAAGAACTCCACTGGGTAGCCCTGATGAAATCGAAGTTCGAACTGCGGGCTGCCGCTGAGCCGGTCGAGCTGACCAATCGGGCCCGCCGCCTGGCCCGGCTCTACAACCTCCCGACGCCGGACTCGATTCGGTGGGTGCACAATCAGCAGACCCGGTGGGGCTCATGCACACCCGAGGATCGGACCATCCGGATCTCCAGTCGCGTGGCGGGGTTCCCCGGCTGGGTACTCGACTATCTGATCGTCCATGAGCTGGCCCACCTGCGCGAGCCGGGACACGGAAAGGCATTTCGGGAGCTGGTCGAACGCTACCCCCGGGCAGAGCGGGCCACCGGATTCTTGATCGCCATGGGAAGAGAATGGAACGAGAACGGGCATCTCGATGTTGAAGCTGGAAACCCATAAGGAGTGACCGTGACGCCCGAAATCCCTGCAGACCAGCTTCCGACCACCGAAGAGGAATGGCGCATGCGCTTGACGCCCGAGCAATTCGCAGTGACCCGCCAAGGAGCAACCGAGCCACCCTTCTCGGGCGGTTACGTCCACACCAAGGAAGACGGGACCTTCCGGTGCGTCGCGTGCGGGGCCGAACTCTTCTCCTCTGAGACCAAGTACGAATCAGGCTCCGGCTGGCCCAGCTTCTGGGAGCCAACGGCCGACGAGCGAGTGAAGACGGTCGTCGATACCAGCCATGGCATGGTCAGGACCGAGGTTCGCTGCGCAAGATGCGACTCCCATCTCGGGCATGTCTTCGAAGATGGCCCTCAACCGACCGGCTTGCGCTACTGCATCAATTCCACCGCACTCAATCTCGAATCCTCGGACTGAACCAAGCAACGCCGGATCCGAATCCGGCGTGGTCCGGGTGCGCGGGAACGAAGGCACCCGGCCCTGACCTACAATCGCTTCATGACCCGGGTGATCGCCGTCGCCAACCAGAAGGGCGGGGTGGCCAAGACCACCACCGTCCACTCTTTGGGGTCGGCATTCGCTGAACTGGGTCGCAAGGTCTTGCTCGTCGATCTCGATCCGCAAGCTTGCCTCACCTACTCAATGGGGGTCGACTCGGAGACTCTCGAACGTTCCATCCACGATGTGATGCTCGGCCGGACTACGGCCGCAAAGGCCATCGTCGAAGCCGGAGACCTTGACCTGCTCCCCTCGACGATCGACCTGGCCGGAGCCGAGATTCATCTCCTGACCAAGACCGGGCGCGAGTACGTGCTCTCCAAAGCCTTGCGGCCGGTCATCAGCACGTACGACGTGGTCATGATCGACTGTCCCCCGTCGCTCGGAATCCTCACTATCAACGGTCTCACCGCGGTTCGCGAAGTGCTCATTCCCCTCCAACCCGAGACGCTCAGCCACCGGGGGGTCGGTCAACTGCTGGAAACCATCGATGACGTCCGCACCTATACCAACAGCAAGATCATGGTGCTGGGCGTGGTTGCCACCATGTTCGACTCGCGTACGCGCCTTGCCCATGAGGTGGTGGAAGACATCCCGCACCGGTACGGCATCAACGTCCTCGACCCTCCTATTCCCAAAACGGTCCGGGTCGCAGAAGCTCCAGGCCGCGGCATGTCTGTACTGCAGCACGCTCGCCGGTCCAAGGCCGCAGAGGCCTACCGGGCACTGGCCAAAACGCTGGAGAACCTGTGAATACCAACGATCCGCAAGGCAAACGCGCCCTGTTCAATCACGCGTCAACCTCCTCGGTCAAAGCAGACCTTGGGCCGGGCCGTCAAGCCCTGTTTTCAACGGCTAGGCCGCGTCTCGGGACCGTTGTCGTCGAATGCTCATCGTGTGGTGAGCACAAGCGAATCCGGATCGGCGAAGCCACCGCCCGGATACTCCGAGTGAGCGTGTGGGTGCCACTCGTCAGATACAACCGTTGGATGCGGTGCCCATCCTGCGAGCGGCGCTCCTGGTGCCGGGTGGGCTGGTTCGATTGACACGCCGCGCAATGACTCCCTAGGTCATTCGCGATCAGACGTAGGAGAGGATACGATTAACTCATGAGCGCAGCTCAAGGCGGTCGAGAGAACTCGCCCGTACGGGAAAGCCAGATAGACGTCTCGATCGACGCCGATCAAGGCGATGTCACGATCACCCTCGATCGGACGCACAGCATGCTGGCAGCGGTCCGCGACGCCCATCGGGCTCCTCCCCCGCCCCTGGCCGAGGACGACCCCCGCCACGAGGTTTTCGAGAGGGAGCTCCGCATGCTCCTTCGCATGGCCAGACAGGATTCTGGGCATACCGAGGATGACCTCCTCGCCAGGCGCAACGAGTTGCTAGACCGCATTGACACTGCCGACGACCTCGAGCCCTTGTTCGATGAGATGATCGACTCGGTGCTGGCCGCCAGAACCGTTGATGCGTGTGTCGAAACGCGTTTTCATATCCGCCTGCTTGCGGCGGTCATGTCCGTCTACCGGCCCGACATCTACACAAGCGGAGCGCTCGAGATTGGTCAGCACTTCTACGGCCGTGCCGAGCGTCGATTGGTAACCGAGGGCGCCATCACCGACCACGACCTGCAGCGGGCGGTGTAGCCCCGGCCAGCCCTCCCCACCGGGCTGCCCGCCGGTACGCTGAAATCTCCAAGATTCCTAAGACGCCAAGTCCACCCCGGTGACCGCCCGATCGTCACCTTTGCCGCATAGCCACTCAGAGGAAGTTCCGACCGTGAAGAAGCGAAGCATTGCAGCACTAGCGGATGTGGATCTTCGATTGACGCTGGGGAGCGGAAGAACCGATGCCGCCGGACGGCAAGGGTGGTGGGCGACCCGCACCCCGGACGGTTCGGCCACCGTCCTCATCGAGCGTGAAGGAACGGCGATCGCCGCAACCGCCTGGGGCGACGGGGCAGACTGGATTCTCGATCAGACGCCCCGGCTGCTCGGCTTCGACGACCACCCTGAGGACTTCGTACCGACCGACCGCGTGCTTCGCGATCTGAAGGAACGAAAGCGTGGACTTCGCATCGGTAGATCCGACCGGGTTTTCGAATCCATCGTTCCGGCGATTCTCGGGCAGAAGGTTGCGACGAAAGAAGCTCATCGAAATGAACGGGCGTTGATCCGAACGTTCTCGGAACCGGCCCCCGGACCTCTCGACCTCACGTTGCCGGTTGCTTCCGGGGTCCTCGCCGAGGTTACCTACTGGCAGATGCACGAACTCGGAATCGAGCGCAGGCGGGCCGACCTACTGCGCTTCGTGGCGAAACGTTCCGGAAGACTCGAGGAGATTGCCGGCATGACCAGAGATGAGGCCTTCGCCCGGCTGACGGCCTTCCCGGGAATCGGTCCCTGGACGGCGGCCCTGGTCATGGGTTCGGCCCTGGGTGACCCAGATGCCGTGCCCGTAGGCGATTACCACCTCCCCAACACGGTGGCGTGGGCGCTGGCCGGTGAACCGCGCGCCGACGACCGGCGTATGCTCGAACTGCTCGAACCGTACCGGGGACACCGCGGGCGGGTGATCCGCCTGCTCAAAGCAGGTGGCATCCACGCCCCGAAGTACGGACCGAAGACGGCCATTCGTTCTATCTCGCAAATCTGAACGACCTCCCCGGTCCGCGCGCCATACTGGAGAAGGTATGACGCAACGATTTGAACCGTCGCAGCTCCGAACCGAGCAGATGTCCGGGGGGATTGATCACCTGCCCGGCGAGGAGCCGATACCGGCCGACCAGGCCGACAGGATCTTGCGGCGAGCCATCGCTCTACAGACCGATGAATCGACCCACAGCGTTGAACCCATCAACCGGGACCGGCTCATTCGCATGGCCCGTGAACTGCATGTTGAACCGGATTTCCTCCTCAGAGC
>Ga0316190_10003729_pt1 | contig 11044 bp, 9 predicted proteins | sample Eddworburrow2_MG_FD_204929 | JGI IMG/M metagenome (GOLD analysis project Ga0316190, IMG submission 204929) | Coastal sediment microbial communities from Maine, United States - Eddy worm burrow 2 | ecosystem: Environmental > Aquatic > Marine > Coastal > Sediment | place: USA: Maine | collected... | reverse complement strand
AAGAATCTTGATACGGTGTCTAGTTTATGACTTACTCTCCTTGGAGGTTTTTTTCTTTTCCTGGAAACTGCGCCATTTTTCCAACAACCCTTTTATACGCTTTTCACGGCCCCTTTCTGAGGGCAGATAAAAACGCCGGCCTTCGAGTCTTTCCGGCAAATAGTTTTGAGGGACATATGCCCCTTCATAATCGTGAGCATATTTGTAATCTTTCCCGTAACCCAGCCCGCTCATGAGCGCTGTCGGTGCATTCCGGATATGAAGCGGAACTGGCAGCGCACCATATTGGTCGACGACCGCTTTGACTTTTTTGTGAGCGACATATATGCTGTTGCTCTTCGGCGCCGAAGCAAGGTAGATGGCAGCCTGGGAAAGCGTCAGTTCACCTTCCGGATGGCCGAGAAATCTGAAAGCCTCCATGGCGTTCAGTGCGATTCCCAGTGCATTCGGATCTGCATTTCCGATGTCTTCAGATGCAAATCTAACCATTCTTCGGGCGATATATAAAGGGTCTTCGCCGGCCGATAACATTCGGACAAGCCAATAGACCGCAGCATCAGGATCATTTCCCCTTAAGCTCTTGTGAAAAGCGGATATAAGATTATAGTGCTCTTCACCGGACTTGTCGTACAAAAGGGCCTTTCGCTCCATGGCACCTTCTATGTTTTGAAGCGTTATGTTTGAAGACTTTCCGTCTGATGAACCGTTACCACTCGGTGCTATGAGCAATGCTGTTGTTTCGAGACCGTTCAGTGCGGTCCGGGCATCACCGTCTGAAATGCGCACGAGATGAGCAAGGGCATCTTTATCGATAGCCAGATTCAATTGCCCAAGGCCCCTTTGTTTGTCTTTCAAAGCGCTTTCTATGATAACCGTGATGTCGTTTGATGAAAGTGGCTTTAGGGTTATGAGACGGCATCTGGACATCAATGGCGGGATCACTTCGAACGAGGGGTTCTCGGTGGTAGCGCCGATCAGGGTGATGAGGCCGCTTTCCACATGATGAAGAAATGCATCTTGCTGGGCCTTGTTGAATCGGTGAATCTCATCCACAAACAGAATGGTTTTTTTTCGAAAGAGCGATTGCTGATCTTTTGCATCTTTAATCACCGACCGAATCTCCTTAACGCCTGAAAGAACAGCAGAAAAATGGACAAAATGACAGCGTGTTTGGCGGGCGAAAATTCCTGCAAGGGTCGTTTTCCCACATCCCGGAGGTCCCCATAAGATCATGGAGAACATCCGGTCTTGTTCAATGGCATTCCGGATCAATGTTCCTTCTCCCACAGCATGGGTTTGCCCGATAAACTCATTCAGAACTGTAGGACGCATTCTGTCGGCAAGAGGCCTTGATGCATCGGCATTCTTTTGGGAACTGTATTCAAAAAGATCCATAATTCATCTTTTCAACCGGTATCCATTTCACTCAGACACACCTTGGGAAATATTTATTCCATCCCGAATCATTTTTTGGCCTTGCCGGTCCGCTTGCGGAAGATTATCCGTATCGGTGTTTTGTCGAGTTCTGCCTTATCCCTGATCTGATTCATAAGATAACGTCTGTAAGAAAAATGTACTGCATCGGGATAGTTTACAAAGCAGACAAAACTTGGCGGCCCGGTGGACACTTGAGTAGCATAATAAAATTTAAGACGCCTTCCCCTGAAAAGTGCCGGTTCGTTTTGCTTGATGGCCTTTTCAAATATTTTATTGAGCTGTCCCGTCCCGATACGGTATGAGTACTGCCGGTAAACCTCTTCCACAATGCTGAATATTTTCAAAACCCTGAGACCGGTTAACGCTGAAATGGTCAAAATGGGAGCAAAGCTTAAAAATTTTGCTTCCATTCTTAACCGGTCATGGAATTTTTTCACCGTGTTGCTGTCTTTTTCAACAAGATCCCATTTATTCAACAGAAAAATACATCCGCATTTGCGCTCAAAAGCATAGCCTGCGATATTAATATCCTGTTCCGTGACGCCCTGGTGCGCATCAATGACGATGAGCGCAACGTTACACCGGTCAAGGCTTCTTAATGCCTTAATAATCGAAAATTTTTCAAGCTTTTTTGAAACCCGTGCCTTGCGCCGTATACCTGCAGTATCAATAAGAAGGTACGATTTCCCGTTAATATAGCAAACAGAGTCGATGGCATCACGAGTTGTCCCCGGCGTATCACTGACCAGCAGACGTTTTTCCCCGAGGATCCGGTTGATCAACGATGATTTCCCGACATTGGGTTTCCCGACCACTGCCAACCTGATGAGATCACCGGGTTCTTCGGAAAATGCTTTTGGCAGAATGTCCGTCAAGTCATCTAAAAAATCCGATATGCCGTAACGGTGTTCGGCGGAAATGGGATATAATTTCTTTATGCCGAGGCTGTAAAAATCGTAAAGCTTCACCTCCTGTTCAGCGCCGTCAATTTTATTGACCGCATAAAAGACCGGTTTTTTTTGCATACGAAGAATTTGGACAACATCTTCGTCAAACGGAGAAATTCCACTCTTTCCATCCAGCATAAGAATAATAACATCGGCATCGTCTATAGCTTGAATGATCTGGAAACGGATCTTGTGGGCAAAGTCATCTTCATCGTCACCCGGAAATCCACCGGTGTCGACCAAGGTAAAATCGACGTCTCCCCAACGGGCATCACCGTAATGGCGATCTCTTGTAACACCGGGCAAATCGTCAACAAGAGCGTTTCTCGTTCGGGTTACGCGATTAAAAAAGGTCGATTTACCCACATTGGGTCGACCCACTATGGCAACAATCGGTTTCATGGCAGATTTATATAAACTTTTAAACCTCTCGAAGCAGATATACCTTAATCATCAACACCTTGTCAAATTACGAAACCCGGTGGTCGCCGATCTTATCCACCGTTTTTTTGCTTCAGACCCTTTACGTCCAGTGACAATCACACAATAAAATGATCATCTGGATGCTACAATTTTTCTCAATAGATTATTTTGATACGCCCTGGTTCGATTCCATGTTTTGTTTGACATATTGACTTTGTTTCTCTATGTTCACTGGTTAAAAAATTAAACCCTGATCCATTTAAATATTATGAAATTTACAATTTTCAAACGGCTGACTTTCGGATACCTTGCCATCATGATGCTCGTGTTGTTTCTGGTCATCTTTGTCACCCTTAAGCTTAACCAGCTAACCCGTCTGACACGTGCGGCTTCATCCGTTGATGGTCAGACTGCCCGCCTGTCTGAACGCCTTTCAAACAACATGTTTTCAATGGTGAGCTTTGAAAAAAAATACCTTATCTCCAAAGATAACGATTTTTACAAACATTTTCTCGAGATTAGAGAGTACTTTAATAAAGACATGCAGCAACTGGGTCTTCTGCTGGCCGATCTTGAAAAAAATAAAAAATATTCCAAAATCCGACAGCTGTGCGATGATTACTTTTCCATCTTCACTCGGGAAATTGAAAACATTAAAGGAGGCCAAAAATATCCTTATAAGGACTATCAGACTCAAAAAGAAAACATTGTTGAAGAAATCAATAATAATTTTAAGGATATTATGTGGTCGGCAAGATCCGATAGAGATGAAAAAATATTAATTTCCAGCCAGATCAGTTACAATGTTTTTAAAATCACATCCATCGCAGCGGGGCTTTCCATTTTTTTCGGAATTTTAATTTCATTTTTCAACACCCGGAGTATCAACCGCTCCATCATGCTGTTACAAGAAAAGACAAAGGATATTGCAAAAGGTAGATTCGAAAAAATTTCCAGCATCGATTCGCCGCCTGAAATTAAGGATTTAGCCAATGATTTCAACATTATGTGTGGCAGGCTGAAAGAGCTTGACGAACTAAAAGAAGATTTCATCAGCCATGTATCCCATGAACTCCGCACACCCCTAACAGCCATAAGGGAAGCTTCAGGATTACTGATCGAGGGGGCCTTTGCCGACAATCTTGAAAGTCGGGAGGAACTGTTAACCATTGTCAAGGATGAATGCGAAAGATTGATTGTATCGGTCAATAGGATCCTGGACCTTTCCCGCATGGAAGCTAAAATGATGGAGTACCATTTCACCCGAACCAGCCTGATCCATCTCTTGCGAAAGTGCATTCTGAAACTGGCCCCTATCGCTCAGCGAAAAAAAATTGCGCTTGAATTAACGCCGACGCCATACCTTACGGATATTTGGTTGGATGGTGAAAGGATTGGCCAACTGCTTGAAAATTTAGTTGGAAATGCTTTAAAATATACGGATGAAGGGGGATCGGTTTCTATGGATGTTTCATTGATCGATGGAGACAGCATGGTGATCGAGGTAGCCGTTTCAGATACCGGCTGTGGAATTTATAAAAACGATCTCCGAAAGATTTTCACAAAATTCAAACGGATAGAGAGCGGAAAAGAAATAGCCAGAGGTACCGGGCTGGGCCTTTCCATCGCGAAACATATCATTACGGCTCACGGAGGAAAGATATGGGCAGAAAGCACTCCCGGCAAAGGAAGCACTTTTTTCTTCACTTTGCCTGCTGGCTAAGTTTTTTGCTCGCCGGCTCCGGATGCGCCCTTCTTCACCAACCTTACGGAGGAGAACAGCTTCCGTTACAAAAACCCAGTGAAGAGAAACAGCTTCTATTGCAGGCAAAATCATCTTTTGCCCGTGGCGATTTTTCGACGTCCGTAAAAGAAAACCAAGAAATATTAAACCGTTTTCCGGAAAAATACGGAGATCATGCCCTTTATGCCATGGGCCTGATATATGCCTATCCGGAATATCCGGATGCGAATTATGAAACGTCCACGACTTTTTTCAAAAAATTAATCAGAGAATATCCTGAATCGGTTTTCAAAAACCAAGCAAAGATCTGGATATCCATTTTGACCCAGGCCGGAGAAAATGAAAAAGAAATGGATAAAAACAAAAATCAGATAAATTCGCTGGAAAATGAACTCAAAGCCGAAAAGAAACAGATAAAAAATCTACAAAATCAGATAAAACGTCTCAAAGAAATTGACCTGGGTATTGAAGAAAAAAAAAGGGAGGCCCTTCCCGAAATCGGACAGTAAAATTATGAGCGCCCCTAAAGGAAAAATACTGGTGGTCGATGATGACCGGAACATCCTTCACGTGATTCAGTTGCGCCTCGTGTCCGGCGGTTATCATGTCACCATGACCACCGGACCGGAAGAAGCCTTGAAACTGGCTGAAAATGAACCGTTTGATTTGGCTCTGATCGATCTGAAACTTAACGGTCAAGACGGTATCTGGTTGATGGAAAATATTTTCCAGATCAACCCCGATATTCCTGTAATTATTCTAACCGCTTATGGGACTATAAAAAGCGCTGTCAATGCCATGAAGAAAGGTGCTTACGGCTACTTAACCAAACCGTTCGACGGACATGAATTGCTGATACAAATAGACAACTGTCTGGAGAAAAGCCGGCTTTCAACGGAAGTTAAACGGCTCCGAAATCTGGTCAAAGAAATGTACGGGTTCGATAATATCATCGGCAAAAGCGAAAAGATGAAAAAGGTTTTCGAACAGGTCTCCCTGGCGGCCACAACCGATTCCAATGTATATATTGAGGGAAAAAGCGGCACCGGCAAGGAGCTAATCGCAAAGACCCTGCACGTTGCAAGCGATAGAAAGGATCGTCCTTTTATTGGCTTAAACTGCGCAGCTATACCGGAAAATCTTATGGAAAGTGAACTTTTCGGGTATGAAAAGGGTGCGTTTACCGGAGCGGACGCGAGTAAAAAAGGGCTTTTTTCCGAAGCCGGGTTTGGTACACTTTTTCTGGATGAAATATCCGAGATGCCATTATCTATGCAGGTCAAGATGTTAAGGGTTCTGGAGGAAAAGGAGTTTTATCCGGTGGGTGGAAGAAAGACCGTAACATTGGACGCAAGAATTATTGCTGCGTCCAATAAAAATCTTGAGCAAGAAATTGAAACCGGCAACTTTCGAGAAGACCTTTTTTATCGCATTCATGTCATCCCTATTAAATTGCCCCCGCTTAATGAAAGAAAAGAAGATATTCCGGCTCTTACCAGACATTTTTTACAAAAATATTCCAAGGAAATGGGAAAAGCGGCCGAAGCGTTTTCAACAGCTGCCATGCAGAAACTGATCGCTTACCCCTGGCCGGGCAATATCAGGGAGCTTGAAAATACCATTGAGTGCGCCGTGGCCATGACGAAACGTAATATCATTACGGAAGATCTGATCCTTCAAACTCAGAATGTCAATCCTGATGGTTTAAAACCTCTCAAAGATGCTAAGGAGAATTTTGAAAAAAATTATCTCATTAAGCTTTTTGAACTAACCCGAGGCAATGTCAGCCAGGCTGCCAAACTGGCTGGAAAATATCGTGCGGATGTTTATGAGCTGATAAAAAAATATAATCTTAAAATCACCGATTTCAGGAACAAGTAGCATAGCCGCATTCGAACCCTTAGTCTTTCCCGCCGCCTGATACTACACACACCGCACTATCTTGAACTGCAACAGCAAGCGAATTCCTTGGAACCTGCTTCGGGGTTAGCGAACGAATTATAAATTTGACAGAATTCTCCATAGTCGCTTAGAACCACTACCGAAAGGCAGAACATTCCCTTTTAGTTTGCTGCAGACAACTTCAATTAAGGCTGGTGTGGACTAAGAAATGTCGCCCATAAAACAATAAGTTCTATGGACGACATCACGCGACCATTATAAATTTTGGGGTTGGTCGTTTAGATAAAAATCAATTCTCTTACTCTGAGTACCCACTTCCAACGATCAAACCGCCCTTGGTTTTCCTGACATAGGTATGTTTTTGCTTTTCTTTCCATACATAATCAACCCATACACCAGCAGCAGTCGCTTTGGCACATTCATTATAAACAGGCTCTGCCTTCTCCTTAAGGCTTTGTCCAACCAATGACGGATGAACCAAGAGCATGCCGCCCTCTTCCATTATAAATACATAGGAAGGTTTATTTTGGGCTGCACTTGTAAAGTCCTTAGCCATTTTCCCGCCATCAATGGCGACAACAATGTCATCGACTTGTTTTTTAATAGCAGCTTTATCTGCTGCAAAAGCACCTGTCGCCAGACAAAGGCCCATAATCAAAGTTAAAGATATAATTGCTACTCTTTTCATGTTCATCTCCTTTTTATTGGGTTCTTCGGTTTACCATCCTTGATTCATAAAACAACGATGCAAAAGGGAATGCCTTTGATCACCTCCTTTCTATTGCCTAAATTGAACTTGCTTTTTTAGCGTTTCCCTTGTTCATCGACACCCGGTTATTCTTTAATGATTTCAAAAAACGAAACCCTAAGCCATTTTTGTCCCTGGCTTTCTTGTATGGCGCCCTTTACATATACTTTCATGCCGACATGAATGGCCATTTCTCTTCCTTCTTTAGTGTCAAAAATAACGAAAATCCGTCCCCATTTGTCTACAATCTGATTTGAATTATTAATCTTCCCGGTCATAATAATTTCCTGCTCCTGCTTTACGGCTTTCTTCCCGGCAGATAGGTCAGCACCCGACATCACGACACCCATAAACAGTGCACATGCTACAAGATAAATTGTTCTTTTCATTACAGCCTTTCTTTGGTTTTCCCCCGACAATGTCGGGGATAAACTTACTTCATTTCAATTGTGCTACGATAATACACCCGTCCAGTGGTATATCCTGCAATTGATATGCCGAACCTGAAATATAATGATAACATCTTGTATTTTATACAATTGCGATCTTTTTGTTTAGAAAAAAACAAGGAATGTGAAGGAATTTCCATACGATGGGTAAAAGAGGTTTGACGGAAATGAAGCGTCAAGTTCGTGAAAACAAATGATTTTCGATTGAATGAATTTTCCTACAGTCGATTCGGATTGAATATGAAATTCAACGGGGCGATTTGGTTTTTTTCTCAAGACATCTAAATTTTATCCGATGCAACCTCCCATAGATCATATCTTTTCTGATCATAGAACCTGCCAGCCCTTTAAAATTAAGACTTAATAAATATATTCATTTCCTGTGCCTGCTCCATCAGCAACTTTGGGCAAATCTGGAAGTCTATTCGGCGAACCGCCCAACTATGTTCTAAAATCATACATTGCCACAAAGTGGTTGCCATTAAGCCGGATTCAGTTGGTCGATTTTAGTCTAAGCATACCAACAAGTTGGCAAAAACATCTCCCTCGATACCATCAAGTTACATTCTTAAGCCCGAACGTCCGACCTCATTTCGAGTTCTGACTCTATCTTGTTGATATCATGTGTATTTTAGACATGCCGTTTAGGTTCAAGGAGATCATTGTTCACTGGCACATCAATTGCATTGCAAACACATTTCGAATCGTTAGTGCAAGTGGAATGAAATATCCTTGGAGATGGTTCTTCAAATAATTATTGTGCGCTATGCTTTAATTGAAGCTTCCTGAAGGCCCGTTAAAATGGGATTTCCGCTTCTCTACAATAAGCTACCGGGAATGCGCTCGCTTTTGCAGTTCAATTTTTCCCGCCAACATCGAAAAAAAACAACTAGCTGGCAGTATGTGCGCTGTTTTAAGGAATTGGTGAATCATGTCGGCAAGAAAGTTCAGGTAATAAGGAACCGTGCTGGAAATCGATGAGCAGAAACAGATTCCCAATCAACACCGATATCAGCTGACGGTTAAAGCCATCAAGCTGACCAATATATTAAACGCTTTCTTGGCCGAATCTGCTGAAAATCTTGTAAAAAAGGAATAAGGCACTAAACCTCCATGAAAAAATTCTTCACAGAAAAATTGGCTCTCGTGCTTTTTCTCGCTTCCTTGTATTCGGTAACTGCAGGCGTGTTCTATCTGGCTGCGACCCGGGCATATCAGCCCGTTGCCAGCCTTGAAGTGATTCGTCTGGTCATGTTTGTTTTGCTGTTCCCGTTACTGACGAAGTATGTGCTGCAGCTGGTTTGCTCCCCGCTGTATTCGCTGGTCGGTGCGTTCCGGAAGCAATCGGAAATGGCCGGCTGGACGCCATCGGTTTCCGTGCTAATCCCTGCATGGAACGAAGAAGTCGGGATCGTGAAAACAATCAAGTCCGTCCTCGATACGCAATACCCTCGGCTCCAGATCGTTGTCATCAACGATGGCTCAACGGACGGTACGCATGAGAAGGTGACCGGGTTCATTGCTAACCACAAGCCGGAAGAACGCCAAGGGGCAAAGCTCGAGTACCTGAACGTTTCCAATGGCGGCAAGGCTCGGGCCTTGAATCGCGCGTTCCTCGAAACCGACGGCGAAATTATCATCACGATCGATGCGGACAGCATCATGGATCCTGCCACGATCACTAACCTCGTGAAGCGCTTCAGCCATCCGGGCGTCGGGGCCGTTGCCGGGAATGTGATTGTCGGCAACAGAAGAAAGCCGATCGAGTGGATGCAGCAGATGGAATATCTCTCTGGGTTTTTCCTCAAGCGCACTGACTCCCTGTTCAACGCCGTTTATGTTATCGGCGGCGCGGCGGCGGCGTATCGGAGGGAAGTGTTACAAGACATGGGCGGCTTCGACCACGGAATCATCACCGAAGACGTCGAGATGTCCACCCGGATACTTAGCCGTGGCTACAAAACGCGCTACGCGGCCGATGCGGTGGTCTACACCGAAGGCCCCTCGGATTTCAAGGGCCTGTGCAATCAACGCCTGCGCTGGAAATACGGAAAGATTCTGACATTCATTAAATACCGGAAACTCTTCTTCAGCGCGCGCCCAACGCATAATCCCTATCTGACCTTCCTGCTGTTGCCGATGGCGGTGTATGCCGAATGCCTGCTGCTGATCCAAGCGTTCATGTTAGCCTCCCTTTTCATCTACACGGTATGCACCAACAACTACATGCTGCTCACATTCATCGTCGCCATGCTCGCAGCCGTATTCAGTGTGCAGGTGCTGGCCGACTCCAGGCGGCGGTTCCACCGCAACCTTGTTTTACTCGCGCCGGTGACCTGGTTGGTGTTCTTCGCCGTGGAGATGATCGAACTCCAAGCGCTCTTCCGAAGCCTCAAACGGTTGGTGACCCGTCAAGAGCTGAAGTGGCAAAGGTGGGTACGCAAGGGAATCCTGAACAATGCGTGCATCGGAGAGCCGCAGATGAGCTTAGCTTCACTAAATCACCGACGATAGCCAAAATACCGGGCAAGCTCGGCTTCCGTCTTTTCGCCAAAAAGGATTCGGGCGGCTTCCCTCAGTCCTGGATCGGTGCTGAGTGCTTTGCGACCGAGGGTTAGTGCCAGCCTGGACCGGCGGCGCAGGAAGTACCATCGTTTCGTTTTCAGCGATATTGTGCAGCGTGGCGTGGGTGCACCCGCCGCCGATGGTATCGGCAACTTGCTCATTAATTCGTCTTTTTATTATGGAATGAAACACACATAATTGCTGGAACAGATTGTTCATAATTTTATAATCTGAATTAATTGAGGGGTCGGGGAGTTTATCCCAAAACCCGTTCTTTGATAATCCAAGTTGATTTACCTTGTTTAAGTGCTTCGAATTGATGCATTTGGATAGTTAAACCCATTGCTGCGAACAACCATCGGTTGTTTTCATTACCCCGCATCCAGCAACGGTTTAAGTCAAATATATCTTTCACCAAACCCTGCATCGGCTCGACTTTAAATGATCTTTCACGGTAAATCTTTTTATGTTTTGGTTTCTCCATAAACTTGATCATTTCTCTGCGATGCCTTGTCTTATCCATGTTCTGGCGACAGCAAGTAATCAGGTTGTACGTATTCAGGGGGCGCAAGGCCAATGGTAACTATCTAAAATTACTATCGATCCGAACTATTTGCAACCGCCTGAAATAATTGAAAATAAAACTAGATTTTTAATTTATTGTATGTTATGCTTCCAGCATGGAAGCAAAAAGACCATTTACTCAGCTCGATTGGTTCTCTACACCAGAATCTGTAAGGGCCTATATAGTACATCTTGAACAGCTAATTGGACAGATGCAGCAGCGTCTGGATTTGCTTGAAAAACGCACTGAAAAGCTTGAAGTTGA